>Ga0247821_10000407_pt1 | contig 24007 bp, 21 predicted proteins | sample 13C_Glycerol_Day_FD_192481 | JGI IMG/M metagenome (GOLD analysis project Ga0247821, IMG submission 192481) | Soil microbial communities from agricultural site in Penn Yan, New York, United States - 13C_Glycerol_Day14 | ecosystem: Environmental > Terrestrial > Soil > Agricultural land | place... | reverse complement strand
GTGCCGCTGCGCCCACCCGTGCCGCCCCAGCGGCACGACTGCCCGCAGTTGCGTAGGGGTGGTTACGTGGCGCAGTCGGCGCAGGTGCCGAAGATTTCTACTGTGTGGGCGACGTTGACGTAGCCGTGTTCCGCGGCGATGGCCTCCGCCCACTTCTCCACCGCCGGGCCCTCCACCTCGACCGCCTTGCCGCAGTTGCGGCAGACCAGGTGGTGGTGGTGATCGCCGGTGGAGCAGCGGCGGTAGACGGACTCGCCCTCGGCCGTGCGCAGGACGTCGACCTCGCCGGCGTCGGCGAGGGACTGCAGCGTGCGGTAGACCGTGGTGAGTCCGACGGAGTCGCCCTTGTGCTTGAGCATGTCGTGGAGTTCCTGAGCGCTGCGGAACTCGTCGACCTCCTGCAGGCATGCCGCCACGGCGGCGCGCTGCCGGGTGGCGCGGCCCTTCACGGGCGGTCCTGCGGTCGTCACCGGATTCCTCCTCAGGTCTGGCCGTCTGCCCGGGCCATTGTGCCAGCCCGGGCGGCGGCGAGTCAGGCGCCGGTCCCACCGCCCGCCGGGCGGCTGGCCGGAATCGCGCACTCTGCGGGGTCGCCGCCGGGGTGTGCGGCGGCCAGTGCCCGGGCGCGGCGTCGGGCCAGCGGGGCGGCCAGCGCGGTCAGCGCGATGAACACGCCGATCGTCAGCAGCACGATCGTCGCGCCGGGCGGCACGTCCTGGTAGTACGAGGTGACCGTGCCGCCGAGGGTGACGCTCACGCCGATGGCGACGGCGACGGCGAAGGTGGCGGCGAAGCTGCGGGTGAGCTGCTGGGCCGCCGCGACGGGCACCACCATCAGCGCGCTCACCAGCAGCAGGCCGACCACGCGCATGGCCACGGAGACCGTCACCGCGGCGGTGACCGCCGTGAGCAGGTTGAGGAACCGCACCGGCAGGCCCGTCACCCGCGCGAACTCCTCGTCCTGGCTGACCGCGAACAGCTGCCGGCGCAGACCGACGGTGACCGCGACCACGAACGCGGCCAGCAGGCAGATCGCGGTCACGTCGGCCGGGGAGACCGTGGACAGCGAGCCGAAGAGGAACGAGGAGAGGTTCGAGGTGGAGCCGCCGGGGGCGAGGTTGATGAACATCACGCCGCCGGCCATGCCGCCGTAGAAGAGCATCGCGAGGGCGATGTCGCCGCGGGTCTTGGCGTACCAGCGGACCAGTTCCATGAAGACGGCGCCGAGGACGGAGACCAGGGTCGCCATCCACACCGGGGACCAGCTGAACAGGAAGCCGAGGCCGACGCCGGTCATGGCGACGTGACCGATGCCGTCGCCCATCAGGGCCTGGCGGCGCTGGACCAGGTAGATGCCGACGGCGGGGGCGGTGACGCCGACCAGGACGGCGGCGAGCAGCGCCCGCTGCATGAAGGCGTAGTCGAGGATCTCCATCAGCTCAGCAGTCCCGTGCGGATCGGTTCGGCGCCCGCCGGTGCGTGCGGGTGTACGTGGTCGTGGCCGGGCAGCGCGTGCTGGCCGACGGCCTCGGGGGGCGGGCCGTCGTGCACGACGCAGCCGTCGCGGAGCACGACCGCCCGGTCGATCAGGGGCTCCAGCGGGCCCAGTTCGTGCAGGACGACGAGGACCGTGGTGCCCCGGGCCACCTGGCCCCTGAGCGTCTCGGCGAGGATCTCCTGGCTGGCCAGGTCGACGCCCGCCATCGGCTCGTCCATGATCAGCAGTTCGGGCGCGGCGGCGAGCGCGCGGGCGATCAGGACCCGCTGGTGCTGGCCGCCGGAGAGTGCGTCGACGGAGTCCTTGGCCCGGTCCGCCATGCCGACCAGGCCGAGGGCGTCGCGCACGGCCTCGTGGTCGGCCTTGCGGAAGAGGCCGAAGCGGGTGCGGGCGAGGCGCCCCGAGGAGACGACCTCGGTGACGGTGGCGGGCACGCCCCCGGCGGCGGTGGTGCGCTGCGGGACGTAGCCCACCCGCGCCCAGTCGCGGAACCGGTGGCGCGGGGTGCCGAACAGTTCGATCTCGCCGGCGCTGACCGGGACCTGGCCGATGACGCCGCGTACGGCCGTCGACTTGCCGGAGCCGTTGGCGCCGAGCAGGGCGACGACCTCGCCGCGGCGCACGGTGAGGTCGATGCCGCGCAGGACGGGGCGCGAGCCCAGTTCGGCGCGGACACCGCGCAGGGAGATGACGGGCTCGGTGGTCATGCCGTCCTCCGGTGGTTCGTCGGTCACTTGGCGCCCAGGGCGGTCTGCAGGGCCTTGAGGTTGGCCTCCATGACCTGGACGTAGTCGTCGCCGCGGGAGGCGTCGGTGATGCCCTCGAGGGGGTCGAGGACGTCGGTCTCGAGCCCGGCGTCGCCGGCGAGGGTCTTGGCGGTCCTGTCGCTGACCAGCGTCTCGTAGAAGACGGTGGTGACGCCGTCGGCCTTCGCCATCTGCTGGAGTTCCTTCACACGGGCGCCGCTGGGCTCGGACTCGGGGTCGAGGCCGCTGATGGCCTCCTCGGTCAGGCCGTAGCGCTCGGCGAGGTAGCCGAAGGCGGCGTGCGTGGTGATGAAGACGTCGGTCTTCCGGTCCGCGAGGCCGGTCTCGAACTTCTTGTCCAGGTCGGTCAGCGTGCCGACCAGGGCCGCGGTGTTCTTCCGGTAGTCGGCGGCGTGGTCGGGGTCGGCCTTCTCGAAGGCCTTGCCGACGCCCTCGGCGACCTCGGCGTACTTGACCGGGTCGAGCCAGATGTGGGGGTCCTCGCCGCCCTCGTGCGTGTGCTCGTGGCCGTGTTCGTCCTCGGCGTGCCCGTCCTCGGCGTGCTCGTCCTCGCCGTGCTCGTCCTCGTGGCCGCCGGCCTCGGTGCCGTGCTCCTCCAGGGAGGTCAGGGTGGCCGCGTCGATCTTCGTCTTCACCGGGGACTGGCCGATGGCCTCGTCGACGGTGGGCTGCAGGCCCTTGAGGTAGAGCGCCGCGTCGGACTCCTCGAGCTGCGCGGTCTGCTTGGCGCTGATCTCCAGGTCGTGCGGCTCCTGGCCGGGCTGGGTCAGACTGGTGACGTGGACGTGCTCGCCGCCTATCTGCTCGGCGAGGTAGGCCATCGGGTAGAACGACGCGACGACGTCGAACTTGTCGGTGTTGCCCGCGGCGGCACCGTCGGAGGAGCAGGCGGAGAGGGTGCCGATACCGAGGGCGGTGACCGCGGCCAGCGCGACCGCGGATATGTGAGGTCGTCGTACGTTCATGACAGTCATTTTCAACAAATATGGAAACCGTTGTCAACAAGCCTGGTCGGAGATCCGCGACGAGGGGGCCGATTTGGTCGAGGGGCAGTCCCCGCCGGTAACCTGAGTCATTCGCTGGAAGCAATCTCGCTTCGTCGCCCGTCGTCGTAATGAAGAGAGCACCGTGGCCGCCGACAAGATCGACACCATCGTCAGCCTGAGCAAGCGCCGTGGCTTCGTATTCCCCTGCAGTGAGATCTACGGCGGCCAGCGTGCCGCCTGGGACTACGGGCCGCTGGGTGTCGAGCTCAAGGAGAACCTGAAGCGCCAGTGGTGGCGCTACATGGTGACGTCGCGCGAGGACGTGGTCGGTCTCGACTCGTCCGTGATCCTGGCTCCGGAGGTGTGGGTCGCCTCCGGTCACGTCGCCACCTTCACGGACCCCCTGACCGAGTGCACCTCCTGCCACAAGCGGTTCCGCGCGGACCACCTGGAGGAGGCGTACGAGGAGAAGAAGGGCCGCGCCCCGGAGAACGGCCTCGCCGACCTCAGCTGCCCCAACTGCGGCAACAAGGGCACCTTCACCGAGCCCAAGCAGTTCTCGGGCCTGCTCTCCACCCACCTCGGCCCGACGCAGGACTCCGGCTCCGTCGCCTACCTGCGCCCCGAGACCGCCCAGGGCATCTTCACCAACTTCGCCCAGGTGCAGACCGCTTCGCGCAAGAAGCCGCCGTTCGGCATCGCCCAGATGGGCAAGTCCTTCCGCAACGAGATCACGCCCGGCAACTTCATCTTCCGCACCCGCGAGTTCGAGCAGATGGAGATGGAGTTCTTCGTCAAGCCGGGCGAGGACGAGCAGTGGCAGGAGTACTGGATGGAGCAGCGCTGGAACTGGTACACCGGTCTCGGCCTGCGCGAGGAGAACATGCGGTGGTACGAGCACCCGAAGGAGAAGCTCTCCCACTACTCCAAGCGCACCGCTGACATCGAGTACCGCTTCCAGTTCGGCGGCAGCGAGTGGGGCGAGCTGGAGGGCGTCGCCAACCGCACCGACTACGACCTCGGCGCGCACTCCAAGGCCTCCGGCCAGGACCTCGCCTACTTCGACCAGGAGGCCGGCGAGCGCTGGACGCCGTACGTCATCGAGCCGGCGGCCGGTGTCGGCCGGGCGATGCTGGCCTTCCTGCTCGACGCCTACGTCGAGGACGAGGCGCCCAACGCCAAGGGCAAGATGGAGAAGCGGACCGTGCTGCGGCTCGACCACCGTCTCGCGCCGGTGAAGGCCGCGGTGCTCCCGCTGTCCCGCAACGCGGAGCTGTCCCCGAAGGCCAAGGGCCTCGCCCAGGCCCTGCGCACGCACTGGAACATCGAGTTCGACGACGCCGGCGCCATCGGCCGCCGCTACCGCCGCCAGGACGAGATCGGCACGCCGTACTGCGTGACCGTCGACTTCGACACCCTGGACGACAACGCGGTGACGGTGCGCGAGCGCGACTCGATGAAGCAGGAGCGCGTCTCGCTCGACCAGATCGAGGGCTACCTGGCGTCCCGCCTGATCGGCGCCTAGTCGCCACGCGGCCGTAAGGGCCCCCGGTGCCGGACCACCCGTGGTCCGGCACCGGGGGCCTTCGCGTGGGCGGCCGCGCCGGGCTCACGCCACGGTCGGGTCGACCGTCGCCTGATGCGCCTCGGCCAGATGCTCCTCCGCCTTGAGCCACGGCAGGAACTGGGCCGCTCTGCGCCAGCCGCACGTGTCACAGCTGAGCGTCCGCTGCGCCCCGGTGCGCCGGACCCGCACGACGTGCTCCCGCCCGTGCAGGTCCCAGCGGCTGACCTTGCTCGAGTCGATCCGCGTCATGACCCTTCCCCGCCCTCCCCATCGGTGTCGCCGTGCTCCTGCCCCGGAACGGGGCCGACAAGGAGTGTGCAGCAAGAGCAACATCAACAGGCGCTTCAGGGACGGGAATCCATCACCGCGTGGTGACCCGGGCCCGGCGGGGCGGTCACGCGCCCGCGCCCACGTTCTGGCGGATCTCCGCCGTCTCCAGGCGCTCCGCCGTCCGCTCGGCGGTGCCCCGGGCCCAGCGCCCGGAGGTCAGCGCGCCGACCACCAGCACCGCCAGGCCGCACACGGCGAGGATCCACCACCCCGGCCGCGCGGCCGGCACGAAGGCGTCCGCGTACGGCGACGAGCCCACCCCGGCCGCCAGCACCGCGCCGATCACCGCGACGCCCAGCGCCTGGCCCAGCTGACGGCTGGTCGACGCGACCGCCGAGGCCACCCCGGCCTGCGCGGTCGGCATCCCGGAGACGGCGGTGTTGGTGATCGGCGCGTTGACGAAGCCGAAGCCGACGCCGAAGAGGACGTAGCCGAGGAAGAGGGTCACGTCGGACGTCTCGGCCTCGAAGAGGGCGAAGAGGAGCCCGCTCACCGTCATCGCCGTGCCCGCGATCAGCAGCGGCAGACGCGGGCCCCGGCTGCCGACCAGCCGCCCGGAGAGCGGGGCGCACAGGAAGGTCGGGACGGCCATCGGCAGCATCCACAGCCCCGCTTCCATGGCGCTCAGGCCCCGTACGTTCTGCAGGTACAGCGTGGACAGGAAGAGGAAGCCGCCGAGCGCCGCGAACGCGCAGACGGCGATCACCGTCGCGCCGCTGAACGGGGCGGAGCGGAAGAACCGCAGGTCGATCAGGGGTTCGCGGCGGCGGGGCTCGTACCGCAGGAGTGCCAGCAGCGCCAGCAGGGCGACCGCGGCGAACGGGGCGATCACCGGCAGCGGGGCGTGCGGGGCCTCGATGATCGCGTACGTCAGGGAGCCGAACAGGACGATCACCAGGAGCTGGCCGACCGGGTCCGGGCGCCGGGCCCTGGGGGCGCGGGACTCCGGCACGAAGCGCCAGGTGAGCAGGAGCGCGGCCAGGCCCACCGGCAGGTTGATCCAGAAGATGGAGCGCCAGCCGACCGACTCCACCAGCAGGCCGCCGACCAGCGGTCCCGCGGCCATCGAGATGCCGACGACCGCGCCCCACGCCCCGATGGCGCGGGCCCGTTCGCGGGGGTCGGTGAAGGTGTTGGTGATGATCGACATGGCGACCGGGTTGAGCATCGAGCCGCCGACCGCCTGCACCATCCGGAAGACGACCAGCGAGGTCAGGTCCGGGGCCAGCGAGCACAGCACCGAGCCGAGGGTGAAGACCACCAGGCCGGTCATGAACACCCGTCTGCGGCCGATCCGGTCGGCGGTGGAGCCGGCGAGCATCAGCAGGGAGGCCAGGACGAGGGTGTACGCGTCGATGGTCCACTGCAGGCCCGCGGTGCTCGCGTGCAGGTCCCGCTGCAGGGAGGGCAGGGCGACGTTCAGGACCGTGTTGTCCAGGCTCACGATCAGCAGGCTCATGCAGCAGATCGCGAGCACCAGCATGCGTCGGCCGTGGCTGAGCTCGGGCATGGGGGCCATCGTACGCGCGTTTCGATAGTGCGGTTAACTAATGACCGCTACACGGTCACCGTCGGGCGGCGTGCCGGGTACCCGTCGGCATGCGGGACAATGGGGCAATGTCCACGCTCGCCTCCCCCACGGCCCCGACCCTGCAGATCGGCCCGCACACGGCCCGGCCGCCCGTCGTACTGGCGCCCATGGCCGGGATCACCAACGCGCCCTTCCGCACGCTGTGCAGGGAGTTCAGCGGCGGCAAGGGGCTCTTCGTGAGCGAGATGATCACCACCCGGGCGCTGGTCGAGCGCAACGAGAAGACCATGCAGCTGATCCGGTTCGACGAGAGCGAGAGGCCCCGCTCGATCCAGCTGTACGGCGTCGACCCGGTGACCGTCGGCAAGGCCGTCCGCATGATCGCGGAGGAGGACCTCGCCGACCACATCGACCTCAACTTCGGCTGCCCGGTCCCCAAGGTGACCCGCAAGGGCGGCGGCTCGGCCCTCCCCTACAAGCGGAACCTGCTGCGGTCCATCCTGCGCGAGGCGGTCGGCGGGGCCGGGGACCTGCCGGTGACCATCAAGATGCGCAAGGGCATCGACGACGACCACCTGACCTACCTGGACGCCGGCCGGATCGCCGTCGAGGAGGGCGTCACCGCCGTCGCGCTGCACGGCCGCACCACCGCCCAGCACTACGGCGGCACCGCCGACTGGGACGCCATCGCCCGGCTGAAGGAGCACGTCCCGGAGATCCCGGTGCTCGGCAACGGCGACATCTGGTCGGCCGAGGACGCGCTGCGGATGGTGCGCGAGACCGGCTGCGACGGCGTGGTCGTGGGCCGTGGCTGCCTCGGCAGGCCGTGGCTGTTCGCGGATCTGGTGGCCGCCTTCGAGGGACGCCCGCAGGACCTGACGCGCCCCGCGCTCCGCGAGGTCGCCGACGTCATGGTCCGGCACGCCACGCTGCTGGGCGAGTGGATCGGGGACGAGTCCCGCGGGGTGATCGACTTCCGCAAGCACGTGGCCTGGTACCTGAAGGGCTTCGCGGTCGGCTCCGAGATGCGCAAGCGGCTCGCCGTCACCTCCTCGCTGGAGGAGCTGCGGGCCGGACTCGACGAACTGGACCTGGACCAGCCCTGGCCGGCCGGCGCCGACGGCCCCCGCGGCCGCACCTCCGGCAACAACCGGGTGGTACTGCCGGACGGCTGGCTGAAGGACCCCTACGACTGCGCGGGCGTCGGCGAGGAGGCCGAGCTGGACACCTCCGGCGGCTGATCAGCCCCCGGTGGGGTGCGGGGTGGAGCCGTAGGCGGTCAGGAAGCGGTCGCGGAAGTCGCTCATCCGCCACACGGGAGCGTCCTCCGCCGGGCGGAGCCCCTCGGTCCAGTCCCAGTCGGCGATCTTCTCCAGCACCTCCGGGTCCTTGGCGACGACCGACACCGGCACGTCCCGGCTCGCGCGGTCGCCGCTGACCCGGGCGAGCGGCTGGTGGTCGCCGAGGAAGACCAGGACGGTGTCGTCGGTGCCGTAGCGCTCCAGCCACTGGGTGAGGCTGGTGACCGAGTACGTGATCGACCTGCCGTACTCGCGCTTGGAGGCGGCGCCGTCGGCGACGACGCCGGCGGGCTTCTTCCCCGCCCGCTGGATCGCGTCGAAGACCGAGCCGTCGCCCAGCTCGTCCCAGCCGACCAGCTCCGGGATCGGCGCCCACGGCTGGTGGCTGGAGGTGAGGATGACCTCCGACATCAGCGGCCGGTCGCGCTTCCTGCCGTGCTCCAGGCGCTCGAACGCCTCCAGGGCGTACTGGTCCGGCATCGTCGACCAGCTGAACTTCGGGCCCCGGTACCCCAGGTCGAAGGCGTCGTAGACCTTGTCGAGGCCGTACCACTCGGCCTCCGGCCAGGCCTTCTGCACGCCCGGCATGACGCCGACGGTGTCCCAGGCGCCCGTCTCGCGGAACGCCCTGGTGAGGGTGAGGTGGTCGCCCGCGGTGACGGTGCGGTAGCGCTGCTGGTTGTCGACCCACAGGCCGGACAGGGCGGTGGAGTGGCCGAGCCAGCTGCTGCCGCCGTAGGTCGCGGAGGTGAGCCAGCCGCTGCGGGCGTGGAAGCCGGCCCGCGCCAGGGCGGCGGTGCGGGTGTCGAGGGTGCGGGTGACGCCCGGGGCGACGAGGGGGTCCTCGACGGCGGCGCGGCCGTAGCTCTCGATGAAGGCGAAGACGACGTCCTTGCCGCGCAGGTCCGGGAGGAGCTGCTCCGGGGGAGTGGCGCCGAAGGTGTCCGCCCGTGACTCCTTCTCGAACGCCGCCTCGTCGCGCAGGGTCTCCACCACCCGCCGGGTCTGCCCCTTCAGGGCGCCGGCGGCCCGCTCGGAGGCGACGGGCAGACCGGCGAGCTGCACCCCGAGCGCCGCGCAGGCGACCCACGCGGTCCCCGCGATCAGCGCGCCCCGGGCGGAGCGGGTGCGGTGCCGGGCCAGCAGGTCGCCGAGCCGGACGGCGGCGAGCGCCGTCACGGCGACGAGGAGCAGTGCCAGGACGACCGCTCCGACGGCGGCGGCGGTGGCCGCGGTGCCGCCCAGCGCGTCCGCGACATAGGTCTGGGCGTCGTCGAGCAGCCCCCAGTCGAGCACGAGGTTGAAGCCGCGGCCCAGGTACTCGGTGAACCCCATGTCCAGCAGGTTCAGCACGGTCAGGACGCCGATGCCGGCCCCGCACAGCGCGGCCACGACGGTCCGCGGCCGGCGGGGCAGGGCGAGCAGCAGGATCGCCCCGATGATCGCCTCGGCCGGTATCCGGGTGAACCGGTCGGGCCGGAGCGCCGGTGCGGTGTTCGGCATCAGGAGCGCGCCGACGACGAGGGCGGCGGCGAGGACGTGGACCGTCAGACGGAGGGCGCGGGCGGCGACGGGGTGCGCTTCCCGCGCGGCGCGCAGCCGGGCGCGCAGACGGGCGCGCAGACGGGTGCGCGGACGTGCGGCGCGCAGGCGGGTGAAGAGAGGCAACCCGGAGGTTCCTTCCGTGCGGAGCCCGGTGCGGAGGCGGATCCGGCGTGGGGGTCCGGATCCGCCGCCCTCCCGTACGGGCGGGCTGACCGGTGCGTTCATCCGGCGGGTGTTCCGGGGCGGCCGGGACCGGTCCGCATGGTGAAATCCGGTCCGCTGTGGAAGCGTGATTCTCGCCACCCTTGATAAGGGTTGCGCTCAGATGAGCGGATCTTGGGCGGCTGCACTTCTCAAAGGATGGCACTCAGTGCCATCTCTTGATCGTTCATCGAGCGAAATCAGACGTGGCGATTGCCGCTCAGATGAGCGGATAGGGAGTCGCGGTGGACGGTGATGCGTTCAAGAAGTGAAAACACTCGGCCGTCACGGCTTGCCAAGCTTTGACTTTCGATCCCCTGGCGGACCACTGGTTACAGGCGCATGACACACAAGTGGACGTACCCAGACTCCTTCGATCTGGGTACATTCCTCGCCGTCAGGGCAGCCACCGCGTCCTCGAGGAGTCGAGACCCGTGTCGGAAAACAAAGATCCCCACGTAGCGAAGTTCGTTTACGACTTCACCGAGGGCAACAAGGACCTGAAGGACCTGCTCGGCGGGAAGGGTGCCAACCTCGCCGAGATGACCAACCTGGGCCTTCCCGTCCCGCCCGGCTTCACCATCACCACCGAGGCCTGCAAGACCTACCTCGACAGTGGCGAGGAGCCGGCGGCACTGCGTGACGAGGTGAGTGCGCACCTCGACGCCCTCGAGGCGAAGATGGGCAAGAAGCTGGGCCAGGCCGACGACCCCCTCCTCGTGTCGGTCCGCTCGGGCGCGAAGTTCTCCATGCCGGGCATGATGGACACCGTCCTCAACATCGGCCTCTCCGACAAGTCGGTGCAGGGCCTGGCCAAGCAGGCCGGCGACGACCGGTTCGCGTGGGACTCCTACCGGCGCCTCATCCAGATGTTCGGCAAGACCGTCCTCGGCGTCGACGGCGAGCTGTTCGAGGACGCGCTGGAGGCGGCGAAGGCGGCCAAGAAGGTCACCGTCGACACCGAGCTGGAGGCGGCCGACCTCAAGAAGCTCGTCACCAAGTTCAAGAAGATCGTCAAGACCGAGGCGGGCCGGGACTTCCCGCAGGACCCGCGCGAGCAGATGGACCTCGCCATCAAGGCCGTCTTCGACTCCTGGAACGGCGAACGCGCCAAGCTGTACCGCCGCCAGGAGCGCATCCCGCACGACCTGGGCACGGCCGTCAACGTCTGCTCCATGGTCTTCGGCAACCTCGGCCCCGACTCCGGCACCGGCGTCGCCTTCACCCGTGACCCGGCCTCCGGCCAGCAGGGCGTCTACGGCGACTACCTGCAGAACGCGCAGGGCGAGGACGTGGTCGCCGGCATCCGCAACACCGTGCCGCTCGCGCAGCTGGAGCAGATCGACAAGAAGTCGTACGACCAGCTGATGCAGATCATGGAGACGCTGGAGAACCACTACCTGGACCTCTGCGACATCGAGTTCACCATCGAGCGCGGCCAGCTGTGGATGCTCCAGACCCGCGTCGGCAAGCGCACCGCGGGCGCGGCCTTCCGGATCGCCACCCAGCTGGTCGACCAGGGCCTGATCGACGAGGCCGAGGCGCTCTGCCGGGTCAACGGCGCCCAGCTCGCCCAGCTGATGTTCCCGCGTTTCGACGAGGACGCCAGGGTCGAGCAGGTCGGACGCGGCATCGCCGCCTCCCCGGGCGCGGCCGTCGGCAAGGCGGTCTTCGACTCGTACACCGCCGTGAAGTGGTCGCGCTCCGGCGAGAAGGTCATCCTGATCCGCCGCGAGACCAACCCCGACGACCTCGACGGCATGATCGCGGCCGAGGGCATCCTCACCTCCCGCGGCGGCAAGACCTCCCACGCGGCCGTGGTCGCCCGCGGCATGGGCAAGACCTGTGTCTGCGGCGCGGAGGAGCTGGAGGTCGACACCAAGCGCCGCCGGATGACGGTCCCCGGCGGGCACGTGGTGGAGGAGGGCGACGTCGTCTCCATCGACGGCTCGTCCGGCAAGGTCTACCTCGGCGAGGTGCCGGTCGTCCCGTCGCCGGTCGTCGAGTACTTCGAGGGCCGGATGCACCCGGGCGCCGACGACGCCGACGAACTGGTCGAGGCCGTGCACCGGATGATGGCCTTCGCCGACCGCAAGCGCCGGCTGCGGGTGCGCGCCAACGCCGACAACGCCGAGGACGCGCTGCGCGCCCGCCGTTTCGGCGCCCAGGGCATCGGCCTGTGCCGCACCGAGCACATGTTCCTCGGCGACCGGCGCGAGCTGGTGGAGCGGCTGATCCTGGCCGACAGCGACACCGAGCGCGAGGAGTCCCTGAAGGCCCTGCTGCCGCTGCAGAAGCGGGACTTCGTGGAGCTCTTCGAGGCGATGGACGGCCTCCCGGTCACCATCCGCCTGCTCGACCCGCCGCTGCACGAGTTCCTGCCCGACATCACCGAGCTGTCGGTCCGGGTCGCCCTCGCCGAGTCCCGGCAGGAGCCGCACGAGAACGAGCTGCGCCTGCTCCAGGCCGTGCACCGGCTGCACGAGCAGAACCCGATGCTGGGCCTGCGCGGTGTCCGTCTGGGCCTCGTCGTCCCCGGCCTGTTCACCATGCAGGTGCGGGCCATCGCGGAGGCGGCGGCCGAGCGCCGGGCCGCCAAGGCCGACCCGCGCGCCGAGATCATGATTCCGCTGGTCGGCACGGTCCAGGAGCTGGAGATCGTCCGCGAGGAGGCCGACCAGGTCATCGCCGAGGTCGAGCAGACCACCGGCACCAGGCTGCGGCTCGCCATCGGCACGATGATCGAGCTGCCGCGCGCCGCGCTGACCGCCGGCCAGATCGCGGAGGCGGCGGAGTTCTTCTCCTTCGGCACGAACGACCTCACCCAGACGGTGTGGGGCTTCTCCCGGGACGACGTGGAGGCCTCCTTCTTCACGGCGTACCTGGAGAAGGGCATCTTCGGGGTGTCGCCGTTCGAGACGATCGACAAGGACGGCGTCGGCTCGCTGGTCTCCGCCGCCGCGAAGGCCGGCCGCGCCACCCGCCCCGACCTGAAGCTCGGTGTCTGCGGCGAGCACGGCGGCGACCCGGAGTCGGTCCACTTCTTCCACGAGGTCGGCCTGGACTACGTCTCCTGCTCCCCGTTCCGCATCCCGGTCGCCCGCCTGGAGGCCGGCCGCGCGGCGGTCACCTCCGCGGGCAGCGACCACCGCTGAGCCCTCCGGGGCGCATGACCCCGGAGCCGTCGTCTGTCACCCGACCACCCTCACCGATCGGCGACGGCTCCGGACCATGAAAGGAGAGGACGGCACCCTGTGCGGGGGTGCCGTCCTCTCGCGTGTGTAGGGTCCGGGGACGACAGTCACGGAGCCGCCGTGGCGGGGGAGTACGGGGGAACGGCGTGTCGGTGGGCATACGCGGGAGCGGTACGGACGGGCGGGCCGTCGCCCCGTGGCGGTCGGTGCGGCGCACGGCCGCGGTGGTGCTGTACGGGTGGGCGGCCGCGGCGGCCGTCGCGGGGGCGTCCTATGCGGCGCTGCGCTGGGACTGGGTGCCGATCGCCGTGGGGGTGGTGCTGTGCCTGGCGTTCGCCGTGTTCGTCGGACTGCTGCACCGCGCGGGCTGGATCGCCCTGCTGTCCTTCCTGCCGGGGCTGTTCATCCTGGTCGGGGCCGTCCAGTACGCGCCCGAGGCGGCGCTGGAGGCGCGCGGGGTGCGTGAGGGCGTGGTGGTCGTCGCGGACAGCGCGACCGGGAAGGACGGCAAGAACCACCGGCTCACGCTCCGGACCGCGGACGGCGAGGAGCTGGAGGAGAGGCTCGCGTACAACGGTTCCGGGGCCCCGAGGGTGGGGGAGCGGCTCGACGTCATCCGTGACCCGGAGGGCGTGGTGCCCATGGAGCGGGCGGACGAGGTGGACGCCGCGGGGCGGCTGGGCGGTCTGATCGCCGGTCTCGTCGGGTGGACGCTGCTCGCGTTCCTCGCCGGGTGGCGCGGCCATGTCCGCCGCCGGCGGGGGAAGACCGACTCCCTGCTGCTGTCCCTGTGAGCAGGGGAGCCGGTCTCCGTACGGGGTGACGTCAGCGGGCGTCGTCGCGGCGCCTGCGGGCGGCGATCATCACGCCGCCGCCGAGGAGCACCACGGCCGCGCCGCCGGCCGCGATGTAGGGGGTGGCGTCGCTGCCGCCGGTCTCGGCGAGGTCGGTGCCGCCGCCCCGCTCCTCGCCGTCGGAGCCGGTGCTCCCGGCCTCCGTGCCGCCGTCCTCGTGCGGCGTGAAGTCCGCGGGCGGCCGGTCGCAGCCGACGCCGTCCCCGTCGCGGTCCAGGTGCTTGCCGTAGTGGTCGTCGCCCTCGGCGATGTTCGCGTACCCGTTCTCGTACGCCTCGGTGCAGTTCTTGAACGGGTGGCCGCCGTCGTGGGCCACGGCGGTGGCCGGCACGGCGGCCAGGGCGAGCGCGGCGAGGACCGCGGCGGCGGAGGTGCGGAACGGGTTCATGACGGAGAGCCCCCCAGATCGGGCGATTGCGTGTGCTTGGTGCGAGGGTGACGAAACTACTGGGGAGCTCGCGCCGTGTGGGACGTATGAAGAGCCCGTGATGCGAACGTGACGTGACCGGACGGTAGCTCTCCGCGTTATGCCGCCTTCACCTCGTACGCCGTCACCCGTACCGTCTCGTCGTCCAGGCACCGGCCCGACTCCAGGTCGAAGCGCTGCTTCAGGAGCGGGGAGGCGACGAACGGGCGCCCCCGGTGGGTGCCGGTCAGGCCGCGGGAGAGGACGGCCGCGCCGGTGAACGGGTCGCGGTTGTCGATGGCGTAGAGACGTCCGGCGCGGTCGGCGAAGACGGCGGCCTGGCTCCCGTCGGGGAGCAGGGCGGCCACGCCCCGGCCGGGGAGCAGCGCGCTCAGGTCGCAGACCGTGACCCAGTCGTCGGTGAGGCGGAGCCGGACCTTCAGATCGGTGGTCTCGAGTGCCAGGGTCATCGCGTGGCGGTTCCTTCCAGGATGTCGTCGGCAGGTCGCAGGCCGATGGCCAGCAGCGGCAGGTCGGGCTTCATCTGGTCGCGCTCGGGGACGAAGGCGACCACCGGGTCGGGGGTGTCGGGCGCGTTCACGAAGGACACGAACCGGGCCAGCTTCTCCGGGTCGTTGATGGTCTCCGCCCACTCGTCGCGGTAGTGCGCGACATGGGCGGCCATCAGGGCCTCCAGCTCGTCGCAGATGCCCAGCGAGTCGTGGACGACGACGTCCCGTACGTGGTCAAGGCCGCCGGGGATCCGGTCCAGCCAGACGCTGGTGCGCTCCAGACGGTCGGCGGTGCGGATGTAGAACATCAGGAACCGGTCGATCAGCCGGATCAGTTCGGCGTCCGAGAGGTCCTGTGCGAGCAGGTCCGCGTGGCGCGGGGTGGCGCCGCCGTTGCCGCCGACGTAGAGGTTCCAGCCGCTCGCGGTGGCGATGACGCCGAAGTCCTTCGACTGGGCCTCGGCGCACTCGCGCTGGCAGCCGGAGACCGCGGACTTGAGCTTGTGCGGGGAGCGCAGCCCCCGGTAGCGCAGCTCCAGGTCGATCGCCATGCGCACGGAGTCCTGGACGCCGTAGCGGCACCAGGTCTGCCCGACGCAGGACTTCACCGTGCGCAGCGACTTGCCGTAGGCGTGGCCGGACTCGAAACCGGCGTCCACCAGGCGGGTCCAGATCAGCGGGAGCTGTTCGACCCGCGCGCCGAACATGTCGATCCGCTGGCCCCCGGTGATCTTCGTGTAGAGGCCGAAGTCGCGGGCGATCTCCCCGATCACGATCAGCTTCTCCGGGGCGATCTCACCGCCCGGGACGCGGGGCACGACCGAGTACGAGCCGTTCTTCTGCAGGTTGGCCAGGAAATGGTCGTTGGTGTCCTGGAGGGCCGCCTGCTCGCCGTCCAGGACGTGCGTGCCGGCGCCGATCGTCGGGGCGAGGGAGGCGATGATCGAGCCGACCGCCGGCTTGCAGACCTCGCAGCCGTCGCCGCCCCGGGCCGCCTCGCGGCCGTGCCGGTCGAGCAGCTCCCGGTAGGAGGTGACACGCAGGGCGAGGACGATCTCGTACAGCTCCTCGCGGGTCTGGGAGAAGCAGGCGCACAGGCCCTTGTCGACCTCGACGCCGCTCGCCTCCAGCTCGGCGTTGAGCAGCTGGCCCAGGACCTTGACGCAACTGCCGCAGGTCGTACCGGCCTTGGTGCACTTCTTCACCTCGGGCACCGTGGTGCAGTGGTGCTCGGTGACCGCCTCGCGGATGGTGCCCTTGCGGACGTTGTTGCAGGAGCAGATGATCGCGTCGTCCGGCAGCGCGGACGGGCCGAGCTGCACCGGCGCCCCGGCGCCGGCCGGCAGCACCAGCGACTCGGGGGAGACCGGCGGCACCGAGCCGGTGAACGCCTTCAGCGTGCCGTACGCCTCCGCGTCGCCGACCAGGATGCCGCCGAGCAGCGTGCCGTCCCGGCCGACGACCAGCTTCTTGTACAGGCCGGCCCGGCTGTCGGCGTACACGACGTCCAGACAGTCCGCGGCGGTGCCGTGCGCGTCGCCGAAGGACGCCACGTCCACGCCGAGCAGCTTCAGCTTGGTGGACAGGTCGGCGCCGGCGAAGGCCGCCTCGTCCCCGGCGATGGTCGCCGCGACCGTCTCGGCCTGCTCGTAACCGGGCGCGACCAGGCCGTACACCCGGCCGTCGGCGGCCAGCGCGCACTCGCCGATCGCGAACACCCGCGGGTCGGTGACCGTACGGCACTGCTCGTCGACCGCGACGCCGCCGCGCTCGCCGACGGCGAGGCCCGCGGCGCGGGCCAGCTGGTCGCGGGGGCGGACACCGGCGGAGAACACCACCAGGTCGGTGGCGAGTTCGGAGCCGTCGGACAGCTTCATGCCGGTGACCGCGCCGTCGTCGCCGACCACGATCTCCTGCGTGCCGACGCCCGTGTGGACGCTCAGGCCCATGTCCTCGATGGTGCGCAGCAGCGCCGCGCCGCCGCCCTCGTCGACCTGCACCGGCATCAGGCGCGGCGCGAACTCCACGATGTGGGAGGTCAGTCCGAGACCCTTGAGCGCGCCCGCCGCCTCCAGGCCGAGCAGCCCGCCGCCGACCACCGCGCCGGTCGTCGACCTCCTCGCGTACTCCTCGATCGCGAGCAGGTCCTCGATCGTGCGGTAGACGAAGCAGCCCTCGGCGTCCTTGTTCGGCACCGGCGGCACGAACGGGTAGGAGCCGGTGGCCAGGACCAGCACGTCGTAGCCGACGACCAGCCCGGAACGGGCCGTCACCCGGCGCGCCTCGCGGTCGACGGTCTCCGCCGGGTCGCCGAGGCGCAGTTCGATGCCGTGCCGCTCGAGGAACTCCGGGTCCGTCAGCGACAGGTCCTCGGGCGTGCTCCCCGAGAAGTACGAGGTGAGCTGGACGCGGTCGTACGCCGGGCGCGGCTCCTCGCACAGGACGACCACGCGGTGGGTGGCGGTCAGGCCGCGCCCGGCGAGCGCCTCGAGGAAGCGCTGGCCGACCATGCCGTGGCCGACGAGCACGATGGTCGGGGTGTCCGTGGACATCAGGAGCCTCCGTCAGTGGTGAGCAGGTGGAGCAGGGGCCCGCCGTCGGAGGGGAGCGGCTCTGCTCCCTCCCAGGCGCGCGCGAGGGCGCCGACGGTGCCGAGTGCGCCGACCAGGACCCCGCCGACCAGGCGGTCGTCACGGACGACGACCTTGCGGTAGGTGCCCCGGGTGGCATCGGTGAGCTGGACGACGTCGTCGCCCGGCAGCGCCTCGGTCTCCCCGAACGCGGCCAGGTCGAAGGGGCTGTCCGGCCCGCTGAGGGTGAGCCGCGTCAGCGAACGGGTGCCGGTGTAGCGGGCGCCGGAGTCCCCGGCGAGCAGCGCGGCGAGCGCGTCGGCCTGTTCCAGCGCCGGGGCGGCCAGCCCGTACACCGTGCCGGCGTGCTGGACGCAGTCGCCGACGGCGTGGACGTACGGGTCGGAGGTGCGCAGCTCGTCGTCGACCACGACGCCCTCGCGGACGTCGAGCCCGGCGTCCCGCGCGAGACCGGTCCGCGGGCGCACCCCGCAGGTCAGCACCACCAGGTCGGCGTCGAGGGCGTAGCCGTCGGCCAGCTCCACCGAGCGGACCGCGCCGCCGGCGCAGCGCACGTCCCGCACCCGGCACTCGGTGTGCACCTCCACGCCGAGGCCGGTCAGGTACCGCTCGACGAGCGAGGAGGCGGCCGGGTCGAGCCGGCGCTCCATGAGCCGCCCGGACTGCTGGGCGAGGACCACCTGGGCGCCGCGCGCGGCGAGCGCGCGGGCCGCGGAGACCCCGAGCAGGCCGCCGCCGATGACCACCGCCCGCGCCCCCGGCCGTACCTCCCCGGCCAGGCCCAGGCAGTCGTCCAGGGTGCGGAACGCGTGCACGCCCCCGGGCAGTTCGCGGTCCCCGGTGAACAGGCCGCGCAGCGGCGGCAGCACCGGGTTGGAGCCGGTGGCCAGGACCAGCCTGTCGTATGCGATCACCGTGCCGTCCGCGCAGGCCACGGTGCGGGCCGCGCGGTCGATGCCGGTGACCCGGGCGCGGATCAGCTCCGCGGGCGCCGGCAGGGCGATCACCTCGGGGCTGTAGCGCCCGGCCAGCACCTCGGCGAGCAGCACCCTGTTGTACGGGGGGTGCTCCTCCTCGCCGATCAGCGTCACCGGCGTGCCCAGCTCGCCGAGCCGCCGGGCGAGCCGTACGCCCGCGAGGCCGGAGCCGATCACCACCACACGCTCGTTCGAGGTCATGTCCCCGAGCGTGCGGTGCGGGTGTTACCCGGTGGCATCACCTCTGTTTCCCGCACGGAACGCTGCCCTCAGCGGGGGAGGGGCGCGGATGTGAGGCGGCCAACCTCAACAAACGCTCATCTTGATGGACGTAGCAACTATCCGCTCCCTAGTCTCACGGCCATGCCCGACATCTCCCTGACCACGGTCGTTCTCCTCTGCCTGGCCGCTCTCGCCGCCGGCTGGATCGACGCCGTGGTCGGCGGCGGCGGGCTGCTGCTCCTGCCGGCCCTGCTGCTCGGCCTGCCCGCCGGCACCCCGGCCGCGCACGCCCTGGGCACCAACAAGGCGGTCGCGATCGTGGGCACCACGGGCGCGGCGGTGACGTACGCCCGCAAGGCGCCGGTGGACGTGCGGACCGCCGTGCGCATCGGCCTCGCGGCGCTCGCGGGATCCTCGGCCGGCGCCTTCTTCGCGGCCGGGATGAGCACGGAGGTCCTCAAGCCGGTGATCATGGTGGTGCTGCTCGCGGTGGCCGCCTTCGTGATCCTGCGCCCCGCCTTCGGCACCGCCCCGGCCACCGGCCCGGCGACCCGCCGCCAGATCCTCTCCGCGATCGGCCTGGCCGGCCTCGGCATCGGCTTCTACGACGGTCTCATCGGCCCCGGCACCGGCACGTTCCTGGTGCTGGCGCTCACCGCCCTGCTCCACCTCGACCTGGTCACCGCCTCCGCCACCGCGAAGATCGTCAACTGCTGCACCAACGCCGGCGCCCTCGCCACCTTCGCCTGGCAGGGCGCGGTGCTGTGGCAGCTGGCGGCGCTGATGGCCGTCTTCAACCTGGCGGGCGGCACCCTCGGCGCCCGCACCGCCCTGAAGAAGGGCAGCGGCTTCGTCCGCGTCGTCCTCCTGACGGTCGTCTTCGCCCTGGTCGCGAACCTGGCGTACGAGCAGTGGCTGGCCTGACCGGCACCCCGGGTGATCGACCCGGCTGACGTGAGCGATCCGCGCGGGTTAGGCTCCAGCGCCGCTCCATGGGGTGAGCGGACGGCGCCGGGGGGCGCCGCTGACAACAGGACACGGGGGGACGACGATGGCCGAGGACGGCAGACCGTCCGGGACGCGGGCGCTGAAGACGGCCGCGGCGGTGCTCGGGGCGGGTGCGCTGACCGGGCTCGCGGTGGAGTTCCATGTGCTGGGGTGGTCGTCCATCCCCGGCAACAGCTGCGGCGGCAGGTACCGGCCCTGCCCGGAGGGCACCACGCCGACCCTGATCCTGGCGTTCCTGTTCACCTTCGCGGGCCTGGCCGGGCTCACCGTCGCCCTCGCCGCCTTCACCCGGGTCCGTCCCGGCAGGGCCGTGCCCGGGGCACTCGCCGCGGCGGGCCTGCTGATCGCCCTGTGGCCCGGCTGGCAGGCCTACCTCTGGCTGCGCGGACCGGTGCTCGACCCGGTCTGGCAGGCGGGCCCGGACCGGCCCGCGAGCGTGCGCGGCGTCGGCGCCTGGACGATCGGCGACGACGCCGGGACGGTCGTACGGGCCCGGAGCGACGCGCTGGTCGCCTACGACTCCGCCACCGGCGGGCGCGGCTGGCTGCTGCGGGCGCCCGTGCGGGAGTCGGTGTGCGCGATGAGCGACCGCGTCACCGACGGCATCGGCCTGGTCGCCTTCGCGCGGGACGAGAAGCCCTGCGACACCGTGTGGGGCGTCGACGCGCGCAGCGGACGCAAGGTGTGGGAGCGCGACCTCACCGGCAGGACACTGCTGTACGGCGGCGGCGGGGTGCTCGGCGCCGACGCGGACACGGGCGTGGCCGTGGCGCTGGGCGAACACTCGGTCCACGGGTACGGGCTCACCGACGGCGCGGTGCGCTGGACCGCGAAGCCCACCGCGGCCCGCGCCGAGGGCGGGGACGACGCCGAGTGCGAGCCGGTGACGGCCTCCTCGGCCGGCGGCACCACCCGGGTCGCCGTCACGTGCGGCCCCTTCTCCGACTTCCACTCGGCCTGGCTGCTCACCCTCGACAGCGCCACGGGAAAGGAACTGAGCCGGCGTGAGCTGCCGGTCGAGAGCTACCTCAACGTGGCCGCGGTGCTCTCCGCCGAGCCGTTCACCCTGCTGGTGCAGGAGAACGACGAGCGCGGGCTCGCCGCCGTACTGGCCTACGACGACCCGGACGACCCCGAGCGCCGGCCGGTGACGATCCCCCTCACCGCCGACGAGGAGGACGTGGCCCTCTCCGGGCTCCACCCCGTGTTCACCGCACGGCCGGTGTTCCGCGCGGCGGTGGCCGGCGGGAACCTGATCGTGGCCGCCGCGGAGCCGGGGTCGGGCGCCCCCGAGCGGGTCGCGGCCTACGCGCTGGACGACGGCCGGCGCGTCTGGCACACGGACCTGGGCACCACGGTCGCCGCCCTCGCCCCGGCGGGCCGGGACCGGGTGGCCGTACTCGGCGAGTCCCAGCGGCTGTGGACGCTCACCACCGGGGACGGCAGGCGGGTGGGCGAGGAGGACGGCACCACGGTGCGCGACATCGCCCTGAAGCTCGACGCCGAACCGCAGCTCATCGGGGCGGGCGACGACTGGGTGCTCGTCAACACCGACGGCGCCGGCCGTCCCCCCGCGCTCGCGGTCAGCCCTTAGGGCCTGTCCGTACCAGCAGGTCGATCATGCCCACCCCGTCCTCGTCGCCGTGGCCGTCGGCGACGCGGCGGGCCATCAGGGCGGTGTACGGCGTCAGCAGTTCGGGGCTGACGCCCTGCTCCTCGGCGGTGCGCAGCAGCGTGGTGTTGCCGGCGGACTGCATGGCCAGGTTGGACACCACGCCCGTGGTGTAGTCGCCGCTCGCCAGCTGCTCGGCGGTCCGGTGCGCGGCCGGCGTCATCGCGGTGAGCCAGGAGGCGAGCAGGGGCGCGAAGCCGACGGGGTCGACGTCCTCCCGGCGGATCAGGGCGAAGGCGTGGGTGATGCCCGCGAACAGTCCGCTCATCGCGCTCAGCAGCGCCACGTCGTACAGCGCGGCGAAGCCCGGGTCGGCACCGGCCCAGCGGGTGCCGGCCGGGACGGCGAGGGTGCCGCGGTGCTCCTCGAACAGTGCCCGCGAGCCGCTGTAGAAGACGTATCCGCCGGACTCCGGGGCGCCGATCATCGGCGGTACGGCCATGATCCCGCCGTCCAGGAAGCGCGCGCCCCGCGACTCGGCCCACGCCGCGCGGGTGCGGCCCTCCGCCGGGGTCCCGGTGGTGAGGTTCACCAGGTCACGGCCGGTCAGGTCGGCGTGCTCCAGCGCCTCGCCCACGGAGGCGTCGTCGAGCAGGCAGACGACCACCAGACGGCTCGCGGCCACCGCGTCGGCGGCGGTCGCGGCGACGGCGGCGCCCTCGGCGGCGAGGGCCCCGGCGCGGGCGGGCGTGCGGTTCCAGACGGTCACCGGGTGCCCGGCGGCGAGCCAGGCACGGGCGAGGGCGGTGCCCATGGCGCCGGTGCCGAGAAGGGTGAGGGCGGTACGGGAAGCAGGAGCGGTGGCAAGGGTGTTGTCGGTCATGGCGACAGGCTCGCCGTGGGGGAGGGGCCCGCTCAAGTACGCACTTCGAAGTGGGCGCTCACCCCGGGGAAAGGGTGCAGGCAGTGGGACCGGACGGGAAGGCGGGGACCGTGAGGGCAGGGCGGCCGGGCGGGTACGTGTGCGGGATCGACGCGGCGATGGACGTGATCGGCGGCAAGTGGAAGGTGCTCGTCCTGTGGGCGCTGCACATACGGCCGCACCGCTTCGGCGAGCTGCGCCGGGAACTCCCCGGCATCACCGAGAAGGTGCTCGCCTCCCATCTGCGGGAGCTGGAGGCGGACGGCATCGTGCACCGCGAGGTGTACGACGAGGTCCCGCCCCGCGTCGAGTACTCGCTGACGCCGAGGGGCGTGACCCTGAACGAGGCGCTGGAGCCGCTGGGGGCGTGGGGGCGGCGGCATGTGCTCGGTTCAGCGGCTGCCGGTCAGATGGGCGTACACGACGACGTTGCCGCGGTAGCCGGTCGTCCGGGAGTAGCCGCCGCCGCAGGTGATGACGCGTAGCTCCGGGCGCCCCGCCGCCCCGTAGACCTTCGCGTCGGGGAAGTCCCGCGCGTCGTACACCTCCACGGCGTCCACCGCGAACACGGCGACGGTGCCGTCGCGCCGGTCCACCTCGATGGTGCTGCCCTTGTCCAGGGCGCCGAGGGAGTAGAAGACGGCGGGGCCGTCGGCGTTGTCGACGTGGCCGGCGACGATCGCGGTGCCCGTCTCGCCCGGCGTGGTGCCGGCCTCGTACCAGCCGGCCAGGTTCTTGCGGCCGGCCGGGGGGACGTCGAGGCTGCCGGTCCCGGTCAGGCCGAGGCCGGTCAGGGGCGCGTCCACGTCGATCGCGGGGATGCGCACCCGGTCCGGCGGGGAGGGCGGCAGCGCGGGCGCGGCGGACCCGCCGGTGTCGTGGCGGCCGCTGCCGGAGTGCGCCTGGGCGGCGGACGGCTGCGGCGGCGCGTGCGTTCCGGTCCCGTCGTGCAGCAGCCACATCCCCGCGCACAGGGCGAGCGCCGTGACGGCCGCTATCGCGGTGTTGCCCGGACCTCCGTCCCGGCGGAACCTGCGGCGCATGACGGACCGACCTCATCTCGAATCGGCCCCCGTACCCCCCTCCGGGCCGCGAGGGGCGTCGGACCCGGAGGGGGAGGGGACTTGCGGTACCGGCGGGACGGGCGGCGGAGGGTGCCCGTCAGATCCCGTCGCCTCTCGCCCGGCGATGCAGGAGCCAGGTACCGCCCGCGGCGGCGACGGCGAGAGCCGTCACACCGGCCGCGGTCTGTACGGGGTCGGGGCCCAGCGCGCCCCCGACCCCCGTCTTCACACTCCCCCGGGGAACCACCTGCTGCGCGTCCGGCGTCAGCGTGACCACCAGGTCACCGACCACCCGCCGGCCGTCCCCGTCGCACGTCGCGACGATCTCGTACGTCCCCGGCTGCGCGCCCGGCGGCACCTGGAACTGCCCGATCACGTCCCGCTCGTGCGCGCTCGGCGCCATCGCGAACCGGCCGCCGCCCACGGCGGTGGCGTTGCCCGCCGCGGCCTCGCCGTCGCCGCAGCCCCCGGTGTTCACCGTGACCTGCGCGCCCGGTGCGGCCGAGGACGGGTACACCTCCAGGCTGCCGGCCGGCGCGCCGTGGGACTCCCCGGCGCAGGCGGGCGCGGCGAGCAGTCCCGTGGCGGCCGCGGCGAGCGCGGTGCCGGCCAGCAGCCGGGCGGTACGTCGCATCGATGCTCCCTCGAGTGAGCCGCGGCCCGCGGCACCCCCATGTGCCGCCGTCGGACGCGTCCTTGCCCTACCGAGGTAAGTGCCAGCCCGCCCGCGCCGCTTCCTGAGGGAGCGTCAGGGCGCGGGCCGAACGGGTGTCGGACCACACCCGTACGGCCGTCCCCCGCGCGGCGTTTCAGCAGGTCACCGAAGCCGGGACGATCCGGCCGCGAGGAGGCACCCGATGGGTGCGGGGGCGGCGGTGAACGGGTGACCGGGGGAGCTGGCGGGCCCGTCTGCGAGGAT
>Ga0247821_10000406_pt1 | contig 24009 bp, 19 predicted proteins | sample 13C_Glycerol_Day_FD_192481 | JGI IMG/M metagenome (GOLD analysis project Ga0247821, IMG submission 192481) | Soil microbial communities from agricultural site in Penn Yan, New York, United States - 13C_Glycerol_Day14 | ecosystem: Environmental > Terrestrial > Soil > Agricultural land | place... | reverse complement strand
GGTGGACATCCACCCGGAAGAGGGCGTGTCCGGGGTCGAGCTCATCCTTACCAAACTGCACGCCGGCGGCAAGTTCTCCAACAAGAACTACCAGTTCTCCGGCGGCCTGCACGGCGTCGGCATCTCGGTGGTCAACGCCCTGTCGACCCAGGTGCGCGTGCGCGTCAAACGTGACGGCAACGAATACCAGATGACCTTCGCCGATGGCTTCAAGGCCAGCGAGCTGGAAGTGGTCGGCTCGGTCGGCAAGCGCAACACCGGCACCAGCGTGTACTTCAGCCCCGACCCCAAGTATTTCGATTCGCCGAAGTTCTCCATCAGCCGCCTCAAGCACGTGCTCAAGGCCAAGGCCGTGCTGTGCCCGGGCCTGTTGGTCAGCTTCGAGGACAAGGCCAGCGGCGAGAAGGTCGAATGGCACTACGAGGATGGCCTGCGTTCCTACCTGGTCGATTCGGTCAACGAGTTCCAGCGCCTGCCTGACGAGCCGTTCTGCGGCAGCCTGGCCGGTAACAAGGAGGCGGTGGACTGGGCCTTGCTGTGGCTGCCCGAAGGTGGCGACAGCATCCAGGAAAGCTACGTCAACCTGATCCCTACCGCCCAGGGCGGCACCCACGTCAACGGCCTGCGCCAGGGCCTGCTGGATGCCATGCGTGAATTCTGCGAATTCCGCAACCTGCTGCCACGCGGCGTGAAGCTGGCGCCGGAAGACGTCTGGGAACGCATCACCTTCGTGCTGTCGATGAAGATGCAGGACCCGCAGTTCTCGGGGCAGACCAAGGAGCGCCTGTCGTCGCGCGAGGCGGCTGCCTTCGTTTCCGGCGTGGTCAAGGACGCTTTCAGCCTGTGGCTCAACGCCCACCCCGAGCTGGGCATGCAGTTGGCGGAGCTGGCCATCAGCAACGCCGGGCGCCGCCTCAAGGCCAGCAAGAAGGTCGAGCGCAAGCGCATCACCCAGGGCCCGGCACTGCCCGGCAAACTGGCCGATTGCGCCGGCCAGGACCCGATGCGTGCCGAGCTGTTCCTGGTCGAGGGTGACTCGGCCGGTGGCTCGGCCAAGCAGGCACGCGACAAGGAGTTCCAGGCGATCCTGCCGCTGCGCGGCAAGATCCTCAACACCTGGGAAGTGGACGGTGGCGAAGTCCTGGCGAGCCAGGAAGTGCACAACATCGCCGTGGCCATTGGCGTCGACCCGGGGGCCACCGACCTTGCGCAGCTGCGCTACGGCAAGATCTGCATCCTTGCCGACGCCGACTCCGACGGCCTGCACATTGCCACGCTGCTGTGCGCGCTGTTCGTCCAGCACTTCCGCGCGCTGGTCGAGGCCGGGCATGTGTATGTGGCCATGCCGCCGCTGTACCGCATCGACCTGGGCAAGGAAATCTACTACGCCCTCGACGAGGCTGAACGCGACGGTATCCTCGACCGCCTGGTGGCCGAGAAGAAGCGCGGCAAGCCACAGGTCACCCGCTTCAAGGGCCTGGGCGAGATGAACCCGCCACAGCTGCGCGAAACCACCATGGACCCGAACACCCGGCGCCTGGTGCAGCTGACCCTGGACGACGTGCAGGCCACCTGCGAGCTGATGGACAAGCTGCTGGCCAAGAAACGCGCGGGCGACCGCAAGAGCTGGCTGGAAACCAAGGGCAACCTGGCCGAGGTCATGGTTTGATTCGGCAGCTTCTGGCTGCCTGCCTGGCGCTGGTTGCCCTGCCGAGCCTGGCGGGCAACTGGCCAGAGCTGAAGCTGAGCGCCGAGCACCCGATCGACGGCATGCGCGGAGGCAACCTGTCTGGCCTGGTGGAATGCCGGGGCGGGCTGTGGGGCGTGTCCGACCGCGACGACGACCGTATTTACCGTTTCGACCGGCAAAACCCGACCTGGCGCGCGCAACCGCTCACCTTCACCCCGCCAGCGGTACCGGAAAGTGGCCTGCCATGGGGTCTGAAGTCGCGCAACTGGGCGGCGTCGTATATCCGTGGTGGCGAGCTGGATTTCGAAGGCATCAGCTGTGACCAGGCGGGTAACCTGTACCTGGTCAGCGAGGCTCATGCCGCGGTGCTGCAACTGCCGCTGGAAGGCGAGGCGGACTGGTTGAAGATTGACCCTGCCATGGTTCGTCAGGCCCGGGCCAGCGGCATGCTGCTGAACTTCAACGCCTTGTTCGAAGGCCTGGCGATCAACCCGGCGGGCGACCGCCTGTGGCTGGCCGCCGAGCGCGAACGCCGTGGCCTGGTGGCCATCGAACGCCAGCAATCGGTGTGGACCTGCGGACGCAGCTGTGTGCTGCTGAGCGAGGCTGGCGTCGAAATGCAGCCGGCGCAGATGCCCAATGCCCAGGCACTGTCGCGCGACTTCGCCGACCTGGCCTGGTTCGAGGGCAAGTTGTTCACCCTGGAACGCAACGCCTACCGGGTCTGCCGGCGGGATACCGACAGCGGCAAGGTCGAGCGCTGCTGGTCGTTCGCTGCCGATGCCCTGGTCGAGTCGCGCCGCTATCAACAGCCGTTTGGCCTGGCCGAGGCCCTGGTGATCGACGCCAAGGGCGCCTGGATCGGTGTGGACAACAACAACGGCGCCCGCGCCGATGGCGAGACACGCCCGATCGTCTGGCGCTTCGACGCGCCGGAAGGCGGATGGAGCGCCAAGCCATGAGCCAGGCACCGGGCAAGCGGGCTGGCAAGGTATTGATGATCGTCGCCTGGGCGGCGGCGCTGTTTCTTGCCACGCGCTTCTTCGGCCAATGGGAAGACAGCCAGCGCAACCCCAATGCCCAGGTGCAGTCGTCGCATGGCGAAGGCTTTATCGAGGTGCGCCTGCTGGGCAACGGCCAGGGCCACTTCGTGGTGGATGGCGCGATCAACGGCCAGATGGTGCATTTCATGCTCGACACCGGGGCTACCGACGTGGCCATCCCCGAGGCGTTGGGCCGCGAGCTGGGCCTGGAGCGCGGCAGCCCGGTGCAGCTCAGTACCGCCAACGGCCGTACCGAAGGCTACCGCACGCGCCTGGCCAGCCTGCAGCTGGGGGATATCCGCCTGCAGGACGTGCGCGCCATCGTGGTGCCGGGCCTGGACGGGCAGACCGTATTGCTGGGCATGAGTGCCCTGAAACAACTTGAATTTACCCAGCGCGGCGGCACCATGCTGCTGCGCCAGAACCTGAAATGACGAGGCCCGCATGAGCGACTCACTGGAACTCAGCCTGGACGGCGTAGAACGCCGCTCGCTGGCTGACTTCACCGAACAGGCCTACCTCAACTACTCCATGTACGTGATCATGGACCGCGCCCTGCCGCACATCGGCGACGGCCTGAAGCCGGTGCAGCGACGCATCGTCTACGCCATGAGCGAGTTGGGGCTCGATGCCGATGCCAAGCACAAGAAGTCGGCGCGTACCGTCGGTGACGTGCTCGGCAAGTTCCACCCCCACGGCGACTCGGCCTGCTACGAGGCCATGGTGCTGATGGCGCAGCCGTTCAGCTACCGCTACACCCTGGTCGACGGCCAGGGCAACTGGGGTGCGCCGGACGATCCGAAGTCGTTCGCCGCCATGCGTTATACCGAAGCGCGTCTTTCGCGCTACGCCGAAGTGCTGCTCAGCGAAGTGGGCCAGGGCACCGTGGACTGGGTGCCCAACTTCGACGGCACCCTGCAGGAGCCGGCCGTTTTGCCTGCGCGCCTGCCCAACATCCTGCTCAACGGCACCACTGGTATCGCCGTGGGCATGGCCACCGATGTGCCGCCGCACAACCTGCGTGAAGTGGCCACGGCGTGTGTGCGCCTGCTCGACGAGCCCAAGGCCACCATCGAGCAGCTGTGCGAGCACATCCAGGGGCCGGACTACCCGACCGAGGCCGAGATCGTCACGCCGCGCGCAGAAATCCTCAAGATGTACGAAAGTGGCCGCGGTTCCATCCGCATGCGTGCCGTGTACCGCGTCGAGGATGGCGACATCGTTGTCACCGCGCTGCCGCACCAGGTCTCCGGGGCCAAGGTGCTGGAGCAGATCGCTGCGCAGATGCAGGCCAAGAAGCTGCCGATGGTCGCCGACCTGCGTGACGAGTCGGACCACGAGAACCCGTGCCGCATCGTCATCATCCCGCGCTCCAACCGGGTGGATGCCGATGAACTGATGCAGCACCTGTTTGCCACCACTGACCTGGAGAGCAGCTACCGGGTCAACATCAACATCATCGGCCTGGATGGCCGCCCGCAGTTGAAGAACCTGCGGACGATTCTGGTGGAATGGCTGGAGTTCCGCACCAATACCGTTCGTCGCCGCCTGCAGCACCGCCTGGACAAGGTGGAGAAGCGTCTGCACCTGTTGGAAGGTTTGCTGACCGCGTTTCTCAACCTGGATGAAGTCATCCACATCATCCGCACCGAGGAGCACCCTAAACAGGCGCTGATTGCCCGCTTCGGCCTGACCGAAATCCAGGCCGACTACATCCTCGAGACCCGCCTGCGTCAATTGGCGCGCCTGGAGGAGATGAAGATTCGCGGCGAGCAGGACGAATTGCTGAAGGAACAGGCCAAACTGCTGGCCCTGCTGGGCAGTGAGGCCAAGCTGCGCAAGCTGGTACGCAGCGAGCTGATCAAGGATGCCGAAACCTATGGCGACGACCGCCGCTCGCCGATCGTCGAGCGCGCCGAGGCCAAGGCCCTGTCGGAAAACGAGCTGATGCCGACCGAGCCGGTCACCGTGGTGCTGTCGGAGAAGGGCTGGGTGCGCTGCGCCAAGGGCCACGACATCGATGCCACCGGCCTGTCGTACAAGGCCGGCGATGGCTTCAAGGCCGCCGCCGCCGGGCGCTCCAACCAGTTTGCCGTACTTATCGACTCCACTGGCCGCAGTTACTCGCTGGCCGCCCATAGCCTGCCGTCGGCGCGTGGTCAGGGCGAACCGCTGACCGGCCGCCTGACGCCACCGCCCGGGGCTACCTTCGAGTGCGTGCTGTTGCCGGACGACGACGCGCTGTACGTGGTGGCTTCGGACGCCGGCTATGGCTTCGTGGTCAAGGGTGAAGACCTGCAGGCCAAGAACAAGGCCGGCAAAGGCTTGCTCAGCCTGCCCAACGGTGCCAAGGTCATGACCCCGCGGCCGGTGGCAAATCGCGAGCAGGACTGGCTGGCGGCGGTGACCACTGAAGGCCGCCTGCTGGTGTTCAAGGTCAGTGACCTGCCTCAGTTGGGCAAAGGCAAGGGCAACAAGATCATCGGGGTGCCGGGCGACCGGGTGGCCAGCCGTGAAGAATTCGTTACCGATCTGGCAGTGATTGCCGATGGCGCGACTCTTGTATTGCAAGCCGGCAAGCGTACCCTATCTCTGAAAGCGGACGACCTGGAGCATTACAAGGGCGAGCGCGGACGGCGCGGCAGCAAGCTGCCACGCGGGTTCCAGCGGGTCGATGGGTTGCAGGTGGAAGTGCCGGCATAACCGGTGAAATGTCTGGAACGGCAATTTCAGCGCCGTTCCGGGCAGAAATGCTGGAGTCGGACGGTTATTTCGCGGATGATATGGCCCTTGCGGTGCCGGCGTGGCCGTGTGCCCGTTTGAACCTACATGTATCACTGCGGTTGGCCTGTTGGCGACCGCCTGGATGGGATGATGAAATTTCTGCGCCTTCCATTTGCGCTGTTGATGACTGGCCTGCTGGGCCTTGGCGGGTGCACCATGCACCAGCCGGTTGCCCTGTACCAGCTCGACAGTGGTGATCCTGGCCAGCCTTCGCAGAGTGCGGGCATGGCCGTGGTGCTCGGCCCGGTATCGGTAGCCGATTACCTGCAACGTGAGACGTTCCTGCAGCGTCAGCCCGATGGCAGCCTGAGTTCGGCGACGGACGGTCGTTGGGCCGGTAGCCTTTCGTCGGATATCGACCAGCTGCTGGTGCGCCAGCTTGCCTGGCGCCTGGACAGCCAGCGTGTGGTGCTGGCCCCGGCGGCGGCCGGTTTCAACCCGGATGTACAAGTGCTGTTGTCGATCACGCGCCTGGACTCGGGCAAGGACCAGCCGGCCATCCTGGATGCCCAGTGGCGCCTGCTGGACCGCCGTGGCCACGTGCGTGACAACCGCATCGTTCACCTCGAGCAGCCACATGCGGGCAGCGAGGCGTCGCAGGTGCAGGCCCAGGGGCAATTGCTGCAGAAGCTGGCCGAACAGCTGAGCACGGCGGTCAAGCCGCTGGCAAACCAGCCGGCGATTGCCGAAGAGTCGCCAAAGAAGCAGGCTGCTCCGGTTCAGGTAAAGAAGACGCCGGAGAAATCCAAGATCCCGATGGCTGCGCCGATTCGGACCGATATGGAAGTCTACCGGTTCTGATCGAACTGCCAGATACGAAAAAGCCCGCAACGATGCGGGCTTTTTCGTATCTGCTGTTTGTGTACTGCCTGTACCGGCCCCTTCGCGGGTAAACCCGCTCCCACAGGTATGGGAGCGGGTTTACCCGCGAAGAAGCCACCTCGATATCAGGCTCGGCGTTCGTGCATCCGCGCCAGTTGCCGCTCAAGCATCGACGGGTAGGGCTCCATCAGGCGCTCCACGCAGCAGGCGCCTTCGGGGCTGGCAATCGGGCGAATGCGGGCGCGCTGGCGAATCAGCGTGTCATCGCTGATCTGCCTCTCTACCAGCAACAGGTTGCGGCTGTGCTGCGACAGCGCCAGGGCGTCCTGGGCCTTTTCGGCCATCAGCAGGTCCACCAGCTCCAGCCCTTGCAGGTCATTGCCCAGGGCCAGGCCCAGTTGCAGCTGCAGGGTTATGCCGCTGTCCGCTACCTCGATCTGCAGGGCATGGCCCAGGGCGCGCAATAGCTCGCCGCAGCAGATGGCGTTGGTCAGATAGTCCTCGCCGCAGTCGCGGCTGTGGAACAACACCAGGGTGCTGCCGTCGTTGAGCGTGTGAGTTTCGCCGTCGTAGAGCGAGGCGGCGTGCTCCAGGCAATCCCGGTAGCGCTCGGTCAGTTCGGTCAGGCGCGTGCGCGGCAGGCGACGCAGCTGCTCCTGCGAACCTAGTTGCACGGCAAGCACGGCGCTGTACTGCGGCTCGTCGGATTCGATCACGGTGGCCTTGGGCGCGCTTTCGTCGTCCAGCAGGCCGGCGAAGGCTTCATCATCATCGTCCGCCTGGGTGGCAGGCTTGGCGCGTGGTGCGGCCTTGGCTGCCGGGACTGCGTCGTGCAGGTCATCGAACTGCTCGTCGTCCTCTTCTTCAGGCTCCGGCTCAGGTGGCGGTGGCGGGGCCAGGCGCGCATGCAGCTGGCGGGCGATGTCGCCGATCTCGTCCTGCCGGTCGGTGGCCGGGGTATAGGGTTGCGGGTCGCGCAGCCACACCCGCAGCTGCAGCAATGGCAGAGTGATGAAGCGGCCCTGGCGCAGGCTCAAGGTCAGCGCCAGCACCAGCAGGATGGCGGCAAGTATGCCCATGCTCTGCAGGCTGATCAGCATCGGCTGCTGGAACTGGCTCATGTCCAGGCTGATGCGCAGTTGCCCGGCGGTCACGTCCTGGAAGGTGATCTTGGTCTGGTACAGGCCTTCGGCCTCGCCCAGCAGGCTGTTGCGCGGGCGCTGCCCGGCTTCGGCGAGGATGCGGTTGTCCACGCTGTAGATCGCCGCATGGGCCACCAGCGGGTTCTTCACCAGGTTGCCGAGCAGCACGTTGAGGCTGAGGATGTCGTTGGCCACCAGCAGCTCGGTCGCCGAGGTGGCGGTCTGGGTAGTCAGGCTCTGGCCCAGGGCATCGGCCTGCTCGTGCATGGCCTGCTTGAACTGCAGGCCCATTACGCAGGCGTAGATCACCAACGCCAGCGCCACCAGGAATATGTTGGTGCAGGCGATGCGCAGTGCCAGCGGCACGCGACGTTGACTCAGGGCGCGATAGATCATCAGGAAGAAGTTGTCTGCTTTGACGGGCGTGGGCCGGTTCACTGAGCTCGGCTCTTAATGGCATGAAAGTGTGGGGCAGTATAGCGAGCCGGGTTTTGTCGGCAAAGTATCGTTGGCGCCCGATGGTCACGGAAAATCGGTAGAATGCGCATTTTTCATCGAAGTCGGAGCCAGGTTGTGCGCGAAATCGTCCTGATCAACATCACCGGTGAGGACCGTCCCGGTCTCACTGCGGCTATCACCGGCGTCCTGCTGCAGGGCGGTGTGAGCATCCTCGACATTGGCCTGGCAGTCATGCACGGTACCTTGTCGTTCGGCATTCTGGTCGATATCCCGGACAACGAAGTGGCAACTTCGCTGCTGCAGAGCGTGCAGGCCAAGGCCCACGAACTGAACCTGCAGGCCCGCTATACGCCGATTTCCGAGGCAGACTACCAGCATTGGGCCGATGGCCAGGGCGAGGCGCGCCACATCGTCACCTTGCTCAGCCGCAAGATCACGCCAGAGCAGCTGCAGCGGGTGAGTGCGGTAATCAGCCAGTACGGCCTGACCATCGAGCGCATCGAGCGCCTGTCGGCACGTGTGGCGCTGGATGCCGAGACCGACAAGGGCAAGGCGGCCATCGAAATCTCTGTGCGCGGCGTGCCGAGCGATGCCCAGGCGCTGCGTGCAGACTTCTTCGCCCTGGCTGAAGAGCTGAGCATCGACATTGCCTTCCAGAAGGACGACCTGTTCCGCCGCAACCGTCGCCTGGCGGTGTTCGACATGGACTCGACGCTGATCGAAGCCGAAGTCATCGACGAACTGGCCAAGGCTGCTGGCGTGGGTGAGCAGGTGGCCGCGATCACCGAGCGCGCCATGCGTGGCGAACTGGACTTCCGCGCCAGCTTCAAGGAGCGCATGGCGCTGCTCAAGGGCCTGGATGTGGGTGTGCTGGACGAGATTGGTGCGTCGCTGCGCCTGACCGAGGGCGCCGAAAACCTGTTCGCCGAACTCAAGCGCCTGGGTTACAAGACGGCGATCCTGTCCGGTGGCTTCACTTACTTTGCCCGCCAGGTGCAGGCACGCCTGGGCATCGACTATGTGTTCGCCAATGAGCTGGAAGTGGTCGACGGCAAGGTGACCGGTGTGGCGGTGGAGCCGATCGTCGATGCCCAGCGCAAGGCCGAGCTGCTGCAGAAGCTGGCCAGCGAAGAAGGTTTGCAGCTGGAGCAGACCATTGCCGTGGGTGACGGTGCCAACGACCTACCGATGTTGTCACTGGCCGGCCTGGGCGTGGCGTTCCGGGCCAAGCCGCTGGTGCGTCAGTCGGCCAAGCAGGCGATTTCCACGCTGGGGCTGGATGGCGTGTTGTACCTGCTGGGCCTGCGCGACCGCGACGCCCGCGGCTGATTCGAGAATTTGGGGCTGCTTCGCAGCCCATCGCGACACAAGGCCGCTCCTACAGGGAATCGCATATTTCCTGTAGGAGCGGCCTTGTGTCGCGATGGGCCGCAAAGCGGCCCCAGGGGTATCTCAGGCAATCAAGCCTGCACAGGCGCCGCCAGCTGCTGCCCCATACGCACCGCAGAGCCGGCACCCAGCGTTTCGGCCCATTTCACCTGCTCCGGCCCGAACAGCACGATAGCAGTCGACCCCAGCTTGAAGCGGCCCAGTTCGGCGCCTTTCTCCAGGTGGATCGGCGCGCGGCTGGCTTCGTCGTAGCGGAAGGTTTTCAGTTCACGCTTGGGCGGCGTCACCAGCCCGGCCCACACGGTTTCGATCGAAGCGACGATCATTGCGCCAACCAGCACCACGGCCATCGGCCCGCGCTCGGTATCGAACAGGCAGACCACGCGCTCGTTGCGGGCGAACAGCTCGGGGACGTTCTCTGCGGTGGTCTGGTTGACCGAGAACAGGCGGCCCGGCACGTAGACCATCTCACGCAGGGTACCGGCCAGCGGCATGTGCACGCGGTGGTAGTCCTTGGGCGACAGGTAGATGGTGGCGAACTCGCCGCCCATGAACGGCGCGGCCATGGCCGGGTCACCACCCAGCAGTTCCTGCGCGCTGTAGCCGTGGCCTTTGGCCTGGAAGATGCGGCCGTGCTCGATCGGGCCGAGCTGGCTGACGGCACCGTCGGCGGGGCACAGGATGGCGCCCGGGGTCTCGTCCAGCGGGCGGGCACCTGGCTTCAGGGCGCGAGTGAAGAACGCATTGAAGTGTTCATAGGCGCTCAGGTCTTCGACCAGCGCTTCGCTCATGTTGACCTGATAACGCTTGGCGAACCAGGCGGTGAAGGCGTTCTTGAACCAGCGCACGCGGCACTCGGCGATGCAGCCGGCCAGCCGCGACAGCAGGTGGTGCGGCAGCAGGTACTGGCTGATGATGAACAAACGGGATTTCATGCAGGTTCCTTAGACTTCTACAGGCGTGTCCGGGTGGTTGCCCCATTCGCTCCACGAGCCGGCGTAGGCCTTGACGCGTGGGTAGCCGAGGGCCTTGGCCACCAGATAGGTGAAACCGGAGCGGCGGTGGGTCTGGCAGTGGGTAATCACTTCCTTGTCGGGGGTGATACCCAGGTTCTGCAGGACTTCGGCGATGTCCTGGCGAATGCGCAGGTGGTCGTTGAGGTCCATGCCGGCGGTCCACTCGAAGTTGATTGCGCCGGGGATGTGGCCGCCCTTGGCTGCCAGTACTTTCTCGCCGCTGAATTCCTGCGGGCCACGGGCGTCCCAGATGACCAGGTCGTTGGCGCCCAGGCGGCTTTGCAGGTACTCGCGGGTGGCGGTGGGCGAACTGTCGATGCGCAGGTGCACCTGTGTGTTGCCGCTGGCGGGTACCTCTGTGGAGAGTTTGTCGGCAGGCCAGGCCTGGATGCCGCCATTGAGGTAGTGGTAACGCTTGTGGCCGATCACGTCGAGCAGCCAGATGAAGCGCCCGGCCCAGCCGCCGCCTTCATCGTCATACACCACATACACGGCATCGTCGCGGTGGCCGAGTTCGCTGAACAGTTTTTCCAGCTCGCCCAGGGCCGGCAGCAGGCCTGGCGCGGGGGGCTGGCCGAGCTGGGTACGCTTGCCTTCGACGAAGCGTGCGCCGGGGATATGCCCGCTGACATAGCGGTTGGCGCTGCTCAGGTCGACCAGGATCAGCTGTGGCGAATCCAGGCGCGGCAGCAGGTCCGCAGCTTCGATCACCAGGGGCAGGCCGGAAAAGTCAGTCATCCACGGTCTCCAGTGTGGAAAGAGGGCCGATTGTAGCGCAAGGCTCAGGCCTTGCGGTTGGCAAACACCGACAGCGCCCGTTCAGTGCACTGTGCGGTCTTGCCGAAGGCTTGCACGCTGACATCGGCCAGCGGCCGACAGCCCTGGTCAGCCACCATCAGCATCAGCACCTGATCGTTCACGGCCAGTGAGCGCAGCAGTACGTGCTCGCTGCGGAACAAGGCACGCAGCGGGGCTGGCAGCAGGGCCGAGAGCTGGCTGTGGTTTTCCGGGGTGATACGCAATTGCCCGACCTTGGCCAGCAGCTTTTGCAGCAGTTTGTTCTCCGCCACCGGCAGTACCAGCGCCCCGGCTTCCTTGGGCAGGCCGGCCATCTGCTGCACGCGCAGCTGGTCGTTGGCCCTGTCCAGGCTCAGTAGCAGGATCCGCTGCATGCCAGCGGCCAGAAGGGCCTCGATAACCTGTGTGGCCAGGTGCACGCTGTTGGTAAACGGGCTGGGCTGGGCCAGAAGGTCCTGGCACAGCTTGCGCCAGCGTGCCAGTTCGTCGTTGGTCGGCGGTGGCGGAGCCAGCATGTCCGGGTGCGGGCGGCGCTGGTGCCAGGGCCAGATCAGCGCTTCGGCTGGGTGGAACAGGGCATGCTGGGCATGGCGGCGGGCGCTGGCCGCAGCCTGCTGGTGCACCTGTTGCTGTACATCTTCCAGCGAGGTCTGCAGGTACAGTGCGGTCAGCAGCTGCCAGCGCAGCAGGTGCGGGTTGTCCCAGCCCACCTGTGCCGCCAGGGCCAGGTTGTTGGCCAGCAGCACGGTGTTGGCCGGCTGGTTGAACCAGCGGCGCAGACCAGGCTCGGCGTCCAGGCGGTGTTGCTGGCTGAGCAGGTCCTGGTCGCGGGCGATGCTGAGCACCTGGGCCAGTTGTTCGCGCTCTTCCAGCAGCAGGCGGTAACCCTGGGTCACCCATTGTGGCAGGCGCCAGTACTCCGCCATGGTCTGGCACAGTTCCATGATGCGCACGCCAAACAGTTCGTCCTCGACATGTGCGGCGTCTTCGCCCTTGTGGATAACCCGCAGTTCCCAGGTATCGAGCAGCTTGGGGTAGGCCAGCGCCAGCGGCCAGAGCGGCGACAGGAACAACAGGCTGCCCCAGTGGATTTCCTGCCACAGCCGTGCCAGACGGCTGGCGAACAGGCCGCTGGCTTGCTGCGAGGCGTGCTGGCTGATCAGCTGGAACTGGCACAGTACCGGCGGGATCTCTTCGACGGGCACTGCCGGGAGGCGCTTGAGCAGCTGCTCGCTGCGCTCCAGGCCCAGGCGGTTGAGGGCGACTTCCAGGCTTTCGGCGGGTTCTGCCAGGCTGGCATTGGTGGGGTGATTGGCTTCGCGCATCACCGACAGCACCAGTGCCGGGCTGTCCTGCATCAGTTCGGCGATATCGCGCAGCGAGCGGCGGCTATCGTGGATGGCCGCCATGACCCGGTCGTAGCTGTGCTTCGGCACGGGGATGCGAACACTCTCGAGCAGCTTTACCCAGGCCTCTAGCGTACGTGGAGCCTGAGCGGGCACCTTGGTTTCAATTGGCATTTTGACATCAGTCCGAACTGGCTTTTCGCATTGAGTGGCTATAGTCTGGCGCAGTTCTGCCGATAAGTAGAAGAAGAGTTTTAAAGCTCCCGTCTCTTCCCCTGACCACGACAGCAAGTGCTTTGAACCTATGGCTAAAATTATCGGCATCATCGTCGTATTCGCGAGCGTGCTCGGCGGATACGTGCTTTCCCACGGCAAGATCGCGGCACTGATCCAGCCGTTCGAAGTACTGATCATCGGCGGTGCGGCCTTTGGTGCATTCCTGCAGGCCAACCCTGGCCACATGACCATGCACGTCATCAAGAAGTCGATGAAGATGTTCGGCTCGCGCTTCACTCATGCCTTCTACCTGGAAGTGCTGGGCCTGGTGTACGAGATCCTCAACAAGAGCCGGCGCGAAGGCATGATGGCCATCGAGGCCGACATCGAGGATGCCGCCGCCAGCCCGATCTTCGCCAAGTACCCGACGGTGCTGGCCGATGAGCGCATGACCGCGTTCGTCTGCGACTACCTGCGCATCATGTCCACCGGCAACATGGCCCCGCACGAACTCGAGGGCCTGTTCGACATGGAACTGCTGAGCATGAAGGAAGAGCTGGAGCACCCTTCCCATGCGGTGAACGGTATCGCCGACGGCATGCCCGGCTTCGGTATCGTTGCGGCGGTACTGGGTATCGTGGTGACCATGGCCTCGCTCGGCGAGGGTGACCAGGCCTCCATCGGCCTCCATGTGGGTGCGGCACTGGTGGGTACCTTCTTCGGTATTCTGGCGGCCTACGGCTTCTTCGGCCCGTTGGCCAAGTGCCTGGAGCACGATGCCAAGGAAGAGCTGAACCTCTACGAATCGATCAAGGCATCGTTGGTGGCCTCGGCCTCGGGCATGCCGCCGTCGCTGGCGGTCGAGTTCGGGCGCAAGGTGCTGTACCCCAAGCACCGCCCAAGCTTCGCCGAGCTGGAACAAGCGGTTCGCGGTCGCTGAGTCATGGAGAACAATCAGCCCATCATCGTCAAGCGCGTCAAGCGCTATGGCGGCGGCCACCACGGCGGCGCCTGGAAAATCGCCTTCGCCGACTTCGCCACGGCGATGATGGCGTTCTTCCTGGTACTGTGGCTGTTGTCCACGGCCACGCCGGAACAGAAGATCGCCATTGCCGGCTACTTCAAGGACCCGATCGGCTTCTCGGAAAGCGGTACGCCCTACGTCATCGACCTGGGTGGCTCGCCTGAGCTGGCGCCGGAAAAGACCATCAACCCCGAAGCCAAGTCGGAGCCGACGCCTGATACCAGCATCCAGCTGGACAAGGACCAGGTGGAGACCATGGCCGAGCAGGTCGAGCGTGAGCGCCTGGAGTTGCTGCTGCAGGAATTGCAGAACAAGGTGGAAGAGAACCCGCAGCTGCAGAAGTTCAAGGACCAGATCCTGTTCGAGATCACCCAGGACGGCCTGCGCATCCAGATCATGGACGCCGAGAACCGGCCGATGTTCGACATCGGCAGCGCGCGCCTGCAGCCGTACTTCGAGGACATCCTGTTGGCGATGGCCGACACCATCAAGGCGGTGCCGAACAAGATCAGCATCAGTGGCCACACCGATGCCAAGCCGTATGCCGGCACTGGCGAGTTTGGCAACTGGGAACTGTCGGCCAACCGCGCCAACGCCGCACGCCGCGCGCTGGTGGCTGGCGGTTACCCGGACGGCCAGGTGGCACGGGTGGTGGGCTACGCCTCGTCGTCGCTGTTCGACCGCAAGGACCCGTTCAACCCGGTCAACCGCCGTATCGACATCATCGTGCTGACCAAGAAGGCCCAGCGCAATATCGAAGGTGAGCAGGGCGTGCCAGAAGCACCGGCTGCCGAGCCCGCGCCGCCGGCTGCTGCGGCACCGGCTGCGCCAGGGGAGGCCGGGCAGGCACCCATGCAGCCGCGTGAACTGCGCCAGAAGCTGAACATCTTCGAAGAGGGGACGCTGAAGATGGATGAGGCCAAGGACCAGTAAACCCTACAGGATTGCGCTGTAGCTGAAGCAAGCGCGGAACCTGTGGGAGCGGGCTTGCCCGCGAACACGGGCGAAGCCCGTGCCAACCACCGCGGTGCCTGCTTCGCGGGCACGCCCGCTCCCACAGGATTGGAGTGGCCCTTGAGCCTTGTCTAGTACCTGCGGGAGCGGGCAGGTCAGTAAGCGTCTTCCGGCAAACTGGCGATGATCGAGCGATAGCTGTTCATTCGTTGCGGCTTGATGCGCCCCTCGTCCAGCGCCTTGAGCAGCGCACAGCCCGGTTCGCGATCATGCTTGCAGTCGCGGAAGCGGCAGGTGCCGAACAAGTCGCGGAACTCGATGAAACCATCCTCCACATCGCTGCGGCTGACATGACCCAGGCCGAACTCGCGGATACCCGGCGAATCGATCAGGTCACCCCCATTGGGGAAGTGGTACAAACGCGCAGTGGTGGTGGTGTGGGTGCCCTGGCCAGACCATTCCGACAGGTCGCCGACACGGGTGCCGGCGTCCGGCAGCAGGCTGTTGACCAAAGACGACTTGCCCACCCCCGACTGGCCGACGAACACGCTGATGTGGCCGTCGAGCATCTGCTGCAGGCGTTGCATGCCGTCACCGTGATGTGCCGAGACTTCCAGCAGCGGGTAGCCCAGCTCGCGGTAAACCTCCAGCAGTGCGTGCAGGCCCGGGCCGTTCTCGTCGTTGATCAGGTCGGCCTTGTTCAGCAGCAACAGCGGGCGAATGCCGGCGTGCTCTGCGGCCACCAGGTAGCGGTCGATCAGGTTGGGGTGCGGTTCGGGCGCAGGGGCGAAGACGATCACGATCAGGTCGACGTTGGCCGCCACCGGCTTCAGCTGGCCGTGGTTGTTAGGCCGGCACAGCTCGGTGCTGCGCGGCATCTGCGCGACGATCACGCCAATGCCCTGGTTGCCCGCCCGCCATACCACGCGGTCGCCGGTAACCAGCGCCGGCAGGTTGGCGCGCAAGTGGCAGCGGAACACCTGGCCAGCGGCTTCGCCGTCCTGGGCTTCCACCTCTACCTGCACACCGAAGTGCGCAATCACCAGGCCCAGCTGCTCCGGCCCCAGGTCGCCACCCTCCAGTTCCTGCAGTGCGTGCTGTTCGCGTTTGGCCGCACGCGCGGCGCGCTCGTTCTGGATTTTTTCGATGCGCCAGTTCTGGCGGCGATTGAGCTGGCGTTTGGCCATGAAGGTTCCGTGCGTGGGGCAGGTTGAAAACGGCAGGCAGTTTAGCACGCCAGGCGCCGGACCATTTGGCTTACCTTCGTGCCGTGAATGGGCGTGCCTTGGCCACTACGCTACTATGACGGCCTATACGAGGAGTCCCCGCATGCAAAACCCACAGAACCTGATCTGGATCGACCTTGAAATGACAGGCCTGGATCCGGACAGCGACGTCATCATCGAGATGGCCACCATCGTCACCGACAGCGAACTGAACACCCTGGCCGAAGGGCCGGTGATCGCCATCCACCACAGTGACGAAGTGCTGGCGCGCATGGACGAATGGAACACCCGCACCCATGGCGCTTCGGGCCTGACCCAGCGCGTACGCGAGAGCAAGGTCGGCATGGCCGAAGCCGAGGCGCAGACCATTGCCTTCCTCGAGCAGTGGGTGCCGAAAGGCAAGTCGCCGATCTGTGGCAACAGCATCTGCCAGGACCGCCGCTTCCTGTACCGGCACATGCGCAACCTGGAAAACTACTTCCACTACCGCAACCTGGACGTTTCGACCCTGAAGGAACTGGCTGCACGCTGGGCGCCTGACGTGCGCGACAGCTTCAAGAAGGGCAACACCCACCTGGCGCTGGACGACATCCGCGAATCGATCGCCGAACTGCGCCACTATCGCGAGCACTTCATCAAGGTGTGAGCCGAAAAGGCGCAGATATTGTATCTGCGCCCTCTTTTGGTGCCATGGGCAACTGGTTAGACTGCGCGCCTTTCTCGCACGCCCGCACGGACTCCGCACCATGTTGTTGATGCTCTACCTCATCGCCATCACCGCCGAAGCCATGACCGGCGCGTTGTCTGCCGGCCGCCGCGGCATGGACTGGTTCGGCGTGGTGCTGATTGCCTGTGTCACCGCCCTGGGTGGCGGCTCGGTGCGTGACGTGCTGCTCGGGCACTACCCGCTGACCTGGGTGAAGCACCCTGAATACCTGGTGTTGACCAGCTGTGCGGCGCTGCTGACCATTTTCATCGCGCCGATGATGCGCCGCCTGCGCTCGCTGTTCCTGGTGCTCGATGCCTTGGGGCTGGTGGCCTTTACCCTGATCGGCTGCATGACCGCGCTGGAGATGGGGCAGGGCATGCTGGTGGCGTCGATCAGCGGGGTGATCACCGGGGTATTTGGCGGGATCTTGCGGGATATCTTCTGCAACGACATTCCCCTGGTGTTCCGTCGCGAGCTGTACGCCAGTGTGTCGTTTGCCGCGGCGTGGTTCTACCTGGGTTGCGTGTATTTCAAGGTGCCGGCGGAGCAGGCGATGCTGCTGACCTTGTTTGGCGGGTTCCTGGTGCGGCTGCTGGCCATTCGGTTCCACTGGGAAATGCCCAAGTTCCATTACAACGATCAGCAGTAAGGCCGTTGCGGGCGCAACCTGGCCCCTGTGGGAATTACCCAGCCCTTTGGGCTGCGCTGTCGCTCCGCGTACCCTGTGGGAGCGGCTTTAGCCGCGAAGAATCCAACGCGGAGCATGGCACGGGCTTCGCCCGTGTTCGCGGGTGAACCCGCTCCCACAGGGGTTGTGTGGCTACGAAACGCCGTGCTGCGCCAGCGCCCACTCCACATGCTCCCTCACCAGCTCCGAGGCATCCTCGCGCCGCGCCTTCAGCGCTTCGATCACCGGGATCGTCGATGGCGCATTGCCAAGCCCCACCGCCAGGTTGCGCAACCAGCGCTCATACCCGGCCCGGCGCAACGGCCCACCTTCGGTCTTGCGCAGGAAGGTCCTTTCATCCCACAGGAACATCTCCGCCAACTCGGCATTCTCCAGCCCGTGCCTTGGCTGGAAGTCCTGTTCCTGGCTGTGCCTGGCAAAGCGGTTCCACGGGCAGACGATCTGACAGTCATCGCAACCGAACACCCGATTGCCCATCTTCGAACGCAACTCGACAGGGATCGGCCCGCGCAGTTCGATGGTCAGGTACGAAATGCAGCGCCGCGCATCCAGCACATACGGCCCGACGAAGGCCTGGGTCGGGCAGATGTCCAGGCAGGCCTGGCAGCGCCCGCAGTGTTCGCTGGTGGTGGCTTCGTCCACCGGCAGCGGCAGGTCGACGAACAGCTCGGCGAGGAAGAAGTAGCTGCCCGCCTTGCGGTTGAGCAGCAGGGTGTTCTTGCCGATCCAGCCTAACCCGGCCTGCTCGGCCAAGGCCTTTTCCAGCACCGGAGCGCTGTCGACGAAGGCGCGGTAACCGAACGGGCCGATGGCTTCCTGAATGCGATCGGCCAGAAACTGCACGCGCTTGCGCACCAGCTTGTGGTAATCCCGGCCCAAGGCGTAGCGCGACACGTAGGCTTTCTCCGGCTGTGCCAGGCGCTGCGCCATCTGCGTGTCGCCGGGCAGGTAGTCCATGCGCAGCGATACCACGCGTACCGTGCCGGGGATCAGCTGCTCTGGGTGCGCGCGCTTGCTGCCGTGCGCGCCCAGGTATTCCATCTCGCCCTGATAGCCGGCGTCGAGCCAGCGCTGCAGGTGGTGTTCGTGTTCGCCAAGGTCGACCCCGGCGATGCCAACGTGGGCAAAACCGAGTTCTTGGCCCCAAATCTTGATCGATTGGGCCAGTTGGATGAGGTCAGGCGTACAGGCGGACATGGATGGGCAAGGCAATACGGGCTCAGGTGCGTATAATTCTGCCAGACATTGGAGCCTTTGACCCCATGCCGCAGACCAAACACCCCAGCCACATCCCTCAATTGCTCAGCAGCGTGACTGTCGCGCACCTGCCGGCACGGCATGCGCATGCCCATAAAGGCGACTTCGGCCATGTACTGGTGGTCGGTGGCGACCTTGGCACTGGTGGCGCCGTGCTGCTCAGCGCCGAAGCTGCCCTGCGCTGTGGCGCGGGGCTGGTCAGTGTGGCGACCCGGCCCGAACACGTGACTGCCAGCCTGGCGCGCCTGCCTGAGGTCATGTGCCTGGGCGCCAGCTCGGCCAACCAGCTGATGGGCGTGCTGGAGCGCGCTTCGGTGCTGGTGGTCGGCCCAGGCCTGGGCCAGGCGGCCTGGGGCCGCAGCCTGCTGTCGGCGGTGGCCAATGCCGAGCGCCCGCAGGTGTGGGACGCCGACGCCCTGAACTTGCTGGCGCGCACCCCGTTAGCCCTGCCCAGTGGCAGCATTCTTACCCCGCACCCGGGGGAGGCGGCGCGGCTGCTGGGCATTTCCACCGAGGCTGTGCAGGCGGACCGCCCGGGCGCCGCACGCAAGCTGGCGCGCCGTTACAACAGCGTCTGCGTGCTCAAGGGGGCCGGCACTCTGGTAGCCGACCCGGTCGGGCAGTTGCTGCTGTGCGAACGTGGCCACCCGGCCATGGCCGGTGCCGGCCTGGGCGATGTGCTGACCGGCGTGCTGGCGGCGCTGCTGGCCCAAGGCCTGGATGCCTGGCATGCCGCGGGGCTGGGGGTATGGCTGCACGCCTGCGCGGGCGAGCGTCTGGGCGTAAAAGGTAGGGGCTTGGCTGCCAGCGATCTGGCGCCGGTCATTCGTGAGTTGTTGGAGGAGCATTCTGCGTGTCTGGCTTAAACCTGTTTCTGGCCGATGAAGCGGCCACGGTCAAATTCGGCGCACAACTGGCCGAGGTGACCGGCGGTCACGGCGTGATTTTTCTGGAAGGTGACCTGGGTGCGGGCAAAACCACGCTGTCGCGTGGCCTGATTCGCGGCCTGGGCCATACTGGTGCAGTGAAAAGCCCGACCTTCACTGTGGTCGAGCCTTACGAGATCGGTGAGGTGCGGGCGTTCCATTTCGACCTGTACCGCCTGGTCGATCCGGAAGAGCTGGAGTTCATGGGTATTCGTGACTATTTCGAGGGCGACCCGCTGTGCCTGTTCGAGTGGCCACAAAAGGGTGCGGGCGTTTTGCCAAAGCCCGACCTGACCATTACCATAAGCCCCCAAGCGGGCGGACGCTCGCTGATCCTTTCGCCGCAGGGGGCTCGCGGCGAGGCCTGGTGCGTGGCACTGGCCGAACACTATAAACAGTAAGTGGGGTAGGTATGCGCATACGCGCACTGGTCGCCATCGTTGGGCTGCTGCTGACAACGGTGACCGTTGACGCTCTGGCCGTCACTCAAGTCAAGAGCATGCGCCTGTGGCGCGCGCCGGACAACACGCGGCTGGTCTTCGACCTGTCTGGCCCCGTGCAACACAGCGTCTTCACCCTGAGCGCGCCCGATCGCCTGGTCATCGACATCAATGGCGCGACCCTGGCTGCGCCACTGAACGTGGCCACCTCCAATACGCCGATCAGCAGCGTCCGTTCGGCCCAGCGCACCCCGACCGACCTGCGGGTGGTGGTCGACCTGAAAAAGTCGGTCACCCCAAAAAGCTTCACCCTGGCGCCCAACGCCCAGTACGGCAACCGCCTGGTGGTCGATCTGTACGACCAGGAGGCTGACGCCATCGCGGCCAGTGCGCCGACTCCGGCCCCAGCCCCGGTACCAACGCCTGCAACCACGCCGGCAGTGCCGGTGACCCCGGCCCAGCCTGCCATCAAGCTGCCGCCGGTACCCAACGGCAAGCGTGACATCGTGGTTGCCATCGACGCCGGCCACGGTGGCGAAGACCCGGGTGCGTCCGGCTCGCGTGGCCAGCATGAAAAAGACATCGTGCTGCAGATCGCCAAGGAGCTGCAGCGCCAGATCAACAGCGAAAAAGGCTTCCGGGCCGAGCTGACCCGTACTGGCGATTACTTCATCCCGCTGCGCAAACGTACGGAAATCGCCCGCAAGAAGGGCGCCGACCTGTTCATCTCGATCCACGCCGACGCCGCGCCGTCCCGTGCCGCCTTTGGCGCCTCGGTATTCGCCCTGTCCGATCGCGGCGCTACCTCCGAGACCGCGCGCTGGCTGGCCGACACGGAAAACCGTTCCGACCTGATCGGTGGTGCCGGTAACGTCAGCCTCGACGACAAGGACCGCATGCTGGCCGGCGTGCTGCTCGACCTGTCGATGACCGCCACGCTCAGCTCCAGCCTCAATGTGGGGCAGAAGGTGCTGGGCAACATGGGCCGCATTACCTCGCTGCACAAGCAGCGGGTGGAACAAGCCGGCTTCATGGTGCTGAAGTCGCCGGATATTCCGTCGATCCTCGTTGAAACCGGGTTCATCTCGAACAACAACGAAGCCGCCAAGCTGGCCACCGCCAGCCACCAGCAGGCCCTGGCCCGTTCGATCCACACCGGTGTGCGCCAGTACTTCCAGCAGAACCCGCCGCCCGGCACCTACATCGCCTGGCTGCGCGACACCGGCAAGATCGCCGCTGGCCCGCGTGAGCACACGGTGCGCCCCGGCGAGACCCTGGCGATGCTTGCCGTGCGCTACCAGGTCAGCGTGACCAGCCTGCGCAGCACCAACAGCCTCAAGACCGATGAGCTGAAGGTCGGCCAGCGCCTCGACATCCCTGCTACCACATTGGCCTCGCAATGAGTGGCGGTTCGCGCATCCAGCTGCTCAGCCCGCGGCTGGCCAACCAGATTGCCGCCGGCGAGGTTGTCGAGCGGCCAGCTTCTGTCGCCAAGGAACTGCTGGAGAACAGCCTGGACTCCGGCGCCCGGCGTATCGACGTCGAAGTGGAGCAGGGCGGCGTCAAGCTGCTGCGGGTGCGTGACGATGGCAGCGGCATCTCCGCCGACGACCTGCCGCTGGCCCTGGCCCGTCATGCCACCAGCAAGATCCGCGAGCTGGAAGACCTCGAAGGGGTATTGAGCCTGGGCTTCCGTGGTGAGGCCCTGGCCTCGATCAGTTCGGTGGCGCGCCTGACCCTGACCTCGCGCACCGCCAGCGCTACCGAGGCCTGGCAGGTGGAAACCGAGGGCCGCGACATGACCCCGCGGGTGCAGCCGGCGGCGCACCCGGTGGGTACTTCGGTGGAAGTGCGCGACCTGTTCTTCAACACCCCGGCCCGGCGCAAGTTCCTCAAGGCCGAGAAAACCGAATTCGATCACCTGCAGGAAGTGATCCGGCGCCTGGCGCTGGCGCGCTTCGATGTCGGCTTCCACCTGCGGCACAACGGCAAGAGCATTTTCAGCCTGCATGAGGCTCACGATGAAACCGCCCGTGCGCGGCGGGTGGGCGCCATCTGCGGCCCGGGCTTCATGGAACAGGCGCTGCCGATCGATGTGGAGCGCAACGGCCTGCGTCTGTGGGGCTGGGTCGGCCTGCCGACCTTCTCGCGCAGCCAGGCAGACCTGCAGTATTTCTTCGTCAACGGCCGTGCGGTGCGCGACAAGCTGGTCGCCCACGCCGTGCGCCAGGCCTACCGCGACGTGCTGTTCAATGGTCGGCACCCGACTTTCGTGCTGTTCCTGGAGCTGGAACCCAACGGCGTCGACGTCAACGTGCACCCGACCAAGCACGAAGTGCGTTTCCGCGAGGGGCGCTCGGTGCATGACTTCTTGTATGGCACCCTGCATCGCGCCCTGGCCGATGTGCGCCCGGAGGACCAGTTGGCGGCGCCTGCTGCCGTGCCCGAAGTGGTCCGCGCCACGGGCCAGCAGGCCGGTGAGTTCGGCCCCCAGGGCGAAATGCGCCTGGCCTCGCCGGTGCTCGAGCAGCCACGTGCCCCGCAGCAGTCGTTTTCCAGCAGCGGCAGTGGCGCGGGTTACCAGTACCAGTACACCCCGCGCCCCTCGCAACCGCTACCGGCCGCCGAGGCGCAGGCGGTGTATCGCGAGTTTTACAAGCCGCTGGATGAAGGCGCGGCGCCGACGACGGCGCTGCCTGAAAGCCAGGGTGACATTCCCCCGCTGGGCTATGCGCTGGCGCAGCTCAAGGGCATCTACATCCTGGCCGAGAACGCCATCGGCCTGGTGCTGGTAGACATGCATGCCGCACACGAGCGCATCATGTACGAGCGTCTGAAGGTGGCCATGGCCAGCGAAGGCCTCAGCGGCCAGCCGCTGCTGGTGCCCGAGACCCTTGCCTTGAGCCAGCGTGAAGCAGATTGCGCCGAAGAGCATGCGCAGTGGTTCCAGCGGCTGGGCTTCGAACTGCAGCGCCTGGGCCCCGAGACCCTGGCCATCCGTCAGATCCCGGCTTTGCTCAAGCAGGCCGAGGCCAACCGCCTGGTGCAGGATGTGCTTGCAGACCTGATGGAATACGGCACCAGCGACCGTATCCAGGCGCACCTGAACGAGCTGCTCGGTACAATGGCTTGTCACGGCGCGGTGCGCGCCAACCGGCGCCTGGCGATCCCCGAGATGAACGCGCTGCTGCGTGACATGGAAAACACCGAACGCAGCGGCCAATGCAACCATGGTCGCCCCACCTGGACCCAGATGGGCCTGGACGACCTGGACAAACTCTTCCTGCGCGGTCGATGAAATGAGCGGCAAGCCCCCTGCAATATTCCTGATGGGTCCGACAGCGGCCGGCAAGACCGACCTGGCCATCGAGCTGACCAAAGCACTGCCGTGCGAGCTGATCAGCGTCGATTCGGCGCTGGTCTACCGGGGCATGGACATCGGTTCGGCCAAGCCGTCGAAAGAAGTCCTCGCCGCTCACCCGCACCGGTTGATCGACATTCGCGACCCGGCCGAGAGCTATTCGGCTGCGCAGTTCCGTGCCGATGCCCTGGAGGCCATGGCCGAGATCACCGCACGTGGCAAGATTCCGCTGCTGGTGGGCGGCACCATGCTCTATTACAAGGCTTTGATCGATGGCCTGGCCGACATGCCGGCGGCCGATGCCGCAGTGCGTGCCGAGCTGGAAGCCCAGGCCGAAGCGCTGGGCCTGGCCGAGTTGCACCGCCAGTTGGCCGAGGTTGACCCCGAGTCGGCGGCGCGTATCCACCCCAACGACCCGCAGCGGTTGATCCGGGCATTGGAGGTGTACCGGGTGAGTGGCGAGAGCATGACGGCACATCGACAGCGTCAATTCGCGGAAAGTCGCGGCGCAGACGCAGGCGCTGGCGGACATTTGCCCTATACTGTCGCGAGTTTGGCGATTGCTCCTACAGATCGTCACATTTTGCATCAGCGAATTGCGTTACGATTTTCACAGATGCTGGAACAGGGCTTCGTCGACGAGGTCCGATCGCTGCGAGCCAGAAGTGACTTGCACGCCGGGCTGCCGTCTATACGGGCAGTGGGGTATCGGCAGGTCT
>Ga0247821_10000405_pt1 | contig 24028 bp, 17 predicted proteins | sample 13C_Glycerol_Day_FD_192481 | JGI IMG/M metagenome (GOLD analysis project Ga0247821, IMG submission 192481) | Soil microbial communities from agricultural site in Penn Yan, New York, United States - 13C_Glycerol_Day14 | ecosystem: Environmental > Terrestrial > Soil > Agricultural land | place... | reverse complement strand
GGGTATCCGGCACCAGGGCGCGACGCAGCGGCAGGATCGGCAGGCCCTGGCGCTCGCAGGACATGCACTGGTCGTGCGGCAGCGCGGCTTCGGCGACTGCAATGGCAATACGTTGGCTGATGGTCATAAGCGACTCTCGGACTTCGGCAGGCATTCGATCAGTTGGCGCCATTGCGCCTCGGAGTAGCGCGCAAGCAACGCGGCAAGCGGGGCCCTGCCTCTGGCTGCTGCGTCGACCATTTCGCTTACCGCAGGTACGGTATGCAGCCTGGGGTGAATGCACAGGTGATGGAGAGCGAAAGCCACGATGTCCTCCCTCTCGCTCAGGCCCAACCTGCGTGCATCATCGACATGGTTCGAAGCACGCACCGCAGCAAACGCTGGAATCTGACACTGATCGACATGGTGCGAACCCACCCGCAACACTCTCCAGGTAGCCAGCACACGTTCGATCAGCCCCACGTCATCCTGAATTCGCCGCGCAGGTGCCGGCAAAGGGTGTCGCCGCCCGCTCTGCCCTTTCAGGCTTGCCAACCGTCCACCGCTACTCAGGAACAACCAGTCACTGATCGGCCACCATGGGCCTTGTTCGAGCCGCTCGAACATCGCTGCAAGCAACTCCAGGCGCACGGGTTCGTAGACCGGGTAGCTGCCGAACTCCCGATTGGAATCGGGTAGCCGGCACAAGGCTGTGAGATGGGATGCGACAGTGGCCGAAGACGCCTCGCTGAACAGCCAGCCACACAGGTAACGCCGTTGCTGAAACAGCGCCCTCTGCGCTGCCCGGGCGGTCAGTTCCAGCAGACCGCGACTGGGGAGCGTTCCGGGCGAAGCCAGGCAGGCCAGTACAGGATGCAGTTGAGGGGCATGGGCCAGGTCGTCCCGGTGCACCCGGGTCAATGCCTGCTCACCCAGGGCATTGCGCAGCGGGGCAAGTACGGCGTGATCGCCTTTGTGAGCAGTGGCAAGCGGATCTATCAGCACGTGGCAGTACAAGTGCTCCCCATGGTGGCTTTCGATGAGCCTGGCCAGGTTATCAGTGCGCATCAGACCTTGGCCTCGCACTTGTTGCTGGCGTCAGGCGCAAGCTCGAGTGGCTGGCTGCCTCCAGCCCCTGACGCAGCCGCGCTGGTTTGCCCCAGCAGGTCGAGTTTCAGCCCATTGATGGTGATGCCCTGCCCATCCAGTACAATGCTGCCGCCCGCGGTCATGAACTCGATGCGCTCACTGGCGCGCACCTGATAGATCGTCGTATGTTGCTCCATGCCCTGCCCGACCGTGACCTTTTGTGCACCTTTGACGACAAGTTCGGCGTCCTTTCCGACAAAGGCCTGGTGATTGGCCCCTGTTGATTCGCTACGATCGTTGCCTATCTTCTCGATCAGGTCATGCTTGATATCCACGCGGCAGGTTTGCCCGATGAGCTGGGTATGGTCACGCCCGGTTTCCTGGTGGAAGTCATGGCCGATACTCAAGTGCTCATCATTGCCAACCTGTTCGACACGATTACGCCCCACACGCGTGGTCTCATCATTACCGACTACATTGTTCTGGTCCCGCTGGGCATGGATGAACACTTCTTCCTTGCCGAGTTCGTCCTCGAAGCGCAGCTCGTTGAAGCCATCGCCCTTGTGGGTCTGGCTCTTGATGGTCATGCGGGTCTTGTGTTCGGGCAGGTCGTACGGCGGCAGCTGGTTTCCGCAATAGGTACGCCCGGTGATCATCGGCTGGTCGGGGTCGGCGTTGACGTACTGGATGATCACGTCCTGGCCGATGCGTGGGATAGCCATCGAGCCCCAGCTACCGCCGGCCCAGCCCTGTGACACGCGCACCCAGCAGGAGCTGAACTCGTTGTTCTCGCTCTCCCGGTCCCAGGGGAAGCTCACCTTGACCCGGCCCCACTCGTCGCAGTAGATCTCTTCCCCGGGCGGCCCGACGACCGTGGCCATGTGCGGGCCGTCGATGCGTGGTTTGGGCAATGGCGCCGGACGCCATTCGATCCGACCGGGCACCAGCACGGCTTCCTGTGAGTAGCGCGTTCCTTGTTCGGCCCCGGCAGCTTCTTCTTGCAGGCTGGTGAACTGGCTGCCCTCGTGATGAACACGCATTACACGCCAATGGGCGTTTAGGTCTTTGCGCGGATGCTCGATGAGGGTAAAGCTCAGCCCCGGTTGCAGGCGTACATCGTCACCCTCGACTTCGGCAATACGGGCGTCATGGCGCAGGGCCGTCAGGCGGGTAGCGGTAAAAGGTACACCGACCGCATCGCGCTTGTAGCGGCCGGGGTAGTCGAAGCGCTCATAGTCCCGGGACTGATGGATGATGCCACTGTCACTTGCGCGGTGTTCCTGCCGGTATTGCGGGTTGGTGAAGGTGTAGTCCCGCTGCACCTGGCGTGCGGTGCGCACCTGTTCGCTGTAACGCAGGCGGCGCAGGCAAGGCCTGGCCTGGTCACCACCGCTGTTGGCGCGGTACAGCACCTGGTCGGGGCCGATGTCGTCTTCATCGAAGAAGTCTTCATCCTCGTCGTCGGCCTTGATCGCGCCTCGGCTGATCTGCCCCAGCGCCAGCAGCCGGTCGGTGATGACCAGCAGGTGGTGTTTCGGTGTGTGCTCGAAGCGATAGACAAAACCCTCTTCACCCGCCAGGCGGGCGATGAAGTCGAGGTCCGTTTCACCGGCCTGTACGCAGAACTCGCGCACCTGGTGCTCGCCCATGCTCTTGATTTCGAAACGGGCAATGCCCTGGCGCCTGAGCATCAGTTCGAGAATCTGCGGTACGGTTTTCTGCTGGAAGATGCGCCAGTTCGAGCGCAAGCCGGCACGGGCCAGCACGGGCTCGACCAGGGCGCGGTAACGGGTGCGATAGAACCCCGTCTCGCCCTGGCTGAAGCTGCTGACCAGGCCATGCACGTAGCGCAGGGGGCGCTCACCGCGCCAGATCGTGAACAGCACCGGTTTGTCGAGCAACTGGCCGAAGTCGACCTCGTCTTCAAAACTGATCAATTCCAGCTTCAGCTGGAACGGTGAGCTGATCATTTCGTCGAGTTCGAACGAAACCACTTCGAAGTCACTCTGGCCAGCCAGCGGCTGGAAGGTGAAGCGCAAATCGGATTGGCCAGGCATGCGGATCCCCCCTGCTACTGCTGCAGAATGCCGTTGAGCGACTCCAGCACTTCGGCGGTAATCAAGCTCAGGCGGTAGCTGTAGTAGCAGTAGGCGCAGACCATGGCGATGGCGGAGATCACCAACGGGCTCCACCAGGGCCATTCCCGGCGCAGCATGCGGTGGGGACGGTGGACCACGTTGGTATACGGATCGCCCGCGAATTGCGGCGTGGGGCCGCGCAGTTCACGAATGACCTTGTGCATTCGCGAGATCAGGGCATTGATGATTTCATCGCACTTCGGGTCCAGGGCGTACTTGCCCTTCAGGCCCAGGCAAAAGCAGAAGTACAGGAACTCCAGCACATCCTGGAACTCCTTGGGCGACTGCATCAAGCGCTCCAGCAACACGAAGATCTTCTCGCCACCCTGGGTTTCGTCATGGAAGATGCTGAGCAGCGGTTCGTGGCTCCAGCATGAATTGTTCCCCCAGGGGCGGCTCATCACGGTCTCGTCCAGATAAAGACACAAGGCATAGGAATAAGCTTCGAGGTGCACAGTGGAGTAACCGTGCTGCTGTATTTCGTCGCGGATGGCGCTGACCTGGATCTGCAGGGCCTTGTGCACCTGTTCGATGTTGGGTAGGTCATCCAGCGTTTGCAGGCGAATGGCCAGGCCGAACAGCGGGTTGGCCGCGTCAAGCATCAGGTTGGCGAAGCCGCCGCGAAGCTGGAAGTCCGGGTCGGCTGGATAACCCTCACTATCTGCGCACCTGCCCTGACCGGGCGGATAGGGTGAATCGGTGCCCTCCTGGACATCGAGGATGGCATGCAGGCTGCTTTCGGTTACGTCATGGGCAGCGTTGGCGGTCTGGAATTTTCCAGGACGAACAGCAGATGGGCCGGGCATGAAGAGGTCCTTGTCTTCCAGTAGGCTGAAGACATGAACACTATCGGGGAATCGATTCTTCGAGGAGCTTGGGGCTTCCCAAAACGTTGTAGGAATTTTCGCCTTTTGGCTTGTCTGGACGCTGCAATGCCGGAATCTGCGCCAGCCCATGTGTGGGCGGCGCAGCACCGCAACCGGTCAATCAGCCAAACAACCTGGCCAGGCAACCCAGCTTCTTCTTGTACGAGCGCCGAGCCTCCAGTGCGTCCTCCAGGCTGACCTCCAGGAACCGCGCCTGCTGGTTGGGCTGCATCTGCCCGATCAAGTCCAGGTCGGCGCTGATCACCGTGCCGATCATGGCGTAGCCACCACCCGACACCGCATCACGGTGCAGGATGATCGGCTCCAGCCCCGCGGGTACCTGGATCGAACCGATCGGGTAGCAGCTGTCAACGATGTTCGACGGGTCCGAGCCGGCCCCGAACGGCTGCTCCCGTGGCTGGAAGCTCAAGGCACTGCCGCCCTTGTAGCGATAGCCGATACGGTCTGCCTCGGAACCGACCGTCCAGGCTTCGGTGAAAAAGCTTTGCGCTGCAGCTTTGGTCAGGCGATGAAAATACAGCCCCGGCACCACCCGCAGCACCACCTCGCCGCCCAAGGCCTGGCGCAAGGCCATTGGCAGGCTCGCGCCGGCGCGGGTCTTGCCGCTGGGCATGCCGACCGGCAACAGGTCACCCGCCATCAGCTTGCGCCCATGGAAGCCACCCAATGCACCCAACGCATAGGTGGAGCGGCTACCGAGCACCTCGGGTACATCGATACCGCCGGCCACCGCCAGGTAGGCCCGGGCACCTGCAGTAGGGAAGCCGAAACGCAACACCTGCCCGGCACGTACGGCAAACGCCGTGTCCGGGCGTTGCTCGCGGCCATCGAGCAAGGCCGGCATCTGCGCACCGCAAACCGCCACCAGTGCATCCTGCTGGAACTCCAGCTCCGGCCCCACCAGCGCACACTCAAGGCCGGCGCTGCCGGCCGGGTTGCCCACCAGGTGGTTGGCCGCCCTCAGCGCGTACTGGTCGAGGGCGCCGGATGGCGGGATGCCCAGATGGTAGTAGCCTTCGCGACCCAGGTCCTGCACCGAGGTGGCCAGGCCGGGTTTGAGTACCTTGATCATGCCAGCACCTCCTGCAGAGCCCGTGGATAACCGACCGGGTCGGCGAGAAACGCATCCAGGGAAAATTCCACCGGGCGAATGCGCAGGTCGAAACGGCCGTCTTCGACATCCGCCACCGCCTGGTCGTAGGTGTGGCGGTCGATGGGCTTGAACTGCACGATGTCTCCCGGGCGGAAGAACACCATGTGCTCCTTCAGGTAGTTCAATGTCTGCTGCGGGTCGTAGATCGGCGCCGGGGTGACGCCGAACATCTGGTAGCCGCCTGCCCCGCGCACCGAATAGATGCAGCCGAAGCAGCCGCCATGGCCAAGGGTGAGCTTTGGCGTGTCGGTACGCGGGCGCAGGTACTTGGGCACCTGCAGTTGCCGCTCGCGCTCGACCATCTGGAACATGAACGGCAGGCCGGCAACGAACCCGACCATCGACACGAACCACGGCGCGCCGCTGTGCGCGGCAATGAACTCCTCGACATCGGCCAGGCCGTTGACCCGCGCGGCGTACTCCAGGTCGGTGCTGCCCGGGTCCTGGTGGCGGTCACGAAAACGCATCAGCGTTTCATGGGTCCAGGGGTCGTTGTACAGCACTGGTATCTCGATGATCCGAGTCTGCAACGAGCGCTCGGCCACCGCCTGCGCTTCGGCACCGCGCACCGCCGCCAGCAGCGCCTGCGGCGCGATACGGTCCGGGTCGAAGCGAATCTGGAATGAGGCGTTGGCCAGGCATACATCCAGCACGCCATCCAGGGCCAGCCGCTCCACCGCGCGGGTGACGGCCATGCCCTTGAAAAAGGCCTCCAGCGACATGCTCTCGCTGACTTCGGCAAACAGGTGCTCGTCGGCGCCAAAGCTGTAGCGGATAGGGGTTGAAGCGAGCGGTTCGGCCATGACTGTTCCTTTTTTTGGAGTCTTTACAGAAAGGCAGGCGAAAGCAAATTGCACGGGCCCCGGCGTATACCTGCCAGAGGCCCCACGGATTCAGCGTGGTGCTCGCACCACGATACCGGCAGCATCCAGCGCCATGCGCGTGGCCTCGACCAGGTCGAGCGCCCCTGGTGTATCGCTGTGCAGGCAGATGGAGTCGAATTCGATGGCCAGGTCCTGCCCCTCGACCGTGCGCACCACGCCTTGCTGGCAAGCGCGCAACACCCGTTCAGCGACCGCCTTGGGCTCATGGCCCCGCACATTTCGGGTGAACACGATCGAACCGCTCAGGTCGTATTCGCGGTCGGCGTAGAACTCGCGAATTACCGGCTGGCCAAGGTCCTGGGCAATGCGGCAGATCACCGAACCCGGCATGCAGTACAACAGCAGCTCAGGCTCGATCACCCGCAGGTTTTCCACCAGCAACCGTGCAGCCTCTTCGTCACGCGCCAGATGCATGTACAGGGCACCGTGCGGTTTGATGTGCTGCAGGCGCACACCCTGGGCGCGGGCAATTTCACGCAGCGCGCCGAGCTGGTAGAGCATGTCGTCGACCAGTTCCTGGGCCGGGGCATTGATGTGCCGGCGGCCGAAGCCGACCAGGTCGCGGAACCCAGGGTGCGCCCCCACGGCGACGCCCAGGGCCTTGGCCCGCTCGACGGTGCGGCGCATGGTGCCGGGGTCACCAGCGTGAAAGCCGGTGGCGATGTTGGCCGTGCTGATATAGCCCATCAGCTCGTTGTCGACGCCGTCGCCAATGGTCCACGGGCCGAACCCCTCACCCATGTCCGAGTTGAAATCCACCACCTGCATGACTGTCTCTCCTGGCGCTTGTGACCACATGCAAGCCACGTTAGATTCTGCGCACCCCCTTGGGAAGATTTATAAACAGATAGGGTGTCTTCTGAAAATCAGATACCCCGGGAGCCTACCGTGTCACTGACTTTGCGCCAGGTCCGCTATTTCGTCGCCACCGCCGAGATCGGCCAGATTTCCCAGGCGGCGATTCATCTGAACATTTCCCAATCTGCGGTCACCACGGCGATCAAGGAGCTGGAGGCGATGCTCGGCATGTTGCTGTTCCAGCGCTCGGCCCAGGGCATGAGCCTGACCGAGGCCGGCCGGCACTTCCTGAACCGCGCCTACGTGATCCTGCGCAGCGTGGACGACGCACTGAACAGCCCGCTGCCGGATGTGCGCGCCAGTGGCCTGTTGCGCCTGGCGGCAAGCTATACGGTGATCGGCTACTTCTTGCCCCATCACCTGCAGCGGCTGGAACACTGGCACCCGGACGTGACCCTGGAGCTGTTCGAGCAAGAGCGCAGCGCCATCGAACAAGGCTTGCTGGAGGGGCGTTTCGATATGGCTGTGGTGCTCACCGCCAACCTCACCCACCCGGACATCGTCTCGGAAACCCTGTTCAACTCCGAACGGCGCCTATGGCTGCCCGGCCACCATCCGCTGTGCGAGCGCTCGGCGGTAAGCCTGGCTGATGTGGCCTGCGAGCCGTTCATCCTGCTGACCGTGGATGAGGCGGAGCAAAGCGCCATGCGCTATTGGGAACAGGCCGGGCAGCGGCCGAAAGTGCGGGTGCGGACCAGTTCGGTGGAGGCAGTGCGCAGCATGGTCGCCAATGGCAGCGGTGTGGCGATCCTGTCGGACCTGGTGCACCGGCCCTGGTCGCTGGAGGGCAAGCGCATCGAAACGGTGACCATCAGCGACCCGGTGACGCCGATGAGCGTTGGCTTGGCCTGGCATCGGGAACGGGCGTTCAGCCCGGCGATGCAGGCTGTGCGCAATTACTTCCATGATGCATTCCTGGCGCCGCAGCAGTTGTCGGCACGGCGCTGACCGTCCGCCTGCAGGCGCGACTCTTCGCGGGTGAATCCGCACACAGCGCCTGCATTCGGAGTCAACGCCACTCGCTATAGGGCTCCAGCGGTGTCACCGGCAACGCCAGGTTGCCCCGCCACGGCTCGAACAGATAGCGCAGGTAGAGCATGCCATGGCTAGGCGCATAGTCATCACTGTGCTGCCAGTCGAAGCCGCCGCCCAACACCCAATGGTCGCTCAAGCGCCGCTCGAACAGCCCGCGCAGGCGGTAGCCCAGCCCGCTGCTGTCGCTGGCTTCGCCCACCGCATCGATGTTCGAATCTTCAACATCAAATCGATCCATCAACTTGCGGTTGAGGTGCGTGTCTGGATACAGCCGGCTGCGGCCGCTATGGGCCTGGGACCAGCTGACGGAGCCTTCCAGCAGCACCGACCAGTCGTAGTTGCGCCAGGCATAACTGACCGGCACGCCAACCGATGCGTAGCGCTGCGGGCTGTAGTAGCCGCCCTGCCCCAGGCTGTAGCCGCCCAGGTCCTTGTCATGACGCCAGTGCATCAGCGTCAGGCCCACGCGCACACGCTCGTCGGCTTTTTCCACCACGCGGTGGTACCAGCCAGCCATGGCCCGGGTGCGCTGGTTGTCGGCGACATTCTCGCCATACAACCAGTGGTGCCCGAGGCTGGCCCAGACGCCATTGTCACCGCCCTGGTCCCAGCTCAGGCCGAGCGTGGCGCCATTGGCCGTGACCCCGCCCCAGCGCACGCCCGTCCGCGGGTCACGTGCTCCGGCAAAGGATAACAGCGAGTTGCTCATCGACCGCCGCGAAGCAGTCAGCGACCAGCCAACCTGGCCAAGGTCACCGTTTACCGTGGCGCCACCCAACCAGTTGTTGATCGCGTAGCCCTGTGTAGTGCCCAGGTCGAAGGCCCAGCGGCTGCCCTGCCAGCCCAGCGCCAGCACGCTACCGTCCGCCGTTTGCGAACCGCCCTCACACGCGGGGAGCGACTTTCCGTCAGCGGTGCTGCCAACAAACTGGCAGCTGCCGAAATCCGGGGTATAGCCCCCCTGGTCGTTCTGCTCGAACGACCCCGCATCCATGCCGATGCGCTCCACCCGCGCAAAGGCGGTACCGTCCTGCCAAGGGGTATCGACATGCAGCAAGGTCGATTGGGTACTCAGTTCGGATGTGCCCGGCGTACCGTCGTCCTCACGCCAACCGTAGTCGTGCATCAGCGTCACATGGGTATTGCGCTGGCGATACAGTGCATCGACATCGCTGCGCAGGCTGCGTGCCAGCCAGTCGTCATCATCCTGCTCACGGCTGGCCAGCGTCAGTGCACGGTCGTCCCGTGGCGACACGGCAGCACGCTCGAGCAACTGCGCATCGGCCATCGCTGCGGCGTAAAGGTCCAGTGCCCGTTGCGGTTCATCCTGCGCCACCAGGCGGGCAGCGTCGCGCCGCAACAAGGGATCGGGGCGAGGCTGCTGCGCGGCAATCTGGTCGAGCATTCTGGCCGCCTGGTCGTGTTCGCCCAAGGCGACCCAGACAGCCGCCAGGCGCCGCTGGGCGTTGCTGTCATCGGCAGCCAGTTGCGGTACCTGCACAGCCAGCATGTGCCGAGCCTGTGCCAGGTTGCCTTCGGCCACCGCGCTTTCGATCACGCCAAGGCGCGCCTGGGGTTGCCCAGGTTGCACGGCAAGCACGCGCTGGTAATAACCGCGCGCCTTGCCAGGCTCACCATTGGCCGCCGCCCAGTCAGCCAGCAGCATCAGGTCGTCGGTGCTGCCTTCGCCACGCGCCAGGCTGGCCTCGAGCAGGCGGGTCGCTTCAGCCGTGCGGCCTTGTGCCTGCAGCTGCTGCGCCGAGGCCAGGGTCATGCGACGGCGGATACGTTGCTCCAATGCATGCATGTCAGCGCTCCAGGTGCGCTGCGGCACCGCGCCCAGGCTGTCCAGGGCCAGTGCATCGCGGTCGCTGGACTCCAGGAACAGGCCATGGGCATAGCGGGTAGATGGGTCGCCCGGCTGGCGCTGCACGATCCTGGCGAATGCCGCGTCAGCCTCGGCGCTGCGCCCCAGGTGGCGCAGGCTGTTGGCCAACTGGTAGACCAGCCAGGGCTCATCGGGGGCCAAGGCCGTGGCCTGGCCCAGCGCCTGGCTGGCCGCCGCCCAGTCCGCGCGCTGCACGGCCTGGTCACCTTGCTGACGCAGGCGTGCGAGTTCCAGGCTACGGCGCAGGCTGGCGAACTGCGCTTGCTGGCGAGGCGACAGGCTGTCCAGGTACGCCCGCGCCTTGTCGGGCGATTGCGCCTGGTACACACGCACCAGGCCGCGCACGGCACTTTCGTTTTCCGGTGCCATGCGCCGAACCTGCAGGAATTGCCGCTCGGCGGCCGCTGTATCACCCTCGGCCAGCGAGACATCCGCCAGGCCCAGCAAAGCGTATTCCTCCTTCGGGCGCTGCTGGCGTGCCTGCTGGTAGAAGGCGCGGGCCGCGCGCATGTCTTTCGCCTGCAGTGCCCGCTCCCCTTTGCTGAGCAGGGCCCAATACTGGCTGGACGACTCCAGGTCCTTCCACTGGCTGATCCAGTAGGTGTCCTGCTCCGTGGCGCTCGCCGCCCGGAACGCTGCATTGGCGTCTTCGTAGCGGCTCTGGCGCATCAGCGCGTAGCCCAGTGCACCCTGCAGGCTGGCATCATCCGGATACTGGCGCAGCGCCCGGCGCAGTTGTGCTTCGGCTTCAGCGTTGCGGCCCTTGTCGAGCAATGCCAAGCCCCGCTGGCCAGCCTGCCAGGACGGGTCGGCCAGCAATTTGCGCTGTTGTTGCAGGGTCTCGCTGGCCTGTGCCAGCAACGGTGAGGCCGGGTAACGCTGGAGAAACGCTTGCCAGGCCGCCGCGCTGGCAGCGCTCACCGCTTGCCCGGACAGATAGTCGAACTCACGCTGGGCTGCGGCATCCCGTGCGCCAGGGTCGTGCGACAGCTGGTCGAGCAAGGCCAAGGCTTCGCGGTCGCGGTTTTCGGCGAACAGCCAGCCGGCCAAGGTCTGGCGCAGCCCGGCACTGCCCGGGTACTGCCGGTCCAGTTGCTGCAACTGCCTGATTGCCTCGGGGCGCTGGCCTGGGAGGTTGCCGCGCACACGCCAATAGTCCAGGGCCAATTCCAGGCTTGGCGGTTCGCCAGCGAACAACTGTTCATAGGCTGCCAGCGCCTCTTCATTGCGCCCGGTTACCGCCAGCAGGCGGGCCTGCTGCAACTGCCGAGCGCGCTCCGGCTGCTGCAGCTCGAGCAGGCGCCTGGCCTGGCGGGCCTGCAAACTGCCAGGCGCGATGGCACTGATCCGCGCACTCAACTGCTCGGCCTCGGTGCTGTTCTTTTCGCGCAATGCCAGGCTCAGGGCCGCCAGCAACACATCCGGGTTGCGCGGCTCGAGCAATTGCAGCCGCCCCAGTGCATCGCGCACCAGGTCGTCACGATGCAGCGCCTCGCCGCGACGCACCTGGTCCAGCAGCCATTGGCGCTGTTCGCCGGCATCCTTGGGTTGCGCCGTGGCCTGGCAGGTCACGGCCGCCAGCATCAGCATGCCGATCATTCGCTGCATGGCGCACTCCAGGCCGGCAACAGGCGGCCATGCGGGTCAAAACGGTAACGGCCCTGGTCCCAGCCTTGGCCGAACAGTGCCAGCACCTGGCTGTAATAGGCCTTGGCTTCGACGGGCTGCTCGCGCAAGCGCTGACGCTGGGCCGCCAGGCCCGCGACATGCTCCGGCGACGCCGCCAGCAACGGCAGCAATGCCGCAGAAAAACCTGCCGGGCCATGGCCGCTGGCGACACCACTGTGCGCATCCACCTGTTCTGGCGGCAGCCCCTGGCGAGCGGTCAATGCCGCCATCGGGGCATAGTGGGCCACCAGCTCGGCACGCCCCGCCGCGTCCTTGGCCAGCATGCCGACCCACAGGTAGACGCGGATGGCGTCGTAGTCACCTTCGCTGCCATGTTGCGGGTCCGCTGCCAGCTCACCGGCTGGCGTCCACAGCAGCCAGTCCGGGGCAAAGCCCTTTGGCGACGAAGCCAGCCACAAACGCCGCGTGTTGGCCGCCAGTTCGCCCCAGAGCGGGTCGACCAGGCTGAAGCGATCGAACAACTGCAGCGGCAAATAGCTGGGGTTCAGGCGGGCGCCGCGGGCATCCTCGAAGCCGTAGTCCCCAGGCAGCAGCATCACCCCCAGGCCCGGCAGCTTGCGCACGGTCTGCGCGGCGATACGCCACAACAGGCGCTGGCCCAGCTGCGTGTAGGCCGGCTCGTCCCACAGCCGCCCGGCTTCGAGCAGGCTGTAGGCAATCCACAGGTCGGCATCGCTGGCGTTGTTGGCATCCAGCACCTGCCACTGCTGCTGGCCGTTACGGCCCCACAGCCAGGCGGGCAGATGCCGGGCCAGGTCGCCCTGCGCCAGGTTGTTGCCGGTCCAGCGCAGCAACTGCGCAAAGGCTTGCCGGTCATTGCCCACCAGGGCGAAGAACAGCGCATAGCTCTGCCCTTCCGAGGTGGTGATCAGGCGCTCGTCGCTCGGGTCGATGACCCGACCGTCGACACTCACCAGTTCGGCCTTGAAGCTGTCCCAGGCCGGCCATTTGCAAGCCGGTGCGGCACTCGTGATAACGGGCAGGCCCAAGGCCACCAGCCCTGCCAGCAATTGACGCTTCATCACCCCGCCTCACCCAGGCGGCGCTTGCCTGCCCAGCGCAGTGCCCGCCACAACAGGAAGGCGAACAGCACCACGCAAATGGCCGCGATCGCCGCCAGCAGCACCGGGTGCTCGGACAGGTGGAACCACAGCAGCAGCCACCACGGCAGCGCGCCAACAAAATAGTGCTCGCCCACGAACTGGCTGGTGACACCGCTGCTGCGCACCAGCGTCACCGAACCGGCCACCGCATCGAGCTTGCCCACATCGCCGAGCACATCACGCAGCAACGCGTAGTCATTGTCGCTGTTGGCCACCAGGGCGACGACGCTGCGCTGCTCGTGGAATGGCGACTTCAGCCCGGTGATGGCGGCAATCGGTGCCTGCGCGCTGACTGCCACACGGCTGCTGGCGGCCACCGGCTCGGTATCGAAACGCTGGCTGCCCGGCAGCCCGGTACTACGGCCCTGCAGCAGCCAGTCCCGCTGGGCACTGAGCAGCAGGCCAAGGTCGGGTGCGTCCCCCAACGCCTCGGGCAGGTTGCCGAGCAGCAGCAAGTCGGCATCGGCCGCTGCGGCCTGCTTCCAGTCATCGATCAGCCGCAGGCCAAGCGCCGGGTAGCCGATCTGCCCGGCCAGCCCGCCTACCGCATCGAGCAAGGTGCCCACCTGCATCGCCGTGGGCTTGGCCGGCATGACTACCAGGGTTTCGGAAAGGTCGGCCATGCGGCTGAACGGGAAGCCGCTGCGGGCGAATGCGCGCAGGTCGGGCATGGCGATGTAGTGATGGTAACCGGACAGGTCGATGGTCGAGTTGTCATCGATCGCCGCGCGCACATCCACTGGCAACGAGGTCTGGCAACGGTCGCGCTGGCCGCTGCCCAGGGTGCTGGCAAAGCTGAAATCGAAGCGCAAGCGGTTGCGGTCACCGATCTTCAACGCCGGTACCAGCGACTTCTCGGTCAATGCGCTGTTGTCACCGGACAGCACCGCCAGGCGCATTTCCTCGAGCGTACCACCGCGCCGGTCGTTGCCCACCAGCGGCATGCTGGTGATGTACTGATCGTTGACGCTGATGCTCAGGCGCGATTCGTCGGTTACTGCCGGGGCCGTGTAGCGGTACAGCGTACGCAGCGGAATGCCCTGGTTGCGCCAGACGAACAGGTCAGGCGGCAGGTTCAGCTCCAGCGTCACCGGCCGCGGTTGCAGGCCACTGACCTGCAGCTGCTCGGGGTAATCGAGCAGCTCGGCGAAACGGACCGGCCGGTCGGTGCGTGTCCAGTTCGGCGCATCGTAAGGCTGGCGCGGCTGCAGTGCCGTCATCTGCTCGACCTTCACCCGGGCACCGCGGAACAGGTTGTTGCCAACCGCCAGCGCCGAGGCGGCCTTGACCAGGTCATCGTCGTTGCGGCCCAGCACCAGCAGTACCTTGCTGAAGCGGTCGTCCGGGTGGTCGATCATTTGCAGTACAGGGCCGTCGACCGGCGGAAATTGCTGAAGGTCGGCAAGGAAGGCCGGGCGACGGTCGTTGCTGGCAAACACGATGCTCGGCGTGGGTTGGTCGCCACGCGCCGGCAGGCTGCCGTACAGCACCGGGAACGTCGCCTTGCGCCAACCGGCCTGGCTGCCGAAGTAGGACGCCAGGATCGCTGCCGCACGCTGCTCGCCCAGGCTCGGCACGCCGCTGAACACCACCGGCAGCGTTACCTTGCCGGTATCGCGCACATCAAAGAACGGCAGCGGGAAGTACGCCAGGTCGTTGTCCAGGGCCAGGGCCTGTTCGTGCAGCTGCACCTGGCTCTTGCGGTTCAGGTTCAGCCACAGGCCGCTGTGCGCAGGGTCTTCGCAGATGTCGGTGTAATGCCCGACGAACTCCAGGCGTACCCGGTTGAAATCGCTGAGCAGCTTCGGGTCCAGCGGCAGTTGGCGGCGCACGCGCTGGCCAAGCTGGTCCTTTTCCACCGGTACCACGCCCATCAGTTCGTCATTGAGGTACACGCGCAGGTGCGACAGGTTCGGCAACAGCGCGGGCGATGGCGTGTAGTCCAGCTGCAGGCTGGCTTCGGTGGCCAGGCGGTCACGCCGCAGGCCGAATTCGACATGCTCGCTGTTGCGCACGCCCAGCAGCAGGCTGTCGGACGCATGCCCGAGCTGCTCGAAGGTTTTCGCAACCGGCCAGTTCGGTACCGTTGGTACGGCTGGCTCGGCAAGCGGGGCTACAGAGGCGGCAGCGGCGCTCTGCGAAAAGGCAGCAAGCAGCGCCATCGCCAGGCCCCAGGTACGCGCGGGATAACCAGTCATCATGCGTCTCGATCAACAAGGTTCAAGGAAGGGACAGGCCGCGGTGTGCGGGGCCTGTAGCTGGCCAGCCAGTTCGCCAGTGCGTGCAGTGGGCGCAGCCACGCACCCACCCATGGCGGCAAGTGCTCGACCAGCCGCAGGTAACCGACACCGCCCAGCTTCAGCACGTCGATCAGGCTGCGCAGCGGGCGATCGACCTCGTGCTGCTCGTTCCAGCCAAGCCAGGCATCGGCGCGGGCAAAGGTGCAGTGGACCAGGTCGATACGCTGTTGCTGGCTGAGGTCGTGGAACACCAGGCCAACGTGTTGGCCTACGGTGCGGGTGACGCAGGCCTGGAAGGCGAACTCGCGCTGGCCGCGGTCGAGCAGCAGGCGCACCCGCTCCCCCGCTTGCAACTCGAGGCCCCGGTGCAATTGCAAGCCGACACCGCCGTCGGAGTAGTCAACCAGGGTGCAGGGGAAGGCATGACCGCTGGCCAGCACCAGCCCCGCCGGCAAGCGCATCTGCACCCGGTGGGCCCGGCGCACCTGGCGCACTTCGGCGGCCACGGCGACGGCGGCGCCGATGATCAGGAGGTTGTAGACCACCCACAGCGAGCTGACGATCACCGTGCCGATTTCCGCCGCCGGGCCGGTGAACAGGCGCCACACGGCGAAGCCCAGGCCGGCCACGTTGAGCGCCGCCAGCCACAGGTAGGGTTGGGCGATGCGCCAGTCGAACTGCTCCTGCGCCATCAGGCCGCCCTTGGCGGTGACGTTGAACTTGCCCTTCTTCGGCGCGAACAGCGCGACCGTGGTCGGGCGGGCGATGTACCAGGCCAGCACGGTCTCGTAGACCTCGCCCCAGAAGGTCTGCCGGTACTTGCCCTGCATGCGCGAGTTGGTCAGGCTGGCGTGGATCATGTGCGGCAGCACGTACAGCAGGATCATCAGCGCCGGGGCGTAGATGATGTAGGCATGCAGCAACAGGAACGCCAGCGGCGCGGTCAGGAACACCAGCCGTGGCAGGCCGGCCAGGAAGTGCAGCATGGCGTTGGCATAGCAAACCCGCTGGAACAGGCTCAGCCCCCGGCCGAACAACGGGTTGTCGGTACGGAAGATCTGCACCATGCCACGGGCCCAGCGAATGCGCTGGCCGATGTGCGCTGACAGGCTCTCGGTGGCCAGGCCGGCGGCCTGCGGAATGCTCAGGTAGGCCGATGACCAACCCTGACGGTGCATGCGCAAGGCGGTATGGGCATCTTCGGTCACGGTTTCGACGGCGAAACCGCCGATGCTCTCCAGCGCGGTACGGCGCAGCACGGCACACGAGCCGCAGAAGAACGCCGCGTTCCACATGTCGTTGCCATCCTGGATCAGGCCGTAGAACAGCTCGCCTTCATTGGGGCGACGGCGGAACGAGCCCAGGTTGCGCTCGAACGGGTCGGGCGAGAAGAAATGGTGCGGCGTCTGCACCAGTGCCAGCTTCGGGTCCTTGAGGAACCAGCCCACCGTCATTTGCAGGAAGGAACGCACCGGCACGTGGTCACAGTCGAAAATGGCGATCAGCTCGCTGTCGGTCACGCCCAGCGCATGGTTGAGGTTACCGGCCTTCGCATGCTTGTTGTCCGGCCGCACGATGTAGCCCACCCCCACTTCGTCGGCGAACGCACGGAAGGCCTCGCGCCGGCCGTCGTCGAGGATATAGATGCGCAGGCACTCGCGCGGCCAGTCCAGGCCCAGGGCAGCCAGCACCGTGGTGCGCACCACCGACAAGTCTTCGTTGTAGGTGGGGATCATCAGGTCGACGGTCGGCCAGTGCGCCGGATTTGCCGGCAGGTTCGCCGGCTTGCGCTGCAATGGCCAGCAGGTCTGGATGTAGCCCAGGATCAGCACGAACCACGAGTAGGTCTCTGCCGCCAGCAGGACCAACCCGCACACCAGGCCGGTGGTGTCATTCCAGTTCAGGGTCGAGGTGTAGCGCCACCACAGGTAGCGGCAGGAGATGAGGGTCGACAGCACGATCAGCATCAGGGTCGGGAAGCGTCCCGGCATGTGCCGCACCAGCAGGGCGATGCCCAGCAGCAGGCAGATGAACACCAGCTGCGCCAGGTAGCCGAACGGTTCGGTCACGCACAACACGGCCAGGCCGATGGCGCCCAGGGTCAGCACGCTGTAGAAAACCCACCGGGCGAACACGCTCAAGCCGCGCAGGCGTGCCGAAGCTTGCTGCTTGAACGCGCTGGCGCGATAGCGCGCAGGCAATTGCTGCAGGCGGTCGATCAGCAGGCCATGGTAACGGCGCAGCACCTGGCGCACACCGCGCAGCTGCGCACGCACTGCACCCCAGGCACGGCGGGCAAACCCCGGTTCGCGAGGCTGCGGTTGGCGCCGCACCAGCAGCCACAGGCTCTGGATCAGCAAGCGCAGTGGGTCGCCCAGGCTTGGGCGCTTGCCCGCCAGTTGCGGGTACAGCCGCTGCCGCTCGGCCAGCAGGGCTTGCCAGGCAGGCGACTCCAGGCGCAGGAACAGGAAGGCCAGCCACACGCCAAGGGTAAACAGCCAGGCGACTGGCTGCCGCGCGCCGCGTGTGCGGAACCAGGCGTAGGCCGACAGTGGGGTCAGGGTCACGGCTGGCGCCTCGTCAGGCAGCGTACCGCCAGGCTCTGCACGTCCCGGCTAGCCAGGCTGTGCGGCGCGTAGTGGCCAAGCGGTGCCTTGCACGCCAGGGCCTCGAGGAAGGCCTCGTCGCGGTGCACCACCTGGATCGGCAGGCGATCACGGAACAGGTCGCGCCACACCATCAACAGGTCGCTCTGCAAGCGGCTGGCGGGGTCGTAGCGGTTGACCAGCAGCAGGTCGTAGCGCTCGACCTGCCGGCGCCCCAGCAGCAGATGGCTGGCCATTTCGGCCTCGGCCACCAACACCCGCACATCGGTCTCGACGCTTTGACCAGCGGCATCGGCCGGCAGCTGCGGCAGGTCGAACAACAACCAGTCGAAGTGTTCCGCCAGCTCGGCCTGGCGAGCACGCCAGGCTTCAGCGTCGGGCAAGGGCGGCCGCGTGCCGGCAGGCAGATTGCCGAACGGTATCAGGCACAGGCCATCGAGCACTTCATACATGGCATCGCTGAAGGGGCGCCCTTCCCGCTCGGCAAGCGCCCAGCCCTCGCGCGTGTCCAAGGGCAGGTTGAAATGCAGGCCGAGCAGGTTGCTTGGGCACAGGTCGACCAGCAGCACCCGCTCACCTACGCCCTGCAACGCATGCCCCAGCGCGGCGAGCAAAGCACTGCGCCCCAGGCCACCGCGAACCCCGTGCAACGACAGGCTGGTCATGGTGACAGCACCTCGCGGCGCGGCGCCGCCAGGTACAAGGTGCCCAAGGCACTGCTTCGGCAGCTTTCACCCAGCAACGGCCAACGCTGCAAGGCCTGCTGGACACCCACCAGCAACGAGATGTCCTGGTAGTTCAGGTCCGGCATGTCCAGGTGCTGGCGCAACTGGGCGATATCGTCGCTGCGGTCGGCTGGGTCTGCCTTGCCAGTGATCATGGGCGCTCCTTCGGGACAGGCTGCCAGTCGGGCTGGCCTTGCAGGCGCATGTAGGCGCGCCCCTGGTAGCTCAGTACTTGCGCACCTGCGGTTTCCGCGACCTGTTCGGTGGTCGGCAGATCAATCAGCAGGCTGGGCACATCCAGCACCTGCTGCTGGCCCAGGCCCGCATACACGCGCGAGATAAGCTCGGACAGCGCCAGGTAGCTGGTGGGTGCCGAGACGCGCAGCGGTTCACTGCGGGCAGGCTGGCCCATGCCGATGAACTTCAGGCCCACCGGCACATGGGTGATCGATGGGGTGGGGATTTCACGCATGCCCGACAACTGCATGCGGTCACCATGCAGCGCAGCGCCATGTTCCGGGACAATGGCCACGACCACGCGACGGCCGCTGCGCTCCAGTTCATCGAGGAAGCTGCCCAGCTCGCCGAACAGCCGGGTGGCGCGGGTGGCGTAGTCGGCCACGCGGGTACCGCCGTCGGCGGTGACGATTCGGTTGCCGTCATGCAGGCTGATGCTGTTGTAGAACAGCGTCACATGCTCGGCCGGCGTACCTTTGCGCTGCCCCCACCAGCGGCGCAGCACCTCCAGGTCGCTGGCGATCGGCGAGCCGTCGAAGCCGACCAGTGCCCGCGGGAAGTCGGTGTTGCGCAGGCCGGGTTGAGGCATGTGCTGCTGGGTGATGTCGCCGATGAAGTTGTCGAAGCGGCCGCTGTGGTTGAGCAAGGTGTTGCTCTGAAAGCCCAGCCTGGCCAGGTTCTGGAACAACAGGCACTGCTCCGGGGCGGGCTGGTACAGGCCAGCGTGGGACGACTGCCCGCAACTGGCACGCAGCACGCGGATGGCGGCTGGCCCGCTGTAGGACGTGGCCGAGTTGAACTGGTCGAAGACCACGTCCAGGCGCGAGAACAACGGGTTGTCACGCAGCCCGACGGCGGACAGGTCATCCCAGGCCAGCGAGCAGATGTTGATCACCAGCAGGTCGAACGGCTGTTCATCGGCCTTCATGGCCGGGAATGTTGTCACCCGTTCACGCTCACTGGCGAAGAACCGCTCGAGCCAGCTGTCGAGCGTGGCATTGTCGGCCACCGCGGTGGCCTGCGCCTGTTCGGTGGTGACAGCCGCGGCACCAGGCGCCTGGCTCGCATCGCGCCCCAGCGCTGGCAGGCCGCCGACCGCCAGCCACGCCAGCCCCAGCAGGCTCAGGGTACTCAGCCGTAGCCAATGGCGCAGGTACAGGTAACCCACCAGCAACAGCGCCAGCGCGCCCAACAGGTTCCAGTTGATGAAGCGGCCGAGCAGTTCGAGCAGGTAGTCCCACGAGAAATCGAACACCCCCGGCTGCGCCAGCAGGCGGCTGAAGGGAGGCAGCCAGGTGTCCTGGTAGAACAACGCGATGCCAACCGGTACGGCCACCAGTTGCCGCGCAACGCGCAGCCACCTGCCTGGCAACGGCACCAGCAGAAACGCGGCGAACAACAGGTTCGGCAGCGCCTGGAAGTCGAGCATGCCAAGGGCGACCAGCAAGAACTTGGCCAGGAAATAGAGGTTCCACCCTCCCAGTCCAGGCCAGCGGGCCGGTACCGGGAGGGTGGCGGATGCATTAGTCATTACGGGGTTCCTGGCGTGCAACGCGGTGGCGTACGCCCAGCGGTTTCAGGTAACGGGGTGGAAGACGGCGGCGCAACCAGCCACGCAGCGTGGCGCGCAGGCGCAACAGCAGCAGGGCCAGCGCCAAGGTCACCAGCGCCGTGATGCCGACCACTTGCAGCAGCTGCACGAAGTTCATGCTGTACCCCGCTTGCCCAGGGCGACCCGGCGCGGCGCCAGGGCCGGCCTCGCCTGGGCGGGCAGCTGCGCCGCCGCGTCGAGCCGGGGTGGCTGTGGCACGTTGTCGTCGAGGAAGGCCGGGGTGGCCAGGCTGTCGACACCGGCAAGCACCTCCTGGCTGATGAACAGTTCTTTCCACGACAACTGGAAGATGTGGTCAAGCGCTTGCTCGACGCCTTCGGAGCGGCAGGCGAACAGGAACAGGAACAGCACCTCGCCGACCACGCAGGCGATGTCGCCGTCGCGGCGGAACACCGTGCGCGAGCAGGCTTGCAGCGGGGTCAGGCCAGGGGCCGGGCGCAACACCAGCAACTGGTGGGCGATTTCGCCGTTGCGCACACCGTGCCACATGGTCTGCACGGCTTCGGCGAACGCGCGCGGCGCCACCAGCCCGCAGATGGCCAGCGGCCGCAGGCGTGCGAGCAAGGCATCGAAATCGCTCGGCAGGCGCCGGCGCCAGAGGTAACCCTGGATGCTCTCGACCATGGTCAGGAAGCGCGAAAGGCTGGCGCCGAACGGCACGATCTGGCTGGCCCCGCAAGCCAGCAGCAGCTGTTCATCCTGGTAGCGCAGGGTCGGTGCCATCTCGCGCACCACCAGCTTCAGGGCATTGCCACGCAACTGGCGCAAGCGGTGCAACTGACGCGCCAGGCTATCCAGGCGCTGTCCGCCGTCCATGGCAAAGATGACCGTGGCGGAAACCGCCCTGCCAGCTTTGGCACCGAGCTCCTCGAGGCTCTCGCAGACCTGCCAGTGCTCCGAGAAGGCCGGGGCACCTTCCAGTACCGGGCGCTGGGCCAGGTACAACAGCTCGTCGCCACCTGTATCGCTGGGGGCCTGCGGCGCCCCGGTGGCGGCGAAGCCCGCTTCAAGCCGCGTCAGCTCCACGTCGAGCGTACCGGTCTTGCCGAGCGGGTTGCTCCAGAAATGCTGCAGGTAGCGCACCCCGCCTTTGCCGCGGTAAACCTGGGCCAGGCCATCGACGCCCTGGTTGAACGCACGCAGGCGCTCTACCAGCCCGGCGCTCTGGCCGCTGCTGATGACCAGCAATAGCGCGGCCTCGGCCAACAAGACCGGGCGCAGCGCGTTGCACCAGCGTTCGACGTTGCCGGTACCCCAGACGTCGGCGGGCGCCCGCAGCACCAGCACACGCCCGGCGGCGTCGATACGCGGCAGGTCGTCGACCAGGTGCCGGACGGCTTGCATGTTGGCTTCGTACAGCGCCAGTTCGCCGGGACCCTGCGCGGTATCGAGCGCACCCAGCACCTCGCCGATGGCTTGTGCATCGGCGACCAGGGCTGCCCGAACATGCTCGGGCAACCCCCCGATTACTTGGCGGCATAGCAAGGTGGCGTCTTCTGCGCTGTCACAGGCCAACCAATACAGTCCTTGTACATGAAGCTGGCTGCTTTCGGCGCCCAGGCCCGAAATAGCCAACCACGGCATTCCATTCGTCAAAACACTGGCCCTGCAAAAGTAAATTGAAGCGGGTTGAAGGGTAACTTTGACTCATCTGCCGCTGAGCTTTCATGATGTTCGTCAAAAAAACGACGAATCAAGCAAGCAACATAAAAACCCGTCAATTCTACAGCATCAAGGCAAAATGAAATCAAGCGGAAATGTAATAAATTGCAAAGTTTTGTTAACAACAACCGTAGGGGCAGTGTCAGTCAGTTAAGGTTTGCCGGCTTGACCGGGCTGCCTTGCAGCCCAAGCCCGGCTTATCGACAGCGCGTGCATCGCTGTGGGTCATGGCCATCGGCCAGGCAAGAATTGATTTCCGGAGACAAGCATGTTTCGTATCTTTGAGCGCTGGCTCGACCCCTTCCCCCCTGACGAGATACCACCGCCACCGCTTGGCCTGTTGCGCTTCATGTGGGCCTGCACTCGGGGGGCGCGCGGCTACATCCTGGCGCTTGCGCTGCTCAGTGCCGGGGTATCGATCTACGAAGCCTGGCTATTCGCCTTTCTCGGCCAGGTTGTAGACCTGCTCTCGGCGTGGCAGGCCGGCGGTGCCGTCGGCGCCGAAGAAACCCGGGTGCTGTGGGGCATCGGCATCGTCCTGCTGGCCAGCATCGGGTTGGTGGCGCTGCGCACCATGCTTCAGCACCAGGTACTGGCGATCAACTTGCCGCTGCGCCTGCGTTGGGACTTTCACCGGCTGATGCTGCGCCAGAGCCTGTCGTTCTTTTCTGACGAGTTTTCCGGCCGGGTCACCACCAAGGTGATGCAGACGGCGTTGGCAGTACGCGATGTGTTGTTCACCATCATCGAGATCCTGCCCGGGATCGGCGTGTACTTCATCGCGATCATTGCCCTGGCCGGGGGCTTTGCCCTGAAGCTGATGCTGCCATTCATTGCCTGGGTGGTGCTGTTCAGCCTGGCCATGCTGTATTTCGTGCCCCGCCTGAGCAAGGTAGGCCAGGAACAGGCCAACGCCCGGTCATCGATGACCGGCCGGGTTTCCGACGCCTACACCAACATCACCACGGTGAAACTGTTCTCGCACTCCAACCGCGAAGCGCACTTCGCGCGCGCAGCCATGGAAGACTTCAAACAGACCGGTTTTCGCCAGATGCGTCTGGTCAGCCAGTTCGAAATCGTCAACCAGGCGCTGGTAGTGGGCCTGATCATTGCCGCCGGTGGCTATGCGCTGTGGCTGTGGCACCAGGGCCAGGTCGGCACCGGGGCGGTGGCCGCGATCACCGCCATGGCCTTGCGTATCAACGGCATGTCCCACTGGATCATGTGGGAGATAACCTCGCTGTTCGAAAACATCGGCACCGTGCAGGACGGCATGGCTACCCTCACCCGCGGCCCCAAGGTAAAGGATGCACCGGGCGCCACCGAGCTGGTGACCAAGGGGGGCGCGGTGAGCTTCGACAAGGTCGGCTTCAACTACAACGGCGAGCGCCAGGTGCTTGACGACCTGAGCCTGCACATCCGCGCGGGCGAAAAGGTCGGCCTGGTCGGCCGCTCCGGCGCCGGCAAGTCCACCCTGATCAACCTGCTGCTGCGCTTCTACGACGTGGACCGAGGGGAAATCCGCATCGACGGGCAGAACGTGGCCATGGTCACCCAGGACAGCCTGCGCAGCGCCATCGGCATGGTCACCCAGGACACCTCGCTGTTGCACCGCTCGATTCGCGACAATATCGCCTATGGCCGCCCCGATGCGACCGAGGCGCAGATCCGCGCCGCTGCGGCCAGCGCCCAGGCCGATGGTTTCATCAGCCAGCTCAGCGACCGCCAGGGCAACAGCGGTTACGACACCTTGGTGGGAGAGCGCGGCATCAAGCTGTCTGGTGGCCAGCGCCAGCGCATCGCCATTGCCCGGGTGATGCTGAAGAACGCGCCGATCCTGCTGCTGGACGAAGCCACCAGTGCGCTGGACTCGGAAGTGGAAGTGGCCATTCAGGAAAGCCTGGATGAGATGATGCAAGGCAAGACCGTCATCGCCATCGCCCACCGGTTGTCGACGATTGCCGCCATGGACCGGCTGATCGTGATGGATGAAGGGCGCATCATCGAGCAAGGCACCCATGCGGAACTGCTGGCGAAGAAAGGTACCTATGCACGCTTGTGGCAGCACCAGAGTGGCGGGTTCCTGGGTGAGGACCAGGGCGTGGCCGAGGCGATGGAGTAGGCTTGTATCGGAGCGGGCCCGGCGAACACCGGTAAAGCCGGTGCCATGCACCGCGTTGCCTGCTTCGCGGGTAAACCCGCTCCCACAGGGATAGCAGCCGGCCTGGGCCTGTTCCATGCCG
>Ga0247821_10000404_pt1 | contig 24070 bp, 23 predicted proteins | sample 13C_Glycerol_Day_FD_192481 | JGI IMG/M metagenome (GOLD analysis project Ga0247821, IMG submission 192481) | Soil microbial communities from agricultural site in Penn Yan, New York, United States - 13C_Glycerol_Day14 | ecosystem: Environmental > Terrestrial > Soil > Agricultural land | place... | reverse complement strand
TCACAATGTAGGTGAACTGTATCTACTGTTATGGACGACAGAGGAGGATCATTGGCATCAGTTAAATCACTACCTAATGCCGCCACAAGCGGAAGGATGACATCATGGAACGTACCCTCAGTTCCGGCCTGGTTTTCGAAAACACCGCCAAACAATCCAAGGCTGCGCTGCCACTGCGCGCTCTGGCTAACCTGATGCTGTGGCAACGCCGCATCGCCAGCCGCCACCAGTTGGCCCGCCTGGACTCCCGCCTGCTTGCCGACGCCGGCATCAGCGAGGCACAACGCTACGAAGAGCTGAGCAAGCCGTTCTGGCGTTGATGCAAGGCTCGCCGGCCAACGCCGGCACCTTGAATTCCACAAAACCCGTCGCAGGTGACTGCTGACGGGTTTTGTCGTTCTGAAGCCGCAGAATAGAGCGGCTACGGGCGCGACAGGTACAGTTTACGAAGAGTTATTTTTTACAGGTACAGTTGATAAATCTTACTGGTATCCTGTCTAACTCACGGACGCTGATCGCGTGATACGCTTAATGCACCCAGCTTGGAAACGATAAGTAGCACAACAAGCTGAGCGTGCGTCTGACACAAGTACCAGCCTTTTTCAGGAGATCGACCATGTTCCGTTCACGCTTTGTTGGCGCCGCACTGCTGCTGGCCCTGGCTTCCACCGCCAACGCCACTAGCTTCGTCGTGACTACCGACACCATCGTTCGCGGCGTAGCTGCTTCCACCGACGCCACCTCCGATGTGTCTTCCTCGTTCCGTGACGACAAGATCGTGCGCGCAGCCCGTGACGACGCTGCCAGCTTCGTTGCCAGCCACGGCGAAATCCGCGGTGTGAAGCTCGAGAGCGCTTTCGCCCACATCCGTCAGCAGGCTCCAACCCTGCAGGCGAGCGACGCGCAGTTGGCCCAGGCCATCCTGGCGATCTGAGGTCGCCTGATTCCGGCTTCGCGCATGTAACAACATGCAACGAAGCCGGGTTCCCTACGCTGGTTCTTGCCAGCGCATTGGGATAGCCTTGCCGGCTGACTTACCAGCCTACCGAGACTCATGCGTTATCTGTCATTGCTGTTGCTTGGGCTGTGCTGGGGCGGTTCTGCCCAGGCACTGGACCTCACCACCAATAATCTTGTCGTCAGTGGCTACGTCACCAGCAAGGTGACCTCGGCACCCTTCGATCGCAAACTGCTCTTCGATGCCCAGGATGCTGCAGCGGCGTTTGTCGCCAGCGATGGCCAGCTCCGGGGCGCCCGCTTGCAAGCGGCGCTCAATCGCCTGCGCCAGTCCAACCCCGAACTTCATGCCGACGACCTTGAACTGGCGCAGGCAATTCTCGTCCAATGATTACCCCTGTTCTTCCGGAGATGCTCCATGCGTAAACCGCTGATTGCCGCCACCCTTGGCCTTCTGTTGCTGGCCGATATCGCCCAGGCGCAAACCCTGGTGGCCACCAGCAACATCATCGTGCGCGCTTTCGGTCGTTCGATCGACTTCACATCCGACACCACCACCTCGATCCGCGACTCCAAAGTCGTGCGCGAAGCCCGTGACGATGCGGCCAGCTACGTCGCCAGCAACGGTGACATCCGTGGTGCCCAGCTCGAAGCCGCCTTCGACACCCTGCGCCAGCGTGTGCCTGAAGCACGCCAGGCCAGTGACCAGGACCTGGCCGAAGCCATTCTCGCCCTGTGAAAAACCTGCGCGCCTGGCTGCTGGGCGGCCTGCTGACACTGCTGGGCACGCCTGCACTGGCGGACTTGCAGCTGCAGCTCAACACCGACGGCCTGACGCCTGCCCAGCAACAGGCCAGCCAGGCACTGCTTGATGAAGCCATGCAGGCGCTGCCGCCCAGCTTCAAGGCGCGCCTGGATCGACGCATCCAGGTCAGCTGGAGCGGGAAGATGCCGGAGGATGCCTACGGCCAGGCATCGCTGGTCTCGACCCTCGAACTCAATCAAAAACTGCTGCCAAGCCTGACCGACGGCAGCGCTGCCAACCAAAAGACCGGGCGCCCCCACGGCACGGTTCGCAACGAGCTGCTGGCCACCGTCCTGCACGAACTGACCCACATCTACGACCGCGCACGCCTCTGGCAAGGTGCTGACCGGCGTCTGATCACCCAGTGCACGCGCCATATGAGCAGCCAGGGCAAGGTTGGCCTGCCCGAGCAATGCCGTGGACAAACCGACCGACGCTTCACGCTCAGCGATGATCCGCGCCTGCTCGACCTGGCCGGCTGGCAGCAATATGTAGGCAGGCGAGGGGAGCGCGAGCAGCATAACCGCCAGGTGGCGCGCAGCCCGGACAGCTACGAGCTGAGCAGCCCAAAGGAATTCATTGCGGTCAACATGGAGTACTTCCTCCTTGACCCAAGCTTCGCCTGCCGCCGGCCCGCCCTGCAGACTTACCTCAAGGCCCACTTCGACTGGGCACCGGAGCAGCCGGCCTGCACACAGGCACTGCCATTCCTCAATGCCGGCAACGACTTCGCCAAGGCACCGCTGGGTGAAATCGATCCCGAACGTGTCTACGCCGTGGATTACCTGCTGGCCGAGGCCAATCAGAACTGGGTCAGCCGCTGGGGCCACAGCATGCTGCGCCTGGTGATCTGCGCACCGGGGCGTCCGCGCGGGCCTGACTGCCGCCTCGACCTGGACCAGCACCTGGTGCTGTCTTACCGGGCTTTCGTCAATGATCTGCAGCTATCGAGCTGGGACGGCCTGACCGGCGCCTACCCCTCGCGCCTGTTCGTTCTACCGCTGGCCCAGGTCATTGATGAGTACACCAAGACCGAGCTGCGCAGCCTGGCGTCGATCCCGCTCAAGCTCGATCGCACCGAGCTCGAAAGCCTGGTTCGCCAGGCAGCGGAGATGCACTGGAGCTACGACGGCAACTATTACTTCCTGTCCAATAACTGCGCGGTAGAAACCCTCAAGCTGCTGCGCAGCGGCACCGCCAACCCGCGCCTGACCGACCTGGACAGCATCATGCCCAATGGCTTGCTGGAAGTGCTGCAAGGCCGCGGCCTGGCCGATGTCAGTGTCCTCGATGACCCACGGGAGGCGTTGCGCCTGGGCTACCGCTTCGACTCCTACCGCGACCGTTACCAGGCCATGTTCCTGGTCCTCAAGCAGCAATTGCCGATTCCCCAGGACAGCGTCGAATCGTGGCTGGAGCAATCGGCCCAGCAGCGCCAGCAGTGGTTCACGCAGGCCGACCTGCGCACCAGCGCGGCCTTGCTCCTGCTGGAGCAGGCCAGCCTGCGCCGGCAACTGCTGCTGGCCCAGGACGAGGTCAAGCAGCGTTACCTGACCGGGAGGGCACAGAACGATGCGAGCGTCGCCAAGGCCAACGGCACCCTGCAGCAGATTCTGGCCAACAGCGGCTTTCTCAGTCGTCCGGCCGAGCTGCTTGGCAGCAAGGGCTATGGGTTGCCGCAGGAAAGTGAGCGGGCGCTGTTGATCAGCGAGTCCAGCCAGCGACAACAGCAGCTGCAATCCCTCAGTGCCGATCTGGACAAGGAAGTGCGGGCGCTATTGGGCCCGGCACGCGCCGCCGAAATCGCCGCCGTAGAGGCCAACATCAAGCAGGTGGGCGAGCACCTGCGCGCCCTGCACAAGGCGGCGGGTGGCCTGCAGCTCCCCTGAACCCTAAAGGGTTTCGTGCGGCTCCCCTGGCAGGTGTTCATCCAGGTGCAGCCAGGGCAGGCGGCTTTCCGTCCAGATATGCCGCTTGGGCTGGGCCAGCTCCGGGTTGTCCAGGGTGCTGACGGTGATGTCGATGGTTTCCGGGCTCAAGTCGGTGGTCAACGCCACATGAGCCCCGCAGCGGCTGCAGAAGTACCTCACACAGCTGGGTGAGGAGTCGTAGCGCTGGGGCGTACCACTGAGCCATTGAAAGTCGGTGCACGGGCGGGTCAGCCAAGTGATCAGCAAACCACCGCTGACCTGCCGGCAAACCGAACAATGGCAATGGGCAACGTCGCTCAATGGCCCTTTGATCTGATAACGCAGGGCGCCGCAATGGCAGCCACCTTGATACGTTTCGGTCATCGCATCCTCCTCCCGGCCATTGGCCGATAGCAAACAATGCACCTCTCGTCGCCATTGGGCCAGCGAAAGCTGGCTGAAAGCTTGTGGATTTAGGATGAATCCCACTTCCGGCACAGACCGGTCAGTCAGAGCGTCTGAATTTTCCACAGTCGCCTGGCCCAATTAACAACAACAATGGTGATTCTGATGTGCGCTTTCAACCGCCTCCCTGCTGCATTCCCTCCGCTATTCCATGCGCCGCGCCTCGCGCGCTGATCCGCCCGACCCGTTTCTTTAATCGACGCGATACGCCTGGAGTACTCCCATGCTGACCTTCCTCGGCTTTGCCATGGTCATCACCTTCATGTACCTGATCATGACCAAGCGCCTGTCGGCCTTGATTGCCCTGATCCTGGTACCGATCCTGTTCGCCCTGTTCGGCGGCTTCTCGGGCGATATCGGCCCAATGATGCTGCAAGGCATCACCAAGCTGGCCCCGACCGGGGTCATGTTGATGTTCGCCATTCTGTATTTCGGCCTGATGATCGACTCCGGCCTGTTCGATCCTGCGGTGCGCAAGATCCTCAAGATGGTCAAGGGTGACCCGCTGAAAGTCTCGGTGGGCACCGCCGTGCTGGCCCTGGTCGTGTCGTTGGACGGCGACGGCGCCACCACCTACATGATCTGCGTGGCAGCCATGCTGCCGCTGTACAGCCGCCTGGGCATGAGCCCACGCATCATGGCCGGCCTGATCATTCTCGCCGGCGGGGTGATGAACATGACCCCCTGGGGTGGCCCGACCGCCCGCGCCGCCAGCGCCCTGCATGTCGATCCTTCGGACATCTTCGTCCCGATGATCCCGGCCATGCTCGCCGGTGTGGTGGCGATCCTTGCCATTGCCTACATGTACGGCAAGCGTGAGCGCGCCCGCCTGGGTGAGCTGCACCTGCCGGGCGACGAAATCGACCACAGCGAAATCAGCGTGTCGCAGTTCCCCGACGCCCGCCGGCCGAAAATGATCTGGTTCAACGGCGCCCTGACCGCTGCCTTGATGGTTGCCCTGGTTGCAGGCCTGTTGCCACTGCCGGTGCTGTTCATGGTCGCCTTCAGTATCGCCATGATCGTCAACTACCCGTGCCTGCAAATGCAGAAAGACCGCGTTGCGGCGCACTCCGGCAGCGTGCTGGCCGTGGTCGGCCTGATTTTCGCCGCGGGTATCTTCACCGGCATTCTTTCCGGTACCGGCATGGTCGAGGCGATGTCCAAGAGCTTGCTGGCCGTGATTCCGGAAGCCCTGGGCCCGTACCTGGCGGTAATCACTGCCATCGTCAGCATGCCGTTCACCTTCTTCATGTCCAACGATGCCTTCTACTACGGTGTCCTGCCGGTACTTTCCGAGGCCGCCAGCCACTACGGTATCTCGCCGGTAGAGATGGCTCGCGCGTCGATCGTCGGCCAGCCCGTGCACCTGCTCAGCCCGCTGGTACCCTCTACCTACCTGCTGGTAGCCCTGGCCGGCATCGACTTCGGCGATCACCAGCGCTTCACCCTGAAGTGGGCAGTGCTGGTCTGCCTGTGCATAATGTTCGCCGCGCTGCTCATGGGAATTTTCCCAGTGTTCAGTAGCCTATAAGTCAACAGATTCATCCAATCGCAGTGGCGCTCCTTGCCCGGGCGCCCTGCAAATACCGCACGAAGGAATACACATGGAATGGCTGACCAGCCCAGAGATCTGGGTTGCCTTTTTTACACTGACGGCCCTTGAGATCGTTCTCGGCATCGACAACATCATCATGATCTCGATCCTGGTCAGCCGCATGCCCAAGCACATGCAGCAGCGCACCCGGATCTTCGGCCTGGCCCTGGCCATGGTTACCCGTATTCTCCTGCTGCTGTCGATCACCTGGGTCATGCGCCTGACGGCCGACTTGTTCGTAGTGTTCGACCAGGGTATTTCCGGCCGCGACCTGATCCTGTTCTTCGGTGGCCTGTTCCTGCTGTGGAAAAGCTCCCAGGAGATCTACCACGGCCTGGAAGGCGAGGACGAAACCCACGAAGAGCCGACCGGCAAAGGCGGCAAGTTCCTCTACACCATCATCCAGATCGCCATCATCGACATCGTATTCTCCCTGGACTCGGTGATCACTGCGGTCGGCATGGTCTCTCACGTCCCGGTGATGATCGCTGCGATTGTCGTGGCCGTGCTGGTGATGATGCTCTGCGCCGGCGCCATCAGTAACTTCATCGACAAGCACCCGTCGCTGAAGATGCTGGCCCTGTCGTTCCTGATCGTGGTCGGGACCGTACTGATCGCCGAAGCGTTTGAAGTGCATGTACCGAAAGGCTACGTCTACTTCGCCATGGCCTTCTCCCTGGCCGTCGAAGCCATCAACATCAAGATGCGCACCGCGATGGCCCGCAAGAAGAACCAGGAGCAGGGCGAGCCCGTGAAACTTCGCAAGGACATTCCGGGTCAGTAACCCTGAGCGTCAATAGAAAGGGCCCTTCGGGGCCCTTTTTTCATGCGCCTTCATGACGGTTTTGTTTCAAAGGCTCTGCCGGCTATGCGATGCTGGCGCCCCGGCCGCTAGCCGACTACAGCTTAAGTGAGCACTGGGAAAAACCGCCTGCGATCAGGCCAGGCTCACGGCACCATCCATTTGCCCCGCTGGGGCGCTTCAACAGGGGGCCTATTCAATGCTGACCCTGCTCAATCTGCTTTCCGCCGTGGCGTTGCTGATCTGGGGCACCCATATCGTGCGTACCGGCATCCTGCGGGTGTATGGATCGAACCTGCGGCGGGTGTTGAGCCAGAACATGTCCAAGCGACCGCTGGCATTCGTCGCCGGCATCCTGGTGACCGCCATGGTGCAAAGCAGCAACGCCACGGCGATGCTGGTGACCTCCTTCGTGGGCCAGGGTTTGATGACCCTGACCCCGGCGCTGGCGATCATGCTCGGTGCCGACGTCGGTACCGCCCTGATGGCACGGGTACTGACCTTCGACCTGTCCTGGCTGTCGCCCTTGCTGATCTTCCTCGGGGTGATCTTCTTCCTCTCGCGCAAGCAGACCCGCGCCGGGCAACTGGGCCGCGTCGGTATCGGCCTGGGCCTGATCATCCTGGCGTTGCAGTTGATTGTCGAAGCCGCAGCCCCTATTACCCAGGCCCAGGGCGTCAAGGTGCTGTTCGCCTCGCTGACCGGCGACATTCTGCTCGACGCCCTGGTCGGCGCCCTGTTCGCCCTGATTTCCTACTCCAGCCTGGCCGCCGTGCTGCTGACCGCGACCCTGGCAGGCGCCGAGCTGATCAGCCTGCCGGTGGCCATTGGCCTGGTCATTGGCGCCAACATTGGCAGCGGCCTGCTGGCCTTTCTCTCCACCAGCATGCAGAACGCTGCCGGACGCCAGGTGGCCCTGGGCAGCTTGCTGTACAAACTGATCGGCCTGATTCTCATCATCCCGGTGCTCGACCCACTGGTGAAGTGGATGGACACCCTGACGTTCAGCGCCCAGGAGCTGGTGATCGGCTTCCACCTGCTCTACAACAGCCTGCGCTGCCTGATCATGCTGCCGACCGTCACCCCGATGGCCCGGCTGTGCAGCTGGCTGCTGCCGGAGCGCGCCGAAACCAATGGCCGCGCCCGCCCACGCCACCTGGACCCCGCAGCCCTCGGCACACCGAGCCTGGCCCTGGCCAACGCGGTGCGCGAAACCCTGCGCGTGGGCGACTTGATCGACAACATGCTCGAAGCCATGCAGGGCGTCCTGCGTGGTACTCAGACTGCGATGACCCAGCAGGTACGCAGCCTGGGTGAGGATGTCGAGGCCCTGAACAATGCGATCAAGCTGTACCTGGCACAAATGCCCCGCGAAGACCTCAGCGGCCAGGACAGCAAGCGCTGGGCAGAAATCATCGAGCTTGCGATCAACCTCAAGCTGGCCAGCGACCTGATAGAGCGCATGCTGCGCAAGGTGCAGGAGCAGAAGACCTCGCAACGCCGTGAGTTTTCCGACGTTGGCCTGGAAGAACTGGCCGGGCTTCACGGCCAGCTGATTGCCAACCTGCGCCTGGGCCTGTCGGTGTTCCTGAGCGCCGACCCGGAAAGTGCCCGGCAGCTGCTGCGGGAAAAGCGCCGCTTCCGAGCCCAGGAGCGGCGCCTGGCCCACGCCCATGTCAGCCGATTGCAACGTAGAGTGGTGCAAAGTATCGAGACCAGTGCCTTGCACCTGGAACTGATTGCCGATATGAAACGATTGAACTCCTTGTTCTGCAGCAGTGCCTATGTGGTATTGGGTGGCTCCGATACCGGCGGTCTGCTGCTCGACAGCGTGCCGGATGATGCCCATTCACCTTGACCTGCGCCCCTCCAGAATGCCCGCTAGGAAGCTCGCCATGCGTTGCCTGATGTTCCTGTGCCTGTTACTGGGCGCCATACCCTGCTTTGCTCTCGACCGCTCGCAGGTCGAAGGTTATCTGTTGCCCAACGGGCTGCAGGTGCTGCTCAAATCAGGCTATGAACGCAACCATGTGTCAATTCGCCTGGTGGTCGGCGTCGGCTTCGACGACTTCCCGTGCGAGCAGCAGGAGCTGCCGCATCTTCTCGAACACTTGTTGTTCAGCGGCATCGACGACGGCGGTGAAGGCGGTCTTGAGAAGCGCATGCAGGCGCTGGGCGGCGAATGGAATGCCTATACCAGCAGTGCCGACACCACGTTTGTGATCGAAGCCCCCGCCCGCAACCAGCGAAAGGTGCTGGACCTGTTGCTGGCGGTGATCAAGGACACCGACATCGATGAAGACGATCTGGCGCTGTCAAAGCGGATTGTCGAGCGCGAGGACGGCGGACATTACACCCACCTGCAACGCTGGCTCGACCGCCAGGACATCGGCCACCGCTCCAGCGATCAGTTGGCGGTGGAGTTGGGGCTCAAATGCGCCGAACGTTCGGCGATCGACGAGATGACACTCAAGCAGGTCAATGACCTGCGCCAGCACTGGTATGCCGCCAACAACATGAGCCTGATCGTGGTCGGCGGCCTTGACCGGCTGCTGCCGGCCTACCTGGAGCGCTCCTACGGCGAACTCACGCCCGCCGAACCGGGTGAGCGCCGGGCGCTGGACGGTGTCACGCAAAAAGCCGAATTCCGCCGCGAGCTGGACCGGGGCTGGCTGGGTGACAGTGCAAAGTTGCATTGGCTGTTCCTGGAGCCGGTACTGGACAACGACCACGGGCAAACCTTCGATCTGCTGCAGCGCTACCTGGACTGGGCACTGTATGAAGAGCTACGTCTCAAGCACGGCGTGTCGTACGGGCCTTACACCCAACGGGAGACCTTTGGCGACACCGGGATGATGAGCCTCAATGCCGACGTGGACCGTGCCGACCTCAAGGAAGCCGAACAGGCCCTGGGCGACATGCTCGACCGCCTGCGCAAGCACGGCCTGGACCCGACCACCTTCGCCCGGATCAAACAGGCGGCGATCGACCGCGAGGCCTGGACCACTCAAGGCAACTCGGCCCTGGCGGACTACTACTGGGGTGCGCTGAACGATTATCTCGACGGCCGCTTCGCTGATCCGGCGCGAACCCTGCGCCGGGTGAGCCTGGAGGATGCCAACCTGGCCTTGAAGCAACTGCTGGCCAAGCCTGGGTATGTGCGTATCGAGCGCCCCCTGTTCAGTTACAACGAGCTGACCGGGCTCATCGCGTTGGGACTGGGGCTGATCCTGGCGGGCATCCTGCTGTGGATAAGACACCGCAGGCACCGGTAAGGGTGGGGTTGCCTGGCGATGGCAGGAAAGAATCAGAATGCCATCGCGGGGCAAGCCCGCTCCTACAGGGAATGGGTTAAAATCCTGTAAGCATTTATTACCTCACCCTGCGAACCCCTCTAATGCCTCAGTATCTCCAGCGCTTGATCGAGCTGATCAAGCGCTATCCCGGCGTAATCGCCCTCGGCGGTTTCATCTCGGGTATTGCCAGTTTCATGCTGGTCGACCGCCAGGAAGGTCTGGCGAGCTGGATCGCCATCGTCATGCTGATCAGTTGGATCTGGCTGATGATGGAAAACACCTTCACCAAACTGTTCGCCAAGGTCTTCAAGCGCGAGATTCCCCAGCCGCTGTTGCGCTACGCCACGCAGATGATCCACCAGGAGAGTCTGTTCTTTGTCTTGCCGTTCTTTTTCGTCACCACCACCTGGAACAGCGGCCAGCTGGTGTTTACCGGCCTGCTGGGCGCTGCCGGGCTGATTTCGATCATCGACCCACTGTATTACAGATGGCTGGCCCCGCGGCGCTGGCTGTTCCTCGCGCTGCATACCCTGACGTTGTTCGCCGCGCTGCTCACCGCGCTGCCGATCATCCTGCACCTGACCACCTCGCAGAGCTTCAAGCTGGCCTTGGGTATTGCCATGCTGCTTTCGTTCCCGAGCCTTGCCAGCAGCTTTCCGATCAGCCATTGGCGACGCGGCGTGATGCTGGTGATCATGACCCTGGCGGTCGGCGCCAGCGGCTGGATGCTGCGTTCCTGGGTGCCGCCGGCAACCCTGTGGATGACCGAAGTGGCGGTCAGTACCCAGGTCGAGAACCGCACCCCCGGCAAAAGCCTCGACGAGATCAAGGCCAGCCAGATCCGCAGCAGCGGCCTCTACGCCTTTACCGCCATCAACGCACCCCGCGGGCTGAACGAGCGGATCTACCATGTGTGGCAGTTCGACGGCAAAGAGGTCGACCGCATCGCCCTGGATATTCATGGCGGGCGCAAGGAAGGCTACCGGGCCTGGACCCACAAGCAGAACTTCCCCGGCAATCCGGTGGGCCGCTGGCAGGTGAGGGTGCTGACCGAGGATGGCCAGGTCATCGGCGTGCTGCGCTTTCGTGTGATTGACGATGGTCAAGCAACCGCCAGCCAGTAACGCTATGCTCTGTGGCGGCGCAGTACCGCGCCGCCAGACAGCATGGAGCTTATGATCAACTCGCCTGGCGCAACCCTGGACACCACAAGCACACCGTCACGCCTGCAGATCGTCGGTGACTGGACCCTGGCCCACTACGCCGAGCTCAAGCAGCACAGCGATAGCTTGAAAGGGCAGTACGACCAGCAAACCGAAGTCGATCTCAGTCAGTTGGGCAAGCTCGATACCGCCGGCGCCGCCTTGCTGGTCGAACTGCTGGGGCCCGAACGACTGTCCCACCTGACCGAATCAGCACAACTGCCCGATGCCAGCCGCGCCCTGCTGCAGACGGTCTACTGCTCGGTTCAGAACTTCTGCATCCCGGAAAAGCAACCCGAGCAATCGGTACTGATCCAGCTGCTCAGCCGCATTGGCTGCTCGGTCGACACCCTCTGGAAGGACACCCTGCAGATCCTGGGCTTTGTCGGCCTGATCCTGCAGACCATTTTCGTTCGCCTCTTCCAGCCCCGGCGCTGGCGCGTCACGGCGGTGGTCGCCCATATCGAACAGACCGGCCTGGACGCCGCGCCCATCGTCGCCTTGCTGACTTTCCTGGTCGGCGCCGTGGTGGCTTTCCTGGGTGCCACGGTACTGGCCGGGTTCGGCGCCAGTATCTTCACCGTCGACCTGGTCGCATTCTCCTTCTTGCGTGAATTCGGCGTTTTGCTGACCGCCATCCTCATGGCCGGCCGCACCGCCAGTGCCTTTACCGCGCAGATCGGCTCGATGAAAGCCAACGAAGAGATCGACGCCATCCGCACCCTGGGCCTGGACCCGGTAGAGCTGCTGGTGGTCCCGCGCGTCCTGGCGCTGCTGATTGCACTGCCTCTGCTGACCTTCTTGGCAATGATTTGCGGGATCATCGGCGGGGCCGTGGTCTGCGCGCTGTCTCTGGATATCTCGCCCGCCATGTTCCTGTCGCTGCTGCAAAGCGATATCGGCGTGCAGCACTTTCTGGTCGGCCTGGCCAAGGCACCGTTCTTTGCCTTCCTGATCGCCGCCATTGGCTGCCTGGAAGGCTTCAAGGTCAGCGGCAGTGCCGAGTCGGTGGGCGCTCACACCACCTCCAGCGTGGTGCAGTCGATTTTCGTGGTGATCGTCCTGGATGCGATCGCCGCACTGTTCTTCATGGAGATGGGCTGGTGAGTCAGACAACCCCCAACAACCGCGAGGCGGTGATCGAGGCCCGGGGCATCTGCAACCGTTTCGGCACCCAGAGCGTGCACGAGCAACTGGACCTGGACCTGTACCGGGGCGAAATCCTGGCCGTGGTGGGCGGGTCGGGCAGTGGCAAGTCGGTGCTGCTGCGCAGCATCGTCGGGTTGCGGCGACCCAACGAAGGGCAGGTGAAGGTATTTGGCCAAGACCTCACGGGCCTGAATGACGAGCAGCGCTCGAAGGTCGAACGCCGCTTTGGCGTGCTGTTCCAGAAGGGCGCGCTGTTCTCTTCATTGACCGTCACCGAGAACGTCGCCTTGCCGCTGATCGAGCACGCGGGCTTGTCCCGCCCCGATGCCGAGCACCTGGCCGGGGTCAAGCTGGCATTGGCCGGCCTGCCGATTTCCGCCGCCGACAAATACCCCTCGTCGCTCTCCGGCGGCATGATCAAGCGCGCTGCGTTGGCCCGGGCCCTGGCCCTTGATCCCGACATTCTGTTTCTCGATGAACCCACCGCCGGCCTGGACCCGATCGGTGCCGCCGCTTTTGACCAGTTGATCCTGACCCTGCGCGATGCCCTGGGCCTGAGCGTGTTCCTGATCACCCACGACCTGGACACCCTCTACACCATCACCGACCGGGTGGCGGTGCTGTCGCAGAAGAAGGTGCTGGTGGCAGGTCCCATCGCCCAGGTCGAAGACACCGACGACACCTGGATTCACGAATATTTTCACGGCCCACGTGGCCGCGCGGCGTATCAGGCCGCCACAGTGGCAAAGGAGCTCTGAGATGGAAACCCGCGCACATCACGTGCTGATCGGCCTGGTCACAGTCATTGTGGTCACCGGCGCCATGCTGTTCGGCCTGTGGCTGACCAAGTCCAGCGTCGACAGCACCTTCAAGGATTACGAAGTGGTGTTCAACGAAGCGGTGTCCGGGCTGTCCCGCGGCAGCTCGGTGCAGTACAGCGGTATCAAGGTAGGCGACGTTACCAGCCTGCGGCTCGATCCCAATGACCCGCGCCGGGTACTGGCGCAAGTGCGCCTGAGCGCCGACACCCCGGTGAAAGAGGATACCCGGGCCAAACTGACCCTGACCGGCATCACCGGTACCTCCTTCATCCAGCTCAGCGGAGGCACGCCGCAAAGCCCGGAACTCAAGGGCAAGGATGGCAAGCTGCCGGTGATCTATGCCTCGCCGTCCCCCATTGCCCGCCTGCTCGATGACGGCAGCGACCTGCTGACCAACATCAACATGCTGGTGCACAACGCCAACGCCCTGTTCTCCGAAGACAACGCCACCAGCCTGGGCAAGACCCTGGCCAACCTGGAGCAGACCACTGCAGCCTTCAGCGAGCAGCGCGGTGATATCCGTACGGCGATCCAGCAACTGGCTCAGGTCGGCAACCAGGCCAGCTCCATGCTCCAGCAAACCAGCGAGCTGATGCGCAACGCCAATGGCCTGCTCAACAGCCAGGGCAAGCAAGCCTTCGGCAGCGCGGAACTGGCCATGCAGAACCTGGCCCAGAGCACAGCCACCATCAACAGCCTGCTCAACGACAACCGCGACGCCCTGGATGGCGGCGCCCAAGGGCTGAACCAGCTGGCCCCGGCCATTCGCGAGCTGCGCGAAACGCTCAATTCGCTGAAGGCGATCTCCCAACGCCTGGAAGCCAACCCCAGCGGCTACCTGCTCGGCCGTGACACAAACAAGGAGTTCACGCCATGAGTCGTACCTGCCGCTTCCTGGCCCTGGCCGCAGCGCTGAGCCTGGGCAGTGCCTGCTCGATCCTGCCAGAGGCCGAACCTGCCGACGTCTATCGCCTGCCGTCGGCCCAAGCCAGCCGGCCGGCAACACAGGGCACGCTGGCCAACTGGTCACTGCGGCTTAACAAGCCCCTGGCCAGTGATGTGCTCAACAGCCCGAAAATTGCCGTGGTGCCGGAAGGCAACCTGATCAGCACCTATAAAGGCGCGCGCTGGAGCGATCCGGCGCCGTTGCTGCTGCGCAACCGCATGCTCGATGCCTTCCAGCGTGATGGCCGAGTGCCGCGGCTCAGTGCCGATGACAGCAACTTGCAGGCCGACTATGAGCTGGCAGGGGAGCTGCAGGCCTTTCAGAGCGAATACAGCGCCAATGGGCTACAGGTGCTGATTCGCTACGACGCACGGCTGGTTGAAGGGCGCACCCAGCGTATTCTCGCCAGCCGGCGCTTTGAAGTGCATCAGCCCGTCAGCGACAAGCAGGTACCGGCAGTGGTCAACGGCTTCGGCGCCGCCACTGACCAGTTGATGATGCAGTTGGTGGCCTGGACCCTGGCCCAGGCCAACCAGGTGCAGGTTCAGGCAAAGAACCAGTAGCAGACGAAGATGGCCGCCACCACCCCGGCAAGCTCGGCCAGCAAGGCGCAGCCGACTGCATGGCGGGCGCGCTGGATGCCGACGGCGCCGAAGTACACCGCCAGCACATAGAACGTGGTTTCGGTACTGCCCTGGATGGTCGCCGCCACCAGGGCAGGGAAACTGTCGACGCCGTGGGTCTGCATGGTCTCGATCAGCATGGCCCGCGCCGCGCTACCCGAGAACGGCTTGACCAGGGCGGTGGGCAGCCCCTCGACGAAGCGCGTATCCATCCCCAGCCACTCCACCACATGACGGATCCCGTCCAGGCTCAGCTCCAGGGCCCCTGAGGCGCGCAGCACGCCGACCGCGCAGAGCATGGCAACCAGATACGGCAGCAGGCTCTTGGCGACGTCAAAGCCCTCCTTGGCGCCCTCCACGAAGGTTTCGTACACCTTCACGCGCTTGAAGGCGCCAATCACCAGGAACAGCATGATCAGGCCGAACAGGGTCAGGTTGCCCAGGATCGACGACAGCCCGGCCAGCGCGGTGGCCGACAAGGTGCCGAGAAACGCCATGAAACCGCCCAGCAGCAGCGCACCGGGAATCAGGTAGGCCAGCACCACCGGGTCCCACAGACGCAGGCGCTGCATGACGGCTACCGACAGCAGGCCGACCAGGGTGGAGGCACTGGTCGCCAACAGAATGGGCAGGAACACCAGGGTAGGGTCCGGGGCGCCTTGCTGGGCGCGGTACATGAAGATGGTGACAGGCAGCAAGGTCAGGGACGAGGCATTGAGCACCAGGAACAGGATTTGCGCATTGCTGGCGGTCGTGGAGCTGGGGTTGAGCTCCTGCAGCGCACGCATCGCCTTCAGGCCAATAGGCGTAGCGGCGTTATCCAGGCCCAGGCCGTTGGCCGCGAAGTTCAGGGTGATCAGGCCCAGGGCCGGGTGACCGGGCGGCACTTCGGGCATCAGCCTGGCGAACAGGGGCCCCAGGACCTTGGCCAGCCAGTCGACGATACCGGCCTGCTCGGCGATCTTCAGAAAGCCCAGCCAGAGCGTCAGCGTACCGAACAACAGCACCATGACCTCGACCGATAGCTTGGCCATGGCAAAAATGCTCTCGACCATCGCGGCAAAAATTCCGGCGTTGCCGCCTACCAGCCATTGCGCCAGCGCGGAGATGGCCGCGACCACGAAAAAACCAAGCCAAAGGCCGTTGAGCATCCGATGTTCCCCCCACAAAGTTGCGGCAAATGATGCCACAGCTACACCCCGGCGAGCGCGGTGTCCTTAAGGTGTCGTAGCCGCTGCCGCCAGGCTGCGATCACCTGCATGGCAGGTGCCATTGAGTAGTACGACCGCTTCGCGGCCGATCGCAGCCTGGCGGCAGCGGCTACAAAAGCTGTCGCGCACAATGCAAAAAGCCCCGACCAGGTCGGGGCTTCTTGTTTAGCCAGACTGCACCTTAGTGGTTGGCAGTCTTGCCGGCAGGTGCAGCTTCTTTGCTGCGCCAGTGCGGCAGGGAGTTCCAGTAGCGCTGACCCTTGGCGTCGTCGTACATGCCTTCCCAGCGAGCGATGACCAGTACAGCCAGGGCGTTGCCGATCACGTTCAGGGCGGTACGTGCCATGTCCATCACACGGTCTACACCGGCGATGAAGGCCAGGCCTTCCAGCGGGATACCGACGCTGCCCAGGGTGGCCAGCAGCACCACGAAGGACACACCCGGAACACCGGCGATACCCTTGGAGGTAACCATCAGGGTCAGTACCAGCAGCAGTTGCTGGCTCAACGACAGGTCAATGCCGTACAGCTGGGCGATGAAGATCGCCGCGATGCTCTGGTACAGGGTCGAGCCGTCCAGGTTGAACGAGTAGCCGGTCGGAACCACGAAGCTGCAGATGGCTTTCGGCGCACCGTAGGCTTCCATCTTCTCGATCACGCGCGGCAGCACGGTCTCGGAACTGGCGGTGGAGTAGGCCAGCACCAGCTCATCCTTGAAGATGCGCATCAGCTTGATCACCGAGAAGCCGAACAGGCGAGCGATCAGGCCCAGCACCATGAAGGCGAAGAAGGCGATGGCGAAGTACACCAGCAGCACCAGCTTGGCCAGCGGCAGCAGCGAGGCGAAGCCGAAGTTGGCAACGGTCACGGCGATCAGCGCGAATACACCGATTGGCGCGTAGTTCATGATCATGTGAGTGACCTTGAACATGGCTTCGGAGACGCCCTGGAAGGTTTTCACCAGCGGGTCGCGAATGTCGGCCTGCAGGCTCGACAGACCAAGGCCGAACAGCACCGAGAAGAAGATGATCGGCAACATTTCACCGCGCATCAGCGCTGCGAAGATGTTCGACGGGATCAGGTTGAGGATGGTCTCGATGAACGCATGTTCATGCTGAACCTCGGCCGCCGTGGCCTGGTACTTGGAGATATCCACGGTACCCAGGGTGCTCATGTCGATGCCGGCGCCCGGGTGGAACAGGTTGGCCAGAACCAGGCCGACCACGATCGCGATGGTGGTGACCACCTCGAAGTAAATGATGGTCTTGAGGCCAATGCTGCCCAGTTTTTTCGCGTCGCCTACCCCGGCGATACCCACGATCAGCGACGAAATCACGATCGGGATGACGATCATCTTGATCAGGCGAATGAAGATGTCACCGGCAGGTTGCAGGACGTTGCTGATCCACCATGCCTTTTCTGCACTGAAATGATTCAGTAAAGCGCCGATGGCAATCCCCAGTACCAGACCGATGAGGATCTGCCAGGCGAGGCTTAGCTTTGCCTTCTTCATGTCGTTACCTTTTCTTGAAGTGGACACGGGCACCAGGCTGATAACCGCGACCCAGAGCTGTTTCAAGCATCAAATGGTCGGTGGTGGCTATCGGCAGGCGACTCCGTAGAAGGTCACCGCGAGCGAGCGTTTGAACGCTCAGGCCAGCGAAAAAAGGCGCAACTATTCCCACGCAGGGAGTCTCCGTCTAATGCCGTAAACGACTACCCTATGCCGAATCGGCATGACCTTTCTGCTCTAAAACGAGCGTCCCAAGGGGTTGCGAACGGGGCGTTCGGAATTCCGACGATGGCCAAAGCGCCATATTCCGGCCGATTTGGACGTATCCACCTGAATGCAAAAGGCCATTGTTCGACAATCCGAATGCGTGAAAAGGCTCAGGCGTGAAGGTTGAAACAGGACGAAAAAATATAGATATACGGTCGAGCGAAAATATGCGTCGACGTACTTTGTAGGAAAACGGAAGTAAACAAGGAAGGAATCTCGACAGTTCGTCAAAGCGCTACGGAAGCTCGGTCAGGCATGTCCCCTGAAGCGGGTCGCCCAACCTGAAACTTCCGTTGCTGCTTCACCTGACCCGGCCCTCATCGGGGGCACTCCCTGTACCCCTAGGCCCCTCCGATCCTGTAACAATCAGAGCAGCCCGGCCCCTTGGTCATGCGCCAGCCTTCCTCAGGCGGGCGCATCATAGAAACTGGAAACGGCGAAAGGTTCAGCTTCTATATATGTACGTGAATGGCCCGGCGGCATTCAGTACCAGTTCGGATCACGTTTGAGCTGCTCCATCAGCATCTTCTGCATGCCTGGGTCCGGCTTGCCCAACCAGCGGTAATCGGCATGGCGGGTGGGCGACTTGTCGCCCGGCAAGCCCTCGGGCACTTCGACCAGCATCCCGTAGGCGTCATCCTTGTCCCAGCTGAAGGCCACAACCAAACGCTTGTTCAGGCATTTCTGCTCGGTCTCGCAGAGCGGGCCGACCAGGTACTTGTCGCCGTCTTCCTCCACGGCCGACATCTGTTGTTCGGAAACCCCGCTGAGGTTGAGCACCCACTCGGGCAGGCGCTCCTCTTTCTCGACAGCCTCTTGCCAGGTTTCCCGGTATTCGGGGTCCGAGGCCAACAGTTGGTTGACCCGGACCTGGCCGTCATTGGCCGCCATTGCCGCTGTACTGCCGCCCATGAGCAGGGCGGTAGCCAGGGCTCTGTATAGCGTCCCTTTCATGTTCAACCTCTACCGCGACGACCGAAGAAGAAAGAAGCCACGAACAGCACCAGGAAGACAATGAAGAGGATCTTCGCGATACCGGTAGCGGCGCCGGCGATACCACCGAAGCCCAGCACGGCAGCGACAATGGCGATAATCAGGAAGGTGATAGCCCAGCTCAACATGGTGATTCTCCTTACCGTTTTAGAAAGAGTTCCTCTGGCTCAGAACACCCAGCGTTCACGAGGGGTTCTGGTCTCGACCGTGGCGGCGTTGGCTGCGGCGGGCGCTGCTTGCGTCAGCACGGCGGAGGCGGGGGTCGGCGCTTTGACCATCAGGGCGGCGCGGGCTGGGATGGCCCGGGCATCCTGGGCAACTTGCCAGTTGTGATAGAGCTGACCGGCAATCAGGGTCAGCAGCAGGGCCAGGCTGAAAAACAGCCCCTGGCGCAGCTGAAGTGGCGATATCTGCACTAGGGTGGCGGGATAGCGGTTCATGCCGTGCTCCTCCTGCTGCATTTGTTGTTGACTTGCAGTAGTCATTGCAGAGCGCATGCCATTCTTTCTTGATTGAAAATCTCTTTATTTATCAGTTGGTTACAAAACAAGGCGATCAACTGTAGGACGTATCCTGCACGATGGCCCCGGTCGCCTCGTGCGTTTTGCATGATCAGCCCTGCACCTTGGTCGCCACTTTGAGCATGTCTGCGTCCACGCCCCTGACACCGCGAATCTGTCGCGCAACTTCGACCGCGATGGTTTTCTGTTCATCGCTGACCACCTCACCCGACAGCCTCACCACGCCCTCCTGGGTAGCGACCTTGATGTTTGGCCCATCGAGGTTGCGGCTGTACATGAAGCTGGTCTGGACCTTGTTGTTGATCCAGGCGTCGCTCAGTTGCGGATCGTTCCTGACCTCCTGCTGTTCTTCTCGCAGCTTGGCCATGTCGGCGGCGCTCAGGCTGATCAGGTTGTTCACCAGGAAGACGCCTTCGGTCGAACCTGCCAGCACGCCCGCCAGCTCCTTGGCCTCGGCACTGTTGACCTGGCCACGCAGCGTGACCACACCTTCACGGCTTTGCACTTCTATAGCTGATGCCTGGGTACGGGTGCTCCATAGCAAGCGGGCGCGGATGATCGACGCCAGGGTCGCGTCCTCCAGGCGCTGGGCATAGGCGCGGCGCTCCAGCGGCTGTTCGACCAGGTCGGCATTGATTTGCAGGTCGTTCTGCACCTTGTCGATACCTCGGGTCGCCAGCGCCACTTGTTCGGCCAGTTGCCGTTCGACCTCGTTCTCGACCTGGCCTTGCAGGCGTGCCGTTCCCCCTTGCACCTCGACTTCGATCTTGAACGGATTGAGCAGCCGGTTAAGCGCCAGGGCGGTTTGCAATGCGCCTTCCAGTCGCGCTTCCTGCCGCGCGGTGGGTTGTGGATCGGCGGCAGACGCAGCGACCGGCAACAATAGAAGCACGGTAGCGGCGACTACCAAGGGATGCGGAACGGGCATGGGATAACCTCCGATAGGCCAGAGAGTCATTGGACCGCATCCCTCGCGCCAAGGTCCTACTGCACATACAACCGCCCTTTATTCAGCCGGTTAGATATGTACCAGGCGAAGGACTACCATGCAGGAGCAGGAAAGAATCAGAGCGAATCATGCAACTTGCCCGATTTTTCTGACACTAACCAAGATCAATCTCAAAGGAGCGCAGGAAAATGGAATCAGCCCAGGAACATCAAGGCCGCATTCTGTTGGTCGATGATGAGACTGCCATCCTGCGTACCTTCCGCTACTGCCTGGAAGATGAAGGCTACAGCGTGGCCACCGCCAACAGCGCCGCCCAGGCCGAAACCCTGCTGCAGCGCCAGGTCTTCGACCTGTGCTTTCTCGACCTGCGCCTGGGCGAGGACAACGGCCTGGATGTGCTGGCGCAGATGCGCATTCAGGCCCCCTGGATGCGCGTGGTGATCGTCACCGCCCACTCGGCGGTCGACACTGCCGTCGATGCCATCCAGGCCGGCGCTGCCGACTACCTGGTGAAACCGTGCAGCCCCGACCAATTGCGCCTGGCCACTGCCAAGCAGCTTGAAGTGCGCCAGTTGTCTGCGCGCCTGGAAGCACTGGAAGACGAGGTGCGAAAACCCAAGGACGGCCTGGATTCCCACAGCCCGGCCATGATGGTGGTGCTGGAAACCGCCCGCCAGGTAGCCAGTACCGATGCCAACATCCTGATTCTCGGTGAATCCGGCACCGGCAAAGGCGAGCTGGCCAGGGCCATTCATGGCTGGAGCAAACGCGCCCGCAAGGCGTGCGTGACCATCAACTGCCCCTCGTTGACCGCCGAACTCATGGAAAGCGAGCTCTTTGGCCATAGCCGTGGCGCCTTTACCGGGGCCAGCGAAAGCACCTTGGGCCGGGTCAACCAGGCCGATGGCGGTACTTTGTTCCTGGACGAAATCGGCGATTTCCCACTACCGCTTCAGCCCAAGCTGCTGCGCTTTATCCAGGACAAGGAATACGAGCGGGTCGGTGACCCGGTGACCCGCCGCGCCGATGTGCGCATCCTGGCGGCGACCAATCTCAACCTGGAAGACATGGTTCGCGACGGGCGCTTTCGCGAGGACCTGCTCTATCGCCTCAACGTCATCACCCTGCACCTGCCCCCCTTGCGCGAACGCAGTGAAGACATCCTGGCCCTGGCCGATCGTTTTCTCGCCCGCTTCGTCAAAGAGTACTCACGCCCGGCCCGTGGTTTCAGCGATGAAGCCCGTGCAGCGCTGCTCAACTACCGCTGGCCGGGCAACATTCGTGAGCTGCGCAACGTGGTCGAGCGGGCCAGCATCATCTGTGCCCAGGAGCGGGTAGAGGTCAGCCACCTGGGCATGGCCGAGCAACCGGCCAGCAATGCGCCACGTATCGGTGCCGCGCTGAGCCTGGATGAGCTGGAGCGGGCACACATCGGGGCGGTGCTGGCAACCAGCGATACCCTCGACCAGGCCGCCAAGACCCTCGGCATCGACGCTTCGACCCTGTACCGCAAGCGCAAGCAGTACAACTTATGAAATGGACGATGAAGCTGCGCACGCGGCTTTTTCTCAGCATTTCGGCTCTGATCACCGTGGCCTTGTTCGGCTTACTGCTGGGCCTGGTCAGCGTGCTGCAGATGTCCAGTACACAACAGGCATCGATCCGCGAGAACGCCGTTACCCTCGACCTTGGCTTGAAACTGCGGCAGAACCTCGGTGAACAACTGACGTTGATGCTTGATGACTCCGCCAATGCCAAGGCGCTGGAGCACCTGCAAGCGCAGTTCCAGCAATTGCTCGACGAGGGCACCAGCCATGAGACAGATAAGGCGGCCAATGAAGGGTTTGCCCAGGCCAATCAGCATTACCAGCAGTACCTCCAGGCCTTTCGCACCAGCAGCGCACCGGCGCGCAGCCTCGGTGCCGACCATCCGCTGGGCCAGGCTTTCAATACCCTGCGCGCTGACCTGGTCAACGCCCACAAACACGCCTTGGAGCACATCAATCAAAGCCAGCAAAAGGCCCATGACCGCGCCTTGCTGATTTCCAGCCTGCTCGGCCTGGTGGGCCTGGCCGTGCTGATCCTTGGATTTGTGACCGCCCACGGCATCGCCCGGCGCTTTGGCCACCCCATCGAGGCGCTGGCAAAAGCTGCCGACCAGATCGGCCAGGGCGACTTTGATGTAACCCTGCCCGTGGTCCAGGCCCTGGAAATGAACCAGCTGACCCGTCGCTTCGGCTTGATGGCTGAAGCCCTGCGCAAACATCAGGCGACCAATGTCGATGAACTGCTCGCTGGCCAGCAGCGCCTGCAAGCGGTACTCGACAGCATTGATGACGGCCTGCTGATCATCGACCGCCAGGGACACCTGGAGCACATCAACCCTGTAGCCCAACGCCAGCTGGGCTGGGATGACAGCCGCCTGGGCAGTGGCCTGGGTGAAGCGCTGAAGCGCCCGGAGCTGGACGAGCAACTGCGCCTGGTGTTGCGTGGCGCAAGCCTGGACCGCCCACCGGAAGACCTGGACCTGGAAATAGATGAAGAGCCGCGCTTGCTGGCTTACAGCCTGACGCCCATGTGCCATCCCGGCGGGCAGATTCTTGGTGCCGTCATGGTCCTCCACGATGTCACCGAACAGCGCACCTTCGAGCGGGTACGCAGTGAGTTTGTGCTACGCGCCTCCCATGAACTGCGCACACCGGTCACGGGGATGCACATGGCCTTCGGGCTGTTGCGCGAACGCCTGAAATTCCCACCGCAATCAAGAGAGACCGACCTGTTCGACACCATCGGTGAAGAAATGCAGCGTCTGACCCAGTTGATCAACGACCTGCTCAACTTCTCGCGCTACCAGAGCGGCCAACAGAAGCTGGAACTGACCCCCTGCGCCGTCGACGACTTGCTGGCCCGTGCATGCGAGCGCTTTGCAGGACCGGCCGCCGACAAGCAGATCGAGCTGAAGATCGAGCTGGATACGCCCCTGCCACGCATCCAGGCCGACCCCTTGCAGCTCGACCGCGTGATGGACAATCTGCTGGACAACGCCGTGCGCCATACCCCTACGGCCGGCCACATTCGCCTGCACGCCAGGCGCCATGACGAGCGGGTGATCATCAGCATCGAGGACAACGGCGAGGGGATTGCTTACGGGCAACAAGGACGGATCTTCGAGCCCTTCGTCCAGGTCGGACGCAAGAAAGGCGGGGCAGGCCTTGGCCTGGCACTGTGCAAGGAAATCGTCCAACTGCATGGCGGACGCATGGGTGTGTATTCGCGCCCGGGGCAAGGCACCCAGTTCTACATGGCCCTGCCGGTCTGAAGGCGGCGGGCCTCAGGCCTCGTCATCGATGCGCCGCGGCGCCATGCGTCGGCCCCGGGTGATCAGCTCCACGAACTGACGGGCACTGAGCGGGTGGGCAAACAGCCAGCCTTGGCCATAGTTGACCCCCTCGCTATTGAGCAGCAGGGCCTGGTCTTCATACTCGATGCCTTCGGCAATCACCCTCAGCTGCAGGGCATGAGCCATGCGAATGATGTGCGGCGCCACGCCGCTGCTGGCGGCGTCATGCCCCAGGGCGTCGATGAACGCCTTGTCGATCTTCAAACAGTCCACCGGTAGCGTCTGCAAGTACGCCAGGCTGCAGTAGCCGGTGCCGAAATCGTCGATCAGCACCTGGTGGCCCACCGCCCGCAGGGCTTGCAGATTGTCACGGGCAACCACCACGTCGATCAGGCCGCGCTCGGTCACCTCGAAGGCGATCTGGCTGGCGGAAACATGGTGCAAGGCCAGTAATCGTGCCGCGACCCGACCAATCCTGGGCACCATCACATCACACGCTGCCAGGTTGACCGAGATATAGAGCTGTCGGTTGGAGCGCAGCAGGTGACCGAGCTGCTCCAGCACGCGTTGCAGGACAAAATCGGTGATCTGCCGGATCTGGCCAGTGTTCTCCGCCAAGGGGATGAACAAATCGGGACTGGTCAGGGTGCCATCCGGCCGGCGCCAGCGCACCAAGGCTTCCGCCCCCACACAGCGGCGACTGTTG
>Ga0247821_10000402_pt1 | contig 24156 bp, 17 predicted proteins | sample 13C_Glycerol_Day_FD_192481 | JGI IMG/M metagenome (GOLD analysis project Ga0247821, IMG submission 192481) | Soil microbial communities from agricultural site in Penn Yan, New York, United States - 13C_Glycerol_Day14 | ecosystem: Environmental > Terrestrial > Soil > Agricultural land | place... | reverse complement strand
TGGTCTTCGGTGGGCAGGAACGAGGAGGGCAGCTGGCTGAAGCCATACACCAGCCCCGCCACCAGCACCAGGTAGACCAGCAGGTAGCGCCCGGTACGCTTGAGGGCCTGGATGACCCAGCGCTGGTAGCCGTCGGTGAGGGTCTCGAAGCGTCGGTTGAACCAGCCGAAGAAGCCGCCCTTGGCGTGATGCGCACCCTTGGCGATGGGTTTGAGCAGGGTGGCGCACAGGGCCGGGGTCAGGCTCAGGGCCAGGAACGCCGAGAACAGGATCGACACCGCCATCGACAGCGAGAACTGCTGGTAGATCACCCCCACCGAGCCCTTCATGAAGGCCATGGGCAGGAACACCGCCACCAGCACCAGGGTGATGCCGACGATGGCGCCGCTGATCTGGCCCATGGCCTTTTTCGTCGCGTCCCGTGGCGACAGGCCTTCCTCGCTCATGATCCGCTCGACGTTCTCCACCACCACGATGGCGTCGTCGACCAGGATGCCGATGGCCAGGACCATGCCGAACAGGGTCAGTACGTTGACCGAGAAACCCATCGCCAGCATCACCGCAAAGGTGCCCATCAGCGCCACCGGCACCACCAGGGTCGGGATCAGGGTATAGCGGATGTTCTGCAGGAACAGGAACATCACCGCGAACACCAGGGCCATGGCTTCGAGCAGGGTAGTGATCACCTGCTCGATCGAGACCTTGACGAAGGGCGAGGTGTCGTAGGGGATATCGAACTTGGCGCCCGGCGGCAGGTAGCGCGACAGCTCGTCGAGCTTGGCGCGGACCAGGGTCGCGGTTTCCATGGCGTTGGCCCCCGGCGACAGCTTCACGCTGAAGGCACTGGTCGGCTTGCCGTTCAGGCGGGTGCCGTACAGGTACTCCTGGCTTCCGATCTCGACCCGGGCGACATCGCCGATGGTCACCCGCGAGCCGTCGGGGTTGGCGCGCAGGACAATGTCGGAAAACTCCTGCACGGTGCTCAGCTGGCCCTTGATGATCACGTTGGCGGTGATCTCCTGGGTGCCGGTGCCGGGCAGGTCGCCGATGCTGCCCGGAGCGACCTGGGCGTTCTGGGCAGCAATCGCTTCGTTGACGTCGTCGGGGGTGAGGTTGAAACCGATCAGCTTGCGCGGGTCGATCCAGATCCGCATGGCCCGCTCGGCACCATACAGCTGGGCCTTGCCGACACCCTTGAGGCGGCGGATCTCGTTCATCACGTTGCGCGCCAGGAAGTCGCTCAGGGTCACTTCATCGAGGCTGCCGTTCTCGGCGGTGAGGGTCACCATCAGCAGAAAACCGGTAGACACCTTTTCCACCTGCAGGCCCTGCTGGGTGACCGGCCGCGGCAGGCGCGACTCCACCACTTTCAGGCGGTTCTGCACGTCGACCTGGGCCAGGTCCGGGTTGGTGCCCGGCTCGAAGGTGGCGGTGATCAGGGCGCTGCCCAGGCTGCTCTGGGAGCTGAAGTAGAGCAGGTTGTCGGCACCGTTGAGTTCTTCTTCGATCAGGCTGACCACGCTTTCGTCGATGGTCTGCGCCGAGGCGCCAGGGTACACGGCATAGACTTCCACCTGCGGCGGCGCCACATCGGGGTACTGGGCCACCGGCAGCTGCGGCACCGCCAGGGCGCCGGCCAGCAGGATGAACAAGGCGACCACCCAGGCGAACACCGGGCGATCAATGAAAAACTGCGGCATGAATCAGGCCCTCACTTGCCGGTGGTCTGAACGATGGAGGGGGCGTCCTTGCCCGCGTTGTCGACCTGTACCTGGTCGCCTGGATTGACGTGCTGCACGCCTTCGACCACCACCCGGTCGCCCGGGGCCAGGCCCTGGCTGACGATCCAGCGGTCGTTCTGCACGCCACCGAGCACCACCGGGCGTTCCTCGATGCGTTGCTGGGCATCGACCAGCAGCACCCGCGGCTGGCCGGCACTGTCACGCAGGATGGCCCGTTGCGGCACGCTGATACCCTGCTGCTTGATGGCCTGCTCCAGGCGCACGCGGATGAAGCTGCCCGGCAGCAGGTCGAGGTCCGGGTTGGGGAACTCGCTGCGCAGGGTGATCTGCCCGGTGCTCGGGTCGACGCTGATATCGGAGAACAGCAGCTTGCCCGGCAGCGGGTAGACGGTGCCGTCATCCTGGATCAGGGTGGCACTGGCCTGGTCCTGGCCGACCTGTTGCAGCTCGCCGGCGCGCAAGGCACGGCGCAGGGCATTGAGCTCGCGGGTGGACTGGGTGACGTCGGCGTGGATCGGGTCCAGTTGCTGGATGGTCGCCAGCGGCGTGCTTTCGTTCTGGCCCACCAGCGCGCCTTCGGTGACCAGGGCCCGACCGATGCGCCCGGAAATCGGTGCCGTCACCGTGGCATACCCCAGGTTCAGGCGCGCGCGTTCAAGGGCGGCCTTGGCCTCGGCCACCGCCGCGTCGGCTTGCAGGGCGGCGGCGCGGGCGTTGTCGTGGTCCTGGCGGCTGACGGCGTTGATGGCGATCAGTTCGCGGTAGCGCTGGTCTTGCAGGCGCGTCTGGTACTGGTTGGCCTCGGCCTTGGCCAGCACGGCGCGGGCGCTGTCGTAGTCGGCCTGGAACGGCGCCGGGTCGATGCGGAACAGCACATCGCCCTGCTTGACGTCACTGCCTTCGCGGTACACCCGCTTGAGCACCACGCCGGCCACCCGGGCGCGGACTTCGGCCGTGCGCGGGGCCAGGATCCGGCCGTTGAGTTCGGTGCTGATGGCCAGCGGCTGGACGCGCACGGTCTCGATGCGCACGGTGCTGGGCGGGGCTTTTTCTTCGACCGATGGGCCGTCATCGCACGCGCTCAGGGACAGGGAGACGACGAGCAGCGCGAGCAGGGCGCGCAGACGAGCGGGGCTTGTACTGAACATGCGGATCTTCCATAAATGATCCGGCAATGCTAAGGCAGGAGGCTTGCAGGCAACTGTTAAGCTATGTAGCTCGAATGTGAAAAAGTGTGAAGGCTTGCGCTGGCTGCGCGCAAGGTTCTATATCCTTGCCTGACTTTCCCAGCCTGTCAAACTACCCATGCCCAACATCCTCCTGGTCGAAGACGACTGCGCCCTGTCCGAACTGATCGCCAGCTACCTGCAACGCAACGACTTTTGCGTCAACGTGATTGCCCGCGGCGACCATGTGCTGGCCGAAGCCCGGCGGAGCAAACCGGACCTGGTGATCCTCGACCTGATGCTGCCCGGACTCGATGGCCTGCAGGTCTGCCGCCTGTTGCGGGCCGAGTCCCAGGCCCTGCCGATCCTCATGCTCACCGCCCGCGACGACAGCCACGACCAGGTCCTGGGCCTGGAGATGGGCGCCGACGACTACGTCACCAAACCCTGCGAGCCTCGGGTGTTGCTGGCCCGGGTGCGGACCTTGCTGCGGCGTAGCAGCATCAACGAGCCGCGCCTGGAAACCGACCTGATCGTGATCGGCGGCCTGCGCATCGACCTGGCCGAACGCAACGTGTTCTGGCGCGAGCAACTGGTGGAGCTGTCCAGCGGCGAGTACAACCTGCTGGTGGTGCTGGCGCGCAACGCCGGCGAGGTGCTCAGCCGCGATCGCATCCTGCAGCAGTTGCGCGGCATCGAGTTCAACGGCACCGATCGTTCGGTGGACGTGGCTATTTCCAAACTGCGGCGCAAGTTCGACGACAACGCCGGCGAGGCGCGCAAGATCAAGACCGTGTGGGGCAAGGGCTACCTGTTCAGCCGCCTGGAATGGGAGTTCTGAGGCTGCCATGCTCAAGATCCTCGTTCGCCTCTATCTGGTGACCATCGCTGCCTATGCCGGCGCGCTGCTGTTGATTCCCGACGGCATTGTCGGCGCCTTCCACGAGCGTTTCATCGCCTACAACCTGGATCAGGCCAAGGGCGTGCAGAAGCTGATCGTCGAACGTTTCCACCAGGTGCCGGCGGCGCAATGGCCCGAAGTCGAACGGCAACTGGCGGCGGATTTCGCGCCGCTGGAGATCGAACTGCGGCGCCAGGACCAGATCGGCCTGTCCCATGCCGACCGTGCCCGCCTGAACGCGGGGCAGAATGTCGTCACCCTGGGCGACTGGGGTTACTACAAGGCCGCCCTGGCACCGCTGGATGGCACCTGGGCGGTGGAGTTGCGCAACCCGCCGGACCCGCTGGACATCAACCTGCTGTCCTGGGGCGTCACCGTACTGATCGGCGCCGCCTTGCTCGGCTGCCTGCTGCTATGGGTCTGGCCGCACTGGCGCGACCTGGAACGGCTCAAGGAAACCGCCCGGCGCCTGGGCCAAGGCCAGCTGTCGGAACGTACGCACATCCCGGCGCGGTCGAACATCGGTGAACTGGCGCAGGTGTTCGACACCATGGCCCAGGACGTCGAACGCCTGTTGACCCAGCAGCGCGAACTGCTCAACGCGGTTTCCCACGAACTGCGCACGCCGCTGACCCGCCTGGACTTCGGCCTGGTGCTGCTGTTCGACGAAGTGCCGCCGGGGTGCCGCAAGCGCTTGCTGGAACTGGTCGGGCACGTGCGCGAGCTGGACGAACTGGTGCTCGAACTGCTGTCCTACAGCCGTTTGCAGAATGCCGACCAGGCCCGGGAACGGGTCGAAGTGTCGTTGCTGGAACTGGTCGACAGCATCCTCGGCAGCTTTGCCGAAGAGCTCGACAGCCGGGGCATCGAATGGCAGGTGCGCGCCGACGACAAGCTGCCGCGCTTCATCCTCGACCCACGCCTGACCGCCCGGGCCGTGCAGAACCTGGTACGCAATGCCATGCGTTATTGCGACCGGCAACTGCTGCTGCGCCTGAAGCTGGATGCCGAAGGCCATTGTCTGGTCACGGTCGAGGACGACGGTATCGGCATCCCCCATGACCAGCGCGAGCTGATCTTCCAGCCGTTCTACCGCCTGGACCGCAGCCGTGATCGTGCGACCGGCGGCTTCGGCCTGGGTCTTGCGATCAGCCGCCGGGCGATCGAGAGCCAGGGCGGGACCCTGACCGTCAGCCAGTCGGCGCTGGGTGGGGCGCAGTTCAGGATTCGCCTGCCGCGCGGGTGAGCATGCCGTTCACCTCGTAGCCGCTGCCGCCAGGCTGCGATCGGCCGCGAAGCGGTCGCAAAACCTGGCCACCCCATGTGTCTGATCCACCGAAGCGCACCGGAGGCGACTGCTTTGCAGTCGATCGCAGCCTGGCGGCAGCGGCTACAAAGGCGCAAACTGGTCTGTATCGATTTGTTCGGAAATGTCCTGCGTCATTGCAGGACGCCTCCTATATCTCCAGTCAATGCCATCGTGAAAGGCTTCCCCATCCGATCGAGTCGGAGCCGGGAGGCCTGAGCATGCCCGATGCGTGTTGACGCTCCTCAAGGGCAAACCAGTCCCTCGATCAATTGCACGGTGCAACAGCGACAGGAAAAGGAGTTCGATGCGTAGCCCTCAAACAATTGGCAGCTTCATGGTGATGCTCGGCGTGCTCGTCGCTGCTTCTCTTTTATCCCCCATTGCCCACGCCAGCACTATCGAAGGCATCAACCATACCCACTGGGCGATCAACCGTTTCAGTGTCGATGGCCGTTCGGGCATCGACGTCATTGGTCCGTATCAGGGCGGAGGCGGTGGGTGTTGCTACATCGCGCCGGCGCGTTGGCAGCCGGGGATGACGGTGCGAGTCGATTGGGAGACGGGGGTAGCGTACCCCGATGGTTTTCCTGGTTTTGCCGATCGGCCCAAGTATTTGGCATGGGAAAAGGAAATCGATGCGCAAACGCGCAGGCACAGTAAAACCGTCCCAGTCCCGGACTACACCGGGCAAAAAGTCTGCGGCATCACCGTGCACTTCCTGCCCTGCGACGACATCCAGGTCAGCACCTCCTGCTACGCCTACGGCAGCCCCGAGTATCCGATCAAGACCCCGTTGCACCTGCCGGAACCGCAGTCATGTCCAAAGGAGGCGTCACGCAGTTAAAAAACAGCTCTACAACGATCAAACACTGGCCCCTTCCTGCCATAGCACATACCGATCCTTGCCCCCATGCTTGGCCTGGTACAACGCCTCATCCGCCTTGACCAGCGCATGGGTCAGGTTGTCCTCCTGCAGGATCCGGGTCAGGCCGATGCTGATGGTCACCGGGTGTTCGGCGGCGTCTTCGCGCACCCGCTGGCACAGGGCGGCGACACGCTGCTCGGCGTCGGTCTGGCTCAGGCCCCAGAGGTAGATGACAAACTCCTCGCCACCCAGGCGCGCATATTCGAACTCGGTCATCGAGGCCTTGATGTTGGCCGCGGTGCGCTTGAGCACCAGGTCGCCGATGTCGTGGCCGAAGCGGTCGTTGACCTTCTTGAAGTTGTCGATATCGACCATCGCCAGGTAGCGGCCCTGGCCGTTGTCTTCCTGCAGGTGGGTCTGGGCCTTGGCCATGAACGAGCGGCGGTTGGGGATTTCGGTGAGGACGTCGACATAGGCCTGCTCCAGCAGCACCTTGGACATGTAGAAGTTGTACAGCTTGGCGCGGCGCATCTTCAGGTAGGTGTAGAGGATCAGGCCGTTGAGGAACAGGCTGTAGCAGACGAACAGGGTGCCACGCAGGTCCAGTACATGCAGGCCCGGCACCTGGAACGGCTGCAGGTTGATCCAGGTGACCAGGATTGCGGCGAAGAACGACCAGCGTCGCACCGGCAGCACCGAGATGCTGTACAGCACGCTGGAAGCGCCCAGCACCATCCAGGCCGGGCGGATCTCTACCGGCAGGCCTTCGATCACCAGGCGCATGGCCAGGGTGATGACCGCGACGAACGCCAGGTTGAGCAGGTCGAAATGCCCGGCCTTGCGGGTGAAGGCGAGGATGATGGTGAGGATCGCCATGACGGTGATGAAGATCATCGACAGGTAGGTGAAGCCTTGCCCGGCCTGGTAGCTGACGATCAAGTCGAAGAGTATCCAGATGCCGATGCTGACGCAGAAGATCAGCAGGCAGAACGAATGCAGGTTCTCGAAGTCATGCTGGCGGAACTCCCGGCGTAGTTCCGGTGGCGCGATGTGTTTGCGCACTTGTTGTTCGATGGTCTTGTACATGGTGGCCGTGCGGATCCGAAAAGGTCTGTTATGCGCCTCAGTTGCGGCTCAAGGTTAGCAGGCCGCCGTGCAGCACACAGGGGCCCGGACATTGACCAATGTCAGGCTCAGGGCGCATCGGGTTCGCCCGTGCGTTCCTCCAGCCAGAGGCTCAGTCGTTCGGCGATACGCTCGCTGGCGCGGCCGTCGCCATAGGGGCTGAAGACTCGGCTCATGCGCTGGTAGGTGTCGGCGTCGTCGAGCAGCAGGCTGGTTTCCTTGACGATGCGTTCGGTCTGGGTGCCCACCAGCTTCACCGTACCGCCTTCGAGCACCGTGTGCCGGTCGGTGACCTTGCGCAGCACCAGCAGCGGTTTGCCCAGGGCCGGCGCTTCTTCCTGGACGCCGCCGGAATCGGTAAGGATCAGGTAGGCGCGGTCCATCAGCCAGACGAAATGCTGGTAGTCCTGGGGTGGCAGCAAGAGCATGTTGGGCTGGTGTGACAGCAACCCGTACACGGCTTTCTGCACCTGCGGATTGAGGTGCACGGGGTAGACGAACTGCACATCCGGATAGCGCAGGGCCAGTTCGGCCAGGGCCAGGCAGATGCGCTCGAAGCCCTGGCCGAAGTTTTCCCGGCGGTGGCCGGTGATCAGCACCATGCGCTGGTCGTTGCGCAGCTGCGCCAGGGGCGAATCGGCGGCGGGTTTCCAGGCGCTTCGTTTCAGGTGCTCACGCATCCACAGCAGGGCATCGATGACGGTATTGCCGGTCATCTCGATCTGCTCCAGGGGTACGCCCTCGCGCAGCAGGTTGTCGCGGGCGCGGTTGGTGGGCGGAAAATGCAGGTCGGCGATCACCCCGGTCATGCGTCGGTTCGCCTCTTCGGGCCAGGGCGCCTTGATATTGCCGCTGCGCAGCCCGGCCTCGACATGGCCGATGGGAATCTGCCGGTTGAAGGCGGCGAGGGCGGCGATGAAGCTGGTGGTGGTGTTGCCATGGACCAGGACGATGTCCGGGCGGATGCGCGCGTAGGTGGCGTCCAGCTGTTCGAGCAATTGCCGGGACAGGCCGTTGAGGGTCTGGTCCTGGGTCATCACATGCAGGTCTTCGTCGACGCTCAGGCCGAAGTCACGCAGTACTTGCTGGAGCATTTCCCGGTGCTGGCCGGTGGAGCAGATGTTCAGGTCGAGGTCCGGCCATTGTCGCAGCACCTGGGCCAGCGGAGCCATCTTGATTGCTTCGGGGCGTGTGCCAAAAACCATCATGACTGTGTAGGCCATCGTCGCGATCCTCGTCCCGTCCCGGTGAACGCAGTGTTGTAAAGGTTAGATACAAGCAGCAGACAAGGGGGTTGTCCAATGGTCGAGCAACACCTGTAGCCGCTGCCGAGAGGCTGCGATCGGCTGCGCAGCAGTCGTAAATCAGGCACCTCGGTTGGGGCTGTTTCTGCGACCGCGTTGCGGTCGATCGCAGCCTGGCGGCAGCGGCTACAGGTTCAGCGCTCCACCTGCTCTTGCAACCAGTCCAGGAATGCCCTGATCGCCGGCTCGCGCTCGCGCCCCGGCAGGCACACCGCGCTGTACTGCGCCGCCTCCAGGCGAACCTCTTCGCGCCATGGCTGCAGCAGCCCCTGCGCGAGGCTATCGGCTACCAGCACGTTGCTCGCCAGCACCAGCCCGTAGCCAGCGCTGGCCGCCTGCAGGGCGTAGTGCTCATCGTCGTAGTGGTGAAAGCGCGCCCGTTGCAGCCAGTCCTCGCAGCCCGCCAGGGCACACCAGTGCGGCCAGTCGATGATCACGCCGCCGACCGACGCCCAGGGCACCTCGATCAGCGACAGGGGTTGGTCCGCCGACGGCTCCTGCCAGCCCGGCGGGGTGTAGACAGAGAAGTGCTCACGGAGCAATGGCCGCCGCAGCAAGGCCGGGTCTGGGGTGAATTCGGCACGCAGCGCCAGGTCGAAACGGTGGTCGCGGTGCAGGTCGACCAGGTCGCTGCCGGTCATCACCCGCACCTGGATATCGCTGTGTCGGCGATGAAAATCCCCCAGGCGCGGGATCAGCCACAGGCTGGCGAAGGCGGCAGTGGTGGTCAGGGTCAGTTGCTGGCGCTCGCACGGCGGGCGCAGGTCGGCAAGGCTCTGCTGCAGGTCGGAGAAACCACTGTGCACCTGCTGGTAGAGGCGCTCGCCGGCTTCGCTCAAGGTCACCCGCTGGGCGCTGCGCTGGAACAGCAGCAGGCCCAGGTGCGATTCCAGGCGCTTGATCTGATGCGAGACCGCCGCCGGGGTCACGCTCAATTCGTCGGCCGCAGCCTTGAAGCTGCCCAGGCGAGCCGCCGATTCGAAAGTGCGCAATGCAGTCAGGGGCAGCTTGGCGAACATGACGTTCAACCTGATTGGGGGAGGCTCAATCTAGCTCAATTGAACCCCGCTCTCAACGCGACTAGGGTGGGGGCTCATTCCTCGATCGGAGCCGGTGATGCAAGGCAAGGCGCGCAAGGTGGTCCAGGCCATTCTCTATGAAGCCATCGCGGTGCTCTGCGTGGCCCCGGCGCTGTCCTGGGCCTTCGACGCAGGCATGGCTCACTCCACGGTGCTGTCGCTGATCCTCTCGGCCGTGGCCCTGGGCTGGAACATGCTCTACAACTGGGCCTTCGAATACTGGGAGGCACGCCAGGTGCAACGGCGGCGCACCCTGTGGCGGCGGTTCCTGCATGCGCTGGGCTTCGAGGGCGGGCTGGTGCTGATCCTCCTGCCGGTGGTGGCCGGCTGGCTTGAGATCAGCCTATGGGCGGCGCTGCTGACCAACCTTGCGCTGTTCCTGTTCTTCTTCGTCTACGCCTTTGTCTTCCAGTGGAGCTTCGACCGGGTGTTCGACGTGCCGGATTCGGCCCGCGAGCCCGCTTGACTTTGCCTCTACGGCTGCGCTAGTTTCGCTGCCATGAATACATTCCTGCAGTCGCCTCAGCACAGCATTATTACCGCCATTATCGTTTTGGCGGGCTAGCTGGCACTTGCACCGAACCCGCCCTGGAGGCGGGTTCTTTCTCTCTCTCCTGGGCACTTTTGAAAACCAGGAGTCATTGATGACCAGCCTTGCCGTTAGCCCTCGCACCCCGTCCGCGTCGCTGAACCTGCTGTCCGACTACGTGCGCCGCATCCTTGCCGCCCCAGTGTACGACCTGGCGATCGAAACCCCGTTGCAAGTGGCCCCGGCCCTGTCCCAGGCATTGGGCAACCAGGTGCTGCTCAAGCGCGAAGACCTGCAGCCGACCTTTTCCTTCAAGATCCGCGGCGCCTACAACCGCCTCAGCCGCTTGAGCCCGGCCCAGCGTGCCCGGGGCGTGATCACCGCCTCGGCCGGCAACCATGCCCAGGGCGTGGCACTGGCTGCCCGGGAGCTGGGCATGCGCGCCACCATCGTCATGCCGACCACCACCCCGGAGCTGAAAGTGGCGGGCGTGCGTTCCCGTGGCGGCGAGGTGGTGCTGCACGGCGACAGTTTTCCCCACGCCCTGGCCCACGCCTTGAAGCTGGCCGACAGCGAAGGCGCCACCTTCGTCCCGCCTTTCGATGATCCGGACGTGATCGCCGGGCAAGGCACCGTGGCCATGGAAATCCTGCGCCAGCAGCCCGGCGCGCTGGATGCGATCTTCGTTCCGGTGGGGGGCGGTGGCCTGATCGCCGGTATCGCCGCCTACGTCAAGTACCTGCGCCCCGAGGTCAAGGTGATCGGTGTCGAACCCCAGGATTCCAACTGCCTGCAGGCGGCCATGGCGGCTGGCGAGCGGGTAGTGCTGGCCCAGGTCGGCAGCTTCGCCGAGGGTGTGGCAGTGGCGCAGATCGGCGCCCATTGCTTCGAACTGGCCCGCCACTATGTGGACGAGGTGATCACCGTCAGCAACGATGAGCTGTGCGCGGCGATCAAGGACATCTACGACGACACCCGTTCGATCACCGAACCGTCCGGGGCCCTGGCGGTGGCGGGCATCAAGAAATACGTCGCCCGCGAAAACGCCCAGGGCCAGACCCTGGTGGCGATCGATTCGGGCGCCAACGTCAACTTCGACCGCCTGCGCCACGTGGCCGAGCGTGCGGAACTGGGCGAGCAGCGCGAAGCGATCATCGCCGTGACCATCCCCGAACAGCCCGGCAGCTTCCGTGCCTTCTGCCAGGCCCTGGGCAAACGGCAGATCACCGAGTTCAACTACCGTTACTACCCGGGCAAGGAAGCGCGCCTGTTCGTCGGCGTGCAGACCCACCCGCAGCACGACCCGCGCGAGCAGTTGCTGGCCAGCCTGCGCGAGCAGGGCTACAGCGTGCTCGACCTGACCGACAACGAACTGGCCAAGCTGCACGTGCGCCACACCGTCGGCGGCCATGCCGGCCCGGGGGCGGATGAGCGGGTGCTGCGCTTCGAGTTCCCCGAGCGGCCGGGCGCCTTGCTGGGCTTTCTGGAGCGCCTCGGCAAGCGCTGGAACATCAGCCTGTTCCACTACCGCAACCACGGTGCGGCCGAAGCGCGGGTGTTCGCCGCCCTGGAGGTGCCTGCGGAGGAACAGGCCGGCTTGCCAGAGGCCCTGGATGCCATGGGCTATCGCTACTGGGACGAAACCGACAACCCGGCCTACCGCCTGTTCCTCGGCTGAACAAGGCTTGCCCCAGATCAACACGGGGCACGGCACTTAGGCGGATCCTCAAGGCAATGGAATATTGCATGAGGATTTCGCCATGAGCAGCACGTTCTTCATCCCCGCCGTCAACATCATGGGCATCGGTTGCCTCGACGAGGCGATGGCCGCCATTGCCGGCTACGGATTGCGCAAGGCCCTGATCGTCACCGACACGGGCCTGGCCAAGGCCGGAGTCGCCGAACGTATCGCCGAAATGCTGGCCATGCGTGACATCGACTCGTCGATCTTCGATGGCGCCAAACCCAACCCCAGCATCGGCAACGTCGAACAGGGCCTGGCCCAGTTGCAGCGCGAGAAGTGCGACTGTGTGATTTCCCTGGGCGGCGGCTCGCCCCACGACTGCGCCAAGGGCATTGCCCTGTGCGCCACCAACGGCGGGCATATCAGTGACTACGAAGGTGTCGACCGTTCGGCCAAGGCGCAGCTGCCGCTGATCGCGATCAACACCACGGCCGGTACGGCCAGTGAAATGACCCGGTTCTGCATCATCACCGACGAAGCCCGCCACGTGAAAATGGCGATCGTCGACCGTAACGTCACGCCGCTGCTGTCGGTCAACGACCCGGCGCTGATGGTCGCCATGCCCAAGGGCCTGACTGCGGCCACCGGCATGGATGCGTTGACCCACGCCATCGAGGCCTATGTGTCCACCGCGGCCACGCCGATTACCGATGCCTGTGCGATCAAGGCCATCGAGCTGATCAGTGAAAATCTACGTCAGGCCGTGGCCGACGGCAGTGACCTGCAGGCGCGGGAGAACATGGCCTATGCGCAGTTCCTGGCCGGCATGGCATTCAACAACGCGTCGCTGGGTTATGTGCACGCCATGGCTCACCAATTGGGCGGTTTCTACGACTTGCCCCATGGCGTCTGCAACGCCGTGCTGCTGCCCCATGTGCAGCGCTTCAACGCCAAGGTCAGTGCCGCACGCCTGCGTGATGTGGCCAAGGCCATGGGGGTGGAGGTTGCCGGCATGAGCGACGAGCAGGGCAGTGATGCGGCGATTGCGGCCATCGAACGTTTGTCCCGGGCCATCGACATTCCGTCCGGGTTGGCGGTGCTGGGGGCGCGGGAGGCGGATGTGCCGGTGCTGGCCGGCAATGCGCTGAAGGATGCCTGTGGCCTGACCAACCCGCGGCCGGCCAGCCAGGCGGAAATCGAAGGGATCTTCAAAGCAGCGTTCTGACTGTGGGAGCGGGCTTGCCCCGCGATTGCGATGTATCCGTCACATCGCATCGCGGGGCAAGCCCGCTCCTACAAGGCAATGTCCCTCAGACCACCAGCGACAACAGCATGATAAAGATGATGCCGACCACCGACAGGATGGTCTCCATCATGCTCCAGGTCTTGAAGGTCTCGGCCACGGTCATGTTGAAGTACTGCTTCACCAGCCAGAAGCCGGCATCGTTGACGTGGGAGAGAATCAGCGAGCCCGCGCCGGTCGCCAGTACCAGCAGTTCACGGTTGACCCCGGGGATCATGCCGATCACCGGGGCGACGATACCGGCACCGGTAATGGTCGCCACCGTCGCCGACCCCGTGGCGATGCGGATCACCGCCGCCACCAGCCAGGCCAGCAAGATCGGCGAGATCTGCGCCTGCACCGCCATCTGGCCGATGACGTTGCCCACCCCGGTGTCCACCAGCATCTGCTTGAAACCACCGCCCGCACCGACAATCAGCACGATGGCCGCGGTAGGCGCCAGGCTCTGGTCGAGCAGCTTCATGATCTGCTGGCGGGAGAAACCACGGGCCGCGCCAAAGGTGTAGAAGGCCAGGAGCAGGGCGGCGAGCAGGGCGGAGATCGGGTGGCCGATCAGGTCCATCCACTGGCGCACGATATGCTCGGCGGGCAACACAACGTCGGCGAAGGTTTTCAGCAGCATCAGGAACACCGGCAGCAGCACGGTGATCAGGGTCACGCTGAAGCTGGGCAGGTTCTGTTGCGACGACTCACGGGCGATCTGGTCCATCAGCTCCTGGGACGGCGAGCCCGGGATGTAGCGCGAGATGAAGTTGCCATACAGCGGGCCGGCAATGATGGCGGTCGGCAGGGCGACGATCAGGCCGTAGAAAATGGTCTTGCCGATGTCGGCATTGAAGATGCCGATGGCCAGCAGCGGGCCCGGGTGCGGCGGCACCAGGCCATGGACCACCGACAGGCCGGCCAGCAGCGGGATGCCGATCTTGATCAGCGACACGCCGGAACGGCGGGCAACGATGAACACCAGTGGAATCAGCAGCACGAAGCCGATTTCGAAGAACAGCGGAATGCCCACCAGGAAGGCGGCGAACATCATCGCCCAGTGCACCTTCTGCTTGCCGAAGGCGCGGATCAGGGTCTGGGCGATCTGGTCGGCACCGCCGGAGTCGGCCATCAGCTTGCCGAGCATGGTGCCCAGGGCCAGGACGATACCGACGAAGCCCAGCACGCCGCCGAAGCCGTCCTGGAAGGATTTCATCACCTTGGCCACCGGCATGCCCGAGGTCAGGCCGAGAAAACCGGCGGCCAGGGTCAGGGCGACGAAGGGGTGGACCTTGAAGTGGGTGATCAGCAGCACCAGACCGATGATGGTGACCACTGCATCGAGCAGCAGGTAAGTATCAGTTGCCAGACCGAACATGGTTCAGTTGCCTCGTCTTGTCATTTTTGTGGGCGAAACAATTGCAGCGTTTGCGGGTTGAGATAGCGCTATCTTTGGTGAGCCGGAAAACCGCCTGGATCAGGCCGTACGCGCCAGCACCGGTTCACCGCAGGGCTTTAGCCAGTTGTCGACACGCACCGCCAGCTGGTCCACCGGCAGGGTGGCATCCAGCAGCAGGACCAGGGCCTCGCCTTCGGGGCGTTCGAGGGTGGCGAACTGACTGTCGATCAGGCTGGCGGGCATGAAGTGCCCGGGGCGGGCAAGTACCCGGCGGCTGGCTTCGTCAGGCGAGAGGTCGAGGAACACGAAGCCAAGGTCGGGCACCGCATGGCGCAGGGCGTCGCGGTAGCGTTTCTTCAGCGCCGAGCAGGTGAGGATCGGGCGATCGCCGGCCTTGAGCGTGGCCTGCAGCTCCTGGCCCAGGCGAATCAGCCAGCCTTCGCGGTCGTCATCGTCCAGGGGGATGCCGGCGCTCATCTTCTTGATGTTGGCAGCGGGGTGGAAGGCATCGCCTTCGATCAGGCGGCCGCCGCTATGGCCGGCAATGGCGGCACCGACGCAGCTCTTGCCGCAGCCAGCTACGCCCATTACCACGATCGCGGACAGGGGTGGGTTCATCGGTACCTCCTGCAGGGCAAGACAGCGCTATCTTGAGGCGAGACGGCAGGCGCCTCGGGCGCTATCCACCCAGATGTTATTGGTCTTGTACAAGCAGTCTGGATGCTCATTTCAGGCGACCTGCAGTTATGCATTGCCTGGGGGGTGAGACAGCGCTACCTTAGTGCCCGTTCCCTATTCTTGGCAAGTCGAAAATAAAATTCACCATGACCCGCATCGGCTCCCGCACCACCGGTCGTCCTACCCTGGCTGAAGTCGCCAGGCTTTCCGGGGTTTCCCCGATCACCGCCTCCCGCGCCTTGCGTGGTGTCAGCACGGTTGCCCCGGAGCTGGTCGAGAAGGTCAAGCAGGCGGCCACCACCCTGGGCTACGTTGCCAACCCGGCGGCCCGGGCTTTGGCGTCGGCGCAGAGCGAATCGATCGTGGTGTTGATTCCGTCGCTGTCCAACCACCTGTTCATCGAAACCCTGGAAGCCATTCACGAGGTCATGCGACCCCGTGGGCTTGAGGTGTTGATCGGTAACTATCACTACGATATCGCCGAAGAAGAGAACCTGATCCGCAACTATCTCGCCTATCAGCCCCGGGGCATGCTGCTCACCGGTTTCGACCGCAGCGAGGCGTCCAAGCAGATGCTCAGTGCCAGTGGCGTACCCTGCGTGCACATGATGGAACTGGGCGATGGCGAGCAAGGCATGTCGGTGGGCTTCTCCCAGCAACAGGCCGGCGCGGCGGCGGCGCGTCACCTGCTGGCGCGCGGTTGCCAGCGCCCGGGTTTTATCGCCGCCCAGCTCGACCCGCGAGTGATGCAGCGCGCCGAGGGCTTCCGCCAGGCCCTGGTCGAGGCCGGTCGCTATGCCAGCGAGCTGCAAGTGCTGGCGCCGCAGCCGTCGTCCATCGGCCTGGGCGGCGAGTTGTTCAGCCAGTTGCTGGCGCGTCACCCGGATGTCGATGGCATCTTCTTCTGCAACGACGACCTGGCCCAGGGCGCGATCCTCGAAGCACTGCGCCTGGGTATCCCGGTGCCGAAACAGGTGGCCATGATCGGCTTCAACGACCTGCCGGCCTCGGCGCACATGGTGCCGCGCCTGACTTCGATCCGCACCCCGCGCGCCGCTATCGGTCGCTGCGCCGCCCAGGCCTTGCTGGGCCTTTTGGACGGCAAGCGCTCCACGGTGCAGAACCAGGACCTGGGCTTCGAACTGGTGGTCCGCGAAAGCAGTTGATGCCCCGGATCGGGGCGTCCGAGAGCGGTGATGTCATCGTGCTTGCACGGCGCCCCGACCGATCTATGCTCAGCAACACCTGAGCAATGAGGGCGGTTCGATGTTTGATTTTCATCGCAGGTCCGATCTGGTCGCAATCGAGCAACATACCCGGGAGCTTGCCGGGATCACCGCCAAACTGGCCGCCATCAGCCGCTCCATGGCGATGATCGAGTTCAGCCCGGACGGCATCGTCCTGGAGGCCAACGAGCACTTCTGCAGGGCCATGGGCTATAGCCCGGAGCAGATCATCGGCCAGCACCACCGGATGTTCTGCCCCCAGGAATACGCCAACAGTGATGCCTACCGCCAGCTATGGCGGGACCTGGCCCGCGGCGAGGCGCAGAGCGGCACCTATGCGCGGGTCGACCGGCAGGGCCGCGAGGTCTGGCTGGAAGCCAGCTACATGCCGGTGTTCGGGCCGCAGCAACAGGTCACCAGTGTGATCAAGCTGGCCTGCGACATCACCGCCCGGGTCAATCATGAACACGAAGATGAAAGCCTGATCAACGCCATCAGCCGCTCCATGGCGGTGATCGAGTTCACCCCCGAAGGCCGTGTGATCAAGGCCAACCAGAATTTTCTCGACACCATGCACTACCGCCATGAGGAAGTGGTCGGCCAGCATCACAGCCTGTTCTGCCACAAGAGCGAACCCGAATCGGCGTCCTACAAGGCGTTCTGGGCCTCGCTCAACCGCGGCGAATACCATTCGCATCGGTTCGAACGGGTCAACAAGCTGGGGCAGCGGGTTTATCTGGAAGCGTCCTACAACCCGATCTTCGACACCCGTGGCCGCCTGTACAAAGTGGTCAAGTTCGCCAGCGATATCACCGCCCAGGTCAGCACCCAACAGTCCGCCGCCGAAGCGGCCCATGCCACCTCGGTGCAGAACGACGCCTGTGCGCGTAAAGGCTCGCAGGTGGTGCAGCAGGCCGTGCAGGTGATCGAAGAGATCTCCCACAACCTCAATGACGCTGCCCGCAGCATCGATGCGGTCAGCAAACAGTCGGAAGTGATTGGCAAGATCGTCCAGACCATTGGCGGCATCGCCGACCAGACCAACCTGCTGGCGCTCAACGCCGCCATCGAAGCGGCACGGGCGGGTGCCCACGGCCGCGGTTTTGCGGTAGTGGCCGATGAGGTGCGCAGCCTGGCGGCGCGCACCAGCAAGGCCACCCTGGAAATCGTCGAAGTGGTGCGCCAGAACCACGACCTGTCGCTGACCGCCGTGGCCAGCATGCAATCGAGCCTGAGCCGCACGGGTCTCGGGGTAGAGCTGGCCAATGAAGCCGGTGAGGTGATCCTGGAAATCCAGCACGGCTCCCAGCATGTGGTCGATGCCATCAGCCAGATCAACTCGACCTTGCAGCTGCACTGACCGCGCTGGTCACTGGTTTGCCGGTTGTACCAGTTGCCTGTCCAGGGTCAGCAGGCTCTGCTCCAGGACCTTCAGCAATGCCTGTAGCTGGGTATCGCTGGCGTCGCCCACGCAGGCCTGCTCCAGGGTTTCGCAGTGGTGCACCAGGGTGCGGGCCTTGAGCATCTTGGCACCGCCCTTGATCCGGTGGGCCACCTCGCGCAGCGCCTGGCGCTCCGGCCGCGGGCCCAGCGCCTGCAGGCGCTTGAGGTCTTCGCGGTTGCTCCGGGCCAGTTCGTGCAACAGTCGCTCGACCAGCCTGGGGTCGCCCAGGGTCAGGTAGTGCAGGTTGTCGACGTCGAATCCGGTGGCCGGTTCGTCCTGCGTGGACGGCTGCGCAGGGAGGTGCGCGGCGTTCGCCGCCTGCAAGTGGCGTTGCAGCTCGTCCAGGCCGATCGGCTTGAACAGGCAGTCGTTCATGCCGCTGGCCAGGCAACGCTGGCGTTCCTCGGCCTGGGCGTTGGCGGTGAGGCCGAGGATCAGGCAGGACGCTTGCTCATGTCGATGCTCCAGGGCACGGATCTCGCGGGCCAGTTGGTGACCATCCATACCGGGCATGTGACAGTCGGTGATGACCACATCGAAGTGCGCCTGCTGCCACAGCGCCAGCGCCTCGCGGCCATCGCGGGCCTGGCTGACCCGGTGCCCGAGTGTGCTCAGTTGCCGTTCCAGCAGCATGAGGTTGGCGGGGTAGTCATCCACCACCAGGATCGATTGGCCCGGCGCCCGGGCATCGGCCATGACTTGTGTGTCCTGGCCGGGTGCTACGGGCTCGGCCAGGGGCAGGCGCAGGACGACGTCGACCCGTGTGCCGCCCCCCTCGCGACTGTCCATGTGCAAATGCCCGCCCATGAGTTCGCACAGGGTGCGGCTGATCACCAGGCCCAGCCCCGTGCCCTGGCGGGTCGAAGGCTGGCCGACCTGGGCGAAGTTGCGGAACAGGCGCTGTTGGTCCTGGGCACTGATGCCGATGCCGCTGTCCTGCACCGAGAGCTTGACCTGCATCTGGCCAGGCGGGCTGTCATCGAGCTGCAGGGTCACCGTGACGCCCCCCCGGTCGGTGAACTTGATCGCATTGCCAAGCAGGTTGGAGAGGATCTGCTTCAGGCGCAGCGGGTCGACGGCCACCAGGTGGGGGCTGCACTGCAGGTCGGTGGAGAGGCTCAGGCCCTTGAGCCTGGCGCTGCCTTCGAAGACCCGCACCGTGGCACTGACCAGGGCGCCGAGGTCGGTCGGTTGCGGGGTCAGGGTCATGTGCCCGGACTCGATGCGGGCGATGTCCAGGATATCGCCGATCAGTTCCAGCAGGCCGTTGGCCGATTCATAGGCGACCTGCAACGATGCCTGGTCGGCCCGGCCAATCCCGGCATCCTTGACCGCCAGCTCCAGCAGGCCGATCACCGCGTTCATCGGCGTGCGGATCTCGTGGCTCATGGTCGCCAGGAAGGTGCTTTTGGCACGGCTGGCGTCTTCGGCCTGGTCCTTGGCCAGGCGCAGCTCTTCGAGCAGGCGTTTGCTGAAGCCCAGCTCGTGTTGTAATGCCTGTTCGGCCTCGCTGCGCTGCCGTACCAGCTTTCGCAGGTAGCGGTTCCAGATGATCACCGCGGCCATCAGCACGCCGGCCCCGAGCAGGATCTGCAGCACCAGCCCGCGGTAGTTGTACCAGGGGCTGTCACTGACCAGCACATTGGGGCGCCAGCGGCCGGTCAGCTCGGTCATTTCGTCCGGCGGGATGCTCAGCAGCGCCTTGTCCAGGATCGAGTGCAGCAAGGTGGCATCGCGGGCCACGGCGAAGGAGGCGGTGCCGGGCTGGTCGCCGTAGATCGAAGCGATGCGCAGCTGGCCCTTGAACAGCCGACTGGTGAAATAGGCCGCGTTGATCTGGGTGCTCAGCCCGGCGTCGGCCTTGCCCTGCACCACATTCTCCATCAGGGTCAGCGGGTCGTCGGCTTCCACCAGCGCACCGAGTGCCAGGCGCCGGCGCAGTTCTTCCTTGAGCGGATAGTCGCGGATCACGGCCAGGCGCTTGCCCTTGAGCTGGGAGGGGTCATTGAGCGCCAGGTTATCGCTGCGGGTCACCAGCACCCGCGGCGTAATCAGGTAGGGGCGGGTGAAGCGCAGGGTCGCCTCGCGCGCCTTGCCACGGGCCAGGGTGCCGGCGATATCGGCGCTGCCTTGCTCGACCCGGGCGATCAGCTCAGGCACCGAATCGACCGGCAGGATGTCGAACCTCAGCCCCGTGCGCAGGCTGATCTGTTCAAGGATGTCGGCGGTAATGCCGCGAAACTGCTGGTTGTCGTCATAAAAGCTCAAGGGCGCGAAGTACTTGTTGACCACCACCCGCACGCGCGGATGCTGCTCGATCCAGGCGCGCTCGGCGGTGGTCAGGGTCAGGGTGCTGCGGTCAAGCAGCACCCGGGTACTGCCACTGGTCCAGCGGCGCAGGATATTCAGGCGGTCGTTGTCGCCGATATGGCTCAGGGCCTGGTCGACCAGGCGCTGCAGCACCTGATTGTCACGGGCCATGGCGAAGGCGAAGGTGCCGCGCAGGTTCTTGATGAAATGGTCGACCTGCACGCTGCCCGAATAGTTGCGGGTAATCAGGTAGTCACTGCTGACTGCGTCGCCGAGAAAGGCATCGGCCTGTCCCATGGACACCGCCGACAGACCGGCCGCCGCCGAGCTGTAGAGCAACAGCCGGGCCTGGGGGTACAGCGCCTGGACCACGGCGGTCGGCAGGTAGTGGTCGACCATCGCCAGGCGGCGGTTTGCCAGGCTTTCCTCATGCCCCAGGGAGGCGCCCGAGGCCGTCACGATCACCGGCTGGTCATCGGCATAGGAACGGCTGAGGACCAACTGGGCGTCGGCCGCCTCGAAGGCGTTGGAGCTGCCCAGCAGGTCGATGCGTCCGGCGTGCAGGGCGGCAATGGCATCGGCGCGGCTGGCAAAGCGGCGGACCTCGATGCGTACGCCCAGCAACTCGCCGAGCAGGCCGGCAAAGTCGGCGGTCAGCCCTTCATACTCCATGCCGCCGACATTGATGTCGAAGGGCGGGTAGTCCGGCACCGAGGTGCCCAGCAGCAACTGGTGCTTGTGCTTGAGCCAGTGCCGGTCGGCGGGTGCCAGCGCCGGGGCGGCGCTGCTGCTCATCGAACGCGCCAGCAACTGGCGCGCCTCACCGTCTTCCACGGCCTGGGTCGAGAGTGGATACAGGCACAGGAGCAGAACGGCGAAAAAGCGGGTGAGCGCGTTCATGGCTGGCTCAGAGCGAATGGCGCCTGGAGAATTCCAGCAGTTCCACCAGCGAACCGACCTCGAGCTTCTCCATGATCCGGGTTTTGTAGGTGCTGATGGTCTTGGCGCTGAGGTTCATGCGCGCGGCGATGCTGTTGTTCGACTGCCCGCTGGTCAGCAGGCGCAGCACCATGATTTCCTGGTCCGAGAGCTTGGCCAGGCGCTGCTCTTCGCTCATCAACGGGCTGCGCTGGGCCGACAGGTCGGGAAAGGTGGAATAGCCCTTGACCATGGCCTTGAGCACGAACAACAGGGCATCGAGGTCTTCGTCCTTGTGCACGAACGCCGAGGCGCCGGCATCCAGGCAGCGCCGGGAGAACAGCTCGGCCGGCTGGCCGGTCAGCACCAAGATGCGCGGGCAGGGCTCGAGCAGGCGCAGGCGCTTGATTACGCCCAGGCCGTCGACACTGGGCAGGCCGATGTCGAGGATCACCACCTCCGGCTTCAGCTCGCGGGCCATTTGCGCGGCAACGGCACCGTCGCCGGTCTCGCCGACAACGGTGTAGCGTTCGCGCTCCAGCAGCATGCGCACGGCAAGCCGGATGGCGGGGTGGTCATCAACGATCAATACACTGGTCAATGCGCAACTCCTGTCGAGTATGTAGGCAAATTCCCGAATCATTCAGGAGGGCGGTTCTGGCCGGGGCCAAAAAGGGCGCCAACGATACGTCGAATCAGGGTGCGTTAGTACGGGAAGTATAGTGCTGTTGGAAAAGCTGGATGCAGTTGTCGAAAAGTCCTACAGGTGACTTGTTTTCGACGGCGCCGGGCAGGGCGCAGGCCGAGACGCACTCGGCCTGGCGAAGGGGTCAGAACGACGTGGTGAAGGACGCGAAGTAGGCGCGACCGGCTTCGTTGTAGGTCAGCGCACCGGCCTCGTCGGAGTTGCCTTCACGGTACAGGCGTTTATCGAACAGGTTGTTGACGCCCACGCGAACGCTCAGGTGCTGGTTGAATTCATACCCGCTGCTGATGCCCACCAGCCCGTAGGGGTCGACATCCTTTTGTACGTTCGGGTCCAGCGCTTCATTGGCCCGAGCGTTGTAGCCAGGCGCTTCCTGCTTGCCGTAGTAGGTGCCGTTGAGCTGGAACGACAGTTTGTCGGTGGCATTCCAGTCCAGGGTGGTGTTGACCGTGTACTTGGGGATGATGCTCAGCGGCTCGCCGGTCTTCTTGTCTTCGGACTCGATCATGTAGGTGAAGTTGGTGTTCCAGTCCAGGCTCGGGGCCAGGGCAATGAACAGGTTGCCTTCCACGCCTTGCACCACCGCCTTGCCGGTGTTTTCCCAGCGCAGGATGCGCCGGCCGTTGGGCAGGCGGAACAGGGTCTGGTTGCCGGCCTGGATCTTGTTCTTGTAGTCGTTGCGAAAGTAGGTCGCGCTGGTGCGCCAGCTGCCTTTGTCATAGGCCAGGCCCAGCTCCTTGTTGACACTGGTCTCCGGGTCGAGGTCGGCGTTGCCCAGCAGGTAGCAGCCGCCATTGTTGATTTCGCTGGAGTTGCATCCACCGCCACGGCTGTAGAGCAGGTAGTTGGGGTTGGCCTGGTACATGTTCGGCGTCTTGTAGGCGCGGGCGATACCGCCCTTGATGCTCAGCGCCTCGGTGAGCTGGTGCGAGGCGTTGAGGCTCGGGCTCCAGTTGCTGCCAAAGTCCTGGTGATGGTCGAATCGCAGGCCCGGGGTAACGATGGTGGCGCTGCCGACCTCGATGTTGTCTTCCGTATACAGGGCGTAGCTGTTGGCGGTGCTCTTGGTCTGGGTGCGGTCGAATCCTTGCAGTTCGGCACCCGGGTCATAGCTTTGCGGACGCAGGGAGCCCGGGTCGTTGAGCGATTCGTAGAGGTACTCGGCGCCCAGGGTCAGCACCTGCGCAAGGCCCGCGTTGAGCGGCAGGTTGACCTCGCCGGTGGCGCGGGTGTTGCGCAGGCGCGACTCGAAACGCCCGGCACCGCCCGACGGTGCACCTTCGCCCCAGCCGGCCAGGCCTTCATTGAGGCGGTCGTTGCGGGTCAGGTCATAGGACAGCGACGCCATGCTGCTGCCCCAGTCGTAATCGCCGCGGTGGGTGGCGGCGAAGCTCGAGCGCTGCATGACGTTGGTTTCCTTGCCGACCTGGCTCTCGACGAACTCGCCACCGGCATTGAGCATGGTGTCGCCGGCAAAGATGTTGCCCTGGCGGCTGTAGCTGGACTCCAGGTCCAGGGTGTTGGCCGGGTCGATGGTCCAGCTCAGCAGGCCGCTGATGTCCTTGTTGCGCACGCCTTCGCGGCCGGCCATCAAGGAGTCCTCGAAGGCCTGGTGGGCGCTGTTGATCTGCATGTCGTCGGCATCGGTCTTGTTCAGGCTGCCGTAGACCCGGAAGATCACGTCATCGCTGATCGGCCCGCTTAAGCTGAAGTTGGCGCGCTTGCTCATGCCTTCGGCGTCGTCCTCGGGGAAGGAGCCGAACAGGGTCATGGAGCCGCGCAAATCCTGGGTCGGGCGTTTGGTGATGATGTTCACCACACCACCCATGGCTCCGGAGCCATAACGAGCGGCGGCCGGGCCGCGGAGGATTTCGATGCGCTCGACTTCTTCGGCCGGCACCCAGTTGGTTTCGCCGCGGGTATCGCGATCGCCGCTCCAGCCGTAGCGCACGGCATTGCGCGAGGTGGAGGGTTTGCCGTCGATGAGGATCAGGGTGTTCTCCGGGCCCATGCCGCGCAGGTCGACCTGGCGGTTGTTGCCGCGTGCACCGCTGGTGCTGTTGCCGGTGAGGTTGACGCCGGGTTCGCGGCGGATGATCTCCGAGAGGTCGTTGACCGGTGGGCGCTTCTTGATGTCTTCGGCGGTGATGATCGATACCCCGGGGGCCTGCTTGAGTTCTTCTTCGGCGGTACCCAGGACCCGGGTGTTTTCCAGTTCGATGGCCTGGCGGCTGCCGGCGACCGGCAGGTCGGTGGCCTGGACCGGGACTTCATCGGCTGGCAGGGTCAGGGGGGCGGCGGTGAGCGGAGTGGAGCCCAGTGTTGCCAGCAAGGCAATACTCAAGGGGCTGTAGGTGAAGCGCGACGCCATGTCAAAGTTCTCCATGAACAAACGAAGCGCCGAATGATAAGTATTAGCATTCGCATGTAAAGTATCAGGGAGAAAAATAAAATATTAACCAGGGCTCTGGGGGGCGGGTTTCAGG
>Ga0247821_10000399_pt1 | contig 24253 bp, 23 predicted proteins | sample 13C_Glycerol_Day_FD_192481 | JGI IMG/M metagenome (GOLD analysis project Ga0247821, IMG submission 192481) | Soil microbial communities from agricultural site in Penn Yan, New York, United States - 13C_Glycerol_Day14 | ecosystem: Environmental > Terrestrial > Soil > Agricultural land | place... | reverse complement strand
CAGGCATACAGCGGACCTCGGCATCACGGACCCTGCCTGAATTGTTGTGAGGGCAGGTATCCGGCGTGTTCTGCTGCGGCGCGCCGGCCACGTCACGGTTGCGTGGTGCCAGCGGCCTCCTTGCCTACGACCGCACGTCTGCGCGCGCTGGTCCGAAGGCATCCTGCAAGCATGGCACTTGTGGCGTCGAGGGGTTGCGTGCGAACGACCAGGCGCATCCTGAAACCGACGCGGGCTGTTTCTGGCCTTATTCTGCTGCGCTGTCGCTTAGAGAACTGAATTCGCAAGCGGCCCGCGTAACCTGTGGGAGCGGCTTTAGCCGCGAAGAATCCAACGCGGTGCGTGGCACCGGCTGCGCCGGTGTTCGCGGCTAAAGCCGCTCCCACAGGGTCCCTGCCAAATCAATGAGTTATGTGCAGTCCCATGAATGCATGGTATGCGCAAGGCTTCAAGGCTGCACGGCTTTGTCGATCAGTGCTTGCCTTCCACTGCCTTGGCCGTCTCGATCAGCTTGTCGAACTTGCGGTTCAGTTGAGCAGAGCGCTTGTCACTCTCGGCTCGCGCCTTGATGTTCTTCTCCGAACTGGCCTTGTCGGCGATGGTCACCACCGTCCAGTCCCGGTCCTTGGATACCCAATACACCAGTTCGCCGTCCGCGGAAAACGCCTCGAGCCGGCCGCCGCTATTCGGCACAGGCTTGGCCTGCCTGGTCATCGGCAACAGTTGCTGGACCCGCGCCTCGTCGGTGCTGGCCAGCCGCACCTCCACCTGGCGAAGCTGGTCGGCCTCGTTGAACGATGCCTTCACTTGCGTGATGGCAATACCGCCCAGGTTGTAATTGCCCTTCGGGTCATTCCCCTGAAAGAACTCGGTAGGCACCTGGTAGTGATAGCCGGTGAAATGCTCAACCTCATCGAACTGCTGCTGCAGAATGGCAATGGCCTGGGGCTTGGGCATGCCCAGGGTGAACTGGCCGACTTCCAGCGCCGACCAGGCTTGCAGGGGGAAAAGCGCGCAGGCGAATGCCAGAGGTAGGGTCCGTTTCATCGGTCATCTTCCTTGAAATGAGCCTTGCAACCTAACCCCTGCATGCCAATCAGACAATACTGGCAGGGTGCCAAGCCCACCCTGCCAACACCAGGGGGCCAACATCGCCGCCCATGGCTATCGGTTCTTGCGCATACCCATGTGGGCGTCATCCATCAGCGCCTTGGCCATGTCGCAGAGAAAGTGCGAAGCCCAGACCAGCACCGGTTCGTTGTCCATCACCCCAATGAACGACGCTCGCCGAGAGCAGTCCATCAATACCGACGCTTGTTCGATGGCATGGTCGCAGCAGTTCCCCGGTTCTACGCGGAACAGTTTCTTGCCATCCAGCACACCATCCAGGAACGTGGCCGCACCTACGGTCAGGCCCAGTGTGCCGGTGTCGTCATCCATTTCCTTGTCCATCTGAAACCCTCTTGTGAATCTGCCGGCCAGTGCGATTTCCCGGTTGCAGTCGCTGGTAGGAAAACCGCACCGCCCAGGCTCGCCAAATTTGAAAATCAGCCCATCAATGCAATGTATGCACCGGCTGCCTGCCCCTGAGCTGCACCTGCGCAATCGCCGATTCCAGCAGCGTGCGCACAGCCTCCATTTCATGCACGACCGCCAGGGTCATGATCGTGGCGGGAGACCTGGGGAGCGAGGCTACGGCGTGATGGCCTACGGACAAGGCGCAGAGCACGTATTCCGTGGCCTGGGTCAGGGTGTCTTCCAGGTGGTGGGGTGAGTCGGAAATGGGGGGATCTGGGACTATTTTGAGCATGGTCACATCTCGATTTCGTGAGAGAAAACCACACCCCATCCCTTGCAGAGAATGGGTGGCGGCTGCGTACGGGCCTGCAAGACCGGGGAAGATCGAGAAAAACCCGGCTGACCCGAAGGTCACCCGTACGCAGCCACCATTAAGCACAACCATTGGCACAGACCAACGGCTCGATGATGAGCACGCTTTCGATACTTCCCCAGGCTTGCAGACCCGGTCGTTGAATTTGCAACGACAGGGCGAGACTAGGGGGCTCAGGTTTCCATCGCAATAGTGAAACGGCTTGAAAAGGATGATTCAGAAATGGACTACGAGGAAGGGGAAAAATCTGATTAGTTCTTGTAGGAACCGATATGAGTTTCTCTAAAAAGACTCAAGATCCGTGTGTGAAGCACAGCGCTTGGCGGTACGCTGTGCTTCTTTCAAATGCTCACTACAACGCCAACCGCGCCAGCCGCTGCAAAGCTCGAATCACCTCCTGATCCCGATTCTCCAGCACATCCGCCTGAATACGCGCGATCACAGCCTTCAGCAATTCGGTCTGGTTCATCGCTGTATGCTGCTGAAGCGCAAGCATGTCCTCCGCCATGTACGGATTGACCTTCATCGACAACCGCCGAGTAGCATTGGAACGCGCAAGCCCGCGCTGCTCTCGCTGTTCATCCAGCGCCTGAAGGAACGTTTGATGCACCGTATGCAACTGCCCACACTGCTGCGCCTGCACCAACTGTTGGAAATAGTGGGCAAGAAACAACTTGCGCAAATTTGCCCCCGCCTCATTACTGACCGCATGCATGGCCGCATCGAGCACATCCAGATAGACCGCCGGCAAACGCGCCTCGATCGACTTGAGCTGCTGCTTGCGCGCCTCGCGGATGGCCGGTGTGGATTGCGATGGAATGGCGACCACGCCATCACAACGGGCGCACACGCCCACCAGAATGTCCTTGGCCACCCCTTGGCCATCGCTGAACGGCACATCCCGGCGAGCATAGTGCGTGGGCACCACTGCCTGGCAATGCTCGCAAAGCGCTTTTCCTCTGTCGCCTTCGAAAAAGATCTTCATGATCTGGGTACTCACTGGTGAACGCTGATGAACCAGGTGTCTGGCTCGATGAAAAAGAACTTTATGTACCAACCATCCCGCTTGAGCACATGTACCTCGATGGCTGCGACGGCATGGTGAGGGGTGCTGACGTGATGAATACCCCGGCATGAGCGAACGACTTCGGCAACCTCGCCGGCTGACACTTTCCCCTGTAGCCAGCAGGTTCTTTACGTCGATATCCCTGCGGGAAACGTGTTGATACTCCCCTTACTCAAGCGCCGCTATCACCGCTCGCTGGGCCTCCCTGAAGCCGAGTTTCATAACTCATCCCCGTCGATACGAAAATCATCGTACAAAACCCGAATCAAATCTACCGTTTGCCGAGCCCGGGCGACCAGTGGCACCCCGGCCAGCTCAATACAGCGATCCGGAACACGCATGAATATGGTCCCATCGACCACAGGGCGGCATAGAGCAATGTAACCAACGCTTTCGTGGCCTTTTCCGAGTGCTCGTTCACTCCCACCTCGATTTCGTTGGCCTCAAGCCAGGTGCAGCACCTGCGCGAAGAATCCAACGCGGTGCATGGCACCGGCTGCGCCGGTGTTCGCGGCTAAAGCCGCTCCCACAGCTTCCCTGCCAATTCAATGAGTTATGTGCAGTTCTAAGAGAGCTGGCTAGCTCTGGTTCCAGCTATTGCGCCATGGAAGTAGACGTCGCCCCGCCTCTTGCCTCACCACCTACGGCAACTGAACGATCGATTCCCCAGACATGAGCCCTGGACGGCCACGTGCCTTTGAGCATGGAGCAGCGTCGCACGCCGTACTGACGGTGTTCGCCCAGAGCATGATGACAACCGTTGAACCCGCCTACCCTGCCACCCTGCCAAAGGCGTGATCCTTGAAAACCAACCACCCGATGCCATGGGAGCACTGTACATGCCTATCGACTTCAGACCCGCTCAAGCCTCGGACGCGCACGATATTGCGCGCTTCTTTCAACTGACATCGGAGGGCATGGCCGATTACATATGGAGCAAGCTTGCCGCACCTGGAGAAGCATTGCTGAGTGTCGGTGCGTCTCGCTATGCCAGGGAACAGGGCGACTTTTCCTACAAGAACTGCCTGATGGCCACTTTCGAAGGGCGCGTCATCGGCATGATGCATAGCTATGCCTTGCGCGAGACCCCTGACAGGCCTGTCGAGACAGACCCGGTCCTCGCGCCTTACTCCGACATGGAAATACCCGACACCTTGTACATATCCAGCCTGGCCCTGGATGAGGCCTGGCGCAGCCAGGGGCTGGGCGCCCAGTTTCTTCGCCACGCCCAGCAGCGCGCTGAGGACTCTGGCCTGGATGGGCTATGCCTGATCGATTATGCAGAAAACCACGGTGCACGCCGCTTCTACGAACGTCACGGTTTTCAGATTGTTAAAACCTGCCAGATCGTTCCGCACCCGATGCTGGGCGTAACCGGTGAAGCCTATTTGATGTATCGCCCTACCCACAACGTGCTCGAGAAACAACCATGAACAAGAAACTGACCGTGTTCCGCGAACTGGATATCCAACCGGTGCGCGACCTTCCCTTTTTTGAAGAAGTCGTGGAAGGCACCCCTCATACGCTGACGTCCAAGTACTATCACGATGAACAGCAAGGGCGCATTTCCGGAGAATGGGAAGCCAGCACCGGAGCTTGGCGCATCGACTACAAAGTCTGGGAGTTCTGCCATGTCCTGAGTGGGTGCTGCGTCATCGAGCTTGAAGGTTGCGCCCCCATCACACTGGCCGCTGGCGACACGTTCATTATCGAACCGGGCGCCAAGGGCAAATGGACCGTGCTGGAAGACATGAAAAAGAACTTCGTGATCCTCTTGCCCGCAAACTAGGTACGGGGTCGCAAAACCCCGCCAGTTGGCGGGGTTTCGGTCCGACGGTGCGATTATGCAATGCGCGTATCACGCGGCCCGGCGTGCAACCGGCGCTTGCGCACCAACAAATGCGCCGCCGAAACCACCGCCAGGCTGACCAGGCTGGCAAGCAATTGCGTGCGCAGCCCTTCCTGGAACGCCATGGCCACCAGCACCCCGACGATGGCGGCGATAACCGCGTAGGACAAGCCCGGGAACAGCCACATGCGCAGCGTCAGGCGCTGTGGCGCTTCGCGCTCCAGTTGACGGCGCAGCCGCACTTGAGCGATCGCGATGGCCAGGTAGACAAACAGCATGATGGCGCCCGAGGCGTTCACCAGGAAAAGGAAAACACCTTGCGGTGACGCGATCGCTGCGGCAATGGCAATGTAGCCAATCACACTGCTCAGCAATACCGCCAAGCGCGGTACCCGGCGCCCGGTCAGTTGCGACAATGCAGCCGGCGCATCGCCACGCTCGCTGAGACCGAACAGAATGCGCGAAGACACGTACAACCCGGAGTTCAGCGCCGACAGCACGGCGACCAGAACCACGGCTTCCATGATCAGCGTCGCACCCGGTACATGCATGACCTCCATGGCGGTGACGAAGGGTGAATGCCCTGCCTCGATACTGCCCCAGGGCACGATGCAGACGATCAGCAGAATAGAGACGACGTAGAACGTGATCACCCGAAAGATCACCGAGCGGGTCATCGCAGCGACACTCTTGGAAGGGTCATCCGATTCGGCTGCAGCGATGGTAGCGATTTCTGCGCCGCCCACCGCGAAGATCACTGTTGGCACGCCGGCGAGGACGGCGCTGATGCCGTAAGGCATGAAGCCGCGGTCGTTGACCAGGTTGTCCAGCAAGGCGCCGGTGCTAGGCGCCCATCCGAACAGATAGACACAACCCAGGCCAATGAACACGATGATGGCGAACACCTTGAGTGATGCGAACCAGTACTCGAACTCGCCATAGGACTTCACCGACAGACAATTGATGGCGGTCATGATTGCCAGCAGGCTCAGGCCGATGGCCCAGGCCGGCAGCGGGATCCATTGCTTCAATATGTCGGCTCCGACCACCGCCTCCACCGCCACGACAATGACCCAGAAGTACCAGTACAACCAGCCACTGGTGAAACCGACCCAATTGCCCAGCCCCAGTCGCGCGTATTCGGTAAACGATCCAACGCCCGGTATCGCCACCGCCATTTCACCGAGCATGCGCATGACCAGCATCACCACGATGCCGGCGGCAAGATAACTGAGGAACGCTGCGGGGCCGATCGCGCCAATGGTTGCACTGCTGCCAACGAACAGGCCGGCACCAATGATGCCGCCCAGCGAAATCATGGTGATGTGCCGCTGGCGCAAGGCGCCGCTCAGCCGGCGCTCACGCGGTTCATCCAGCTTCAGCGAATTGCTCATGGGTGCACCTCCTGATCCTGCGTGTTGCCGTACAAGCGAGCCTCGCCGAACGAGACATCGGATGATGAAATGTGATGCGACGCCGGATATTCTGGGCGCCTGCCGTGGCCCCCTGGAGCCGGAAGCAATGCAAGCGGGCTGCGCGCCAGGCTGTGGAACGGCTGATCTGTCATGGCGAATTCCTACCGTAGGGGTTCGTATTATTGTAATGCATGACAAGCAGTACAATTCGAAGCTACCAACCCACATATCTCTTGTCAATATTGTTTGTCATGGGTAACAATACAGGACAAGCCCAGCTTTTATCCTGCTCCGTGCATGATAAGCACAAGGAAAAATCAGGCCATGAGCCCATTCAAAGAGCTACTTGCTGCACTAAAGACGGATACGCTGCTGCAACGCGACGGCGCCGAGACACTCTACGCGCAACTGGCCTCCTCCCTTGCCGAAGCCATTCGCAGTGGCGCCTTGCGTCCGGGCGAACGGCTTCCACCCCATCGCGAGCTGGCCGGCGAACTGGGCATCAACATCACCACCGTGACCCGCGCCATGGCCGTGCTGCAGGAGCAAGGCCTGGTCGAGAGTCGCCCTGGCCGGGGCACCCAGGTTGCGGTGCCGCGCCAGGTACAGGTGCAGTTCCAGTCGGCGCCAAGCGATGCGCCCGGCATGATCGACCTCAGCGTCAACCGTCCCGCTACCGATGCCTACACCGAGGCTTTGGCCACCCTCCTGCCGCGCCTGGCCAGCGACCCACGCTTTGTCGGGATGAAGGAATATCACCCTTCCGAAGGCATGCCCTGGGCGCGAGAAGCCGCGGCGACCTGGTTGCGTGCACTGGATGTACCCGCCCAAGCGAGCAATGTGGTGATCACCGAAGGGGCCCAGCACGGCATCGCCTGCATCTTGCGCGCCATGACAGTGGCAGGTGACACCGTGCTGGCCGACAGCATTACCTATCAGGGCATCAACGCCCTGTGCCGGTCGTTGGGGCTGAACCTGGTTGGCGTAGAGGGGGATGAGCGGGGCATGAACCCTCAAGCCCTGGGCGAGGCTATCGCGACCTACGCACCACGGGTGCTGTTCCTCGTGCCGTCGATCCACAACCCGACCGCCATCACCCTCGACGCGCATCGTCGCGCGGACCTTCTTGAAGTACTTGCACCACACGACGACCTCTGGCTGATCGAGGACGATGTCTATCGCCCGTTGCTCGAGCGCAGGGACGAGACATTCATGTCGCGCCGCCCTGCGCGAACGTTCTATGTCACCGCCCTCTCCAAATGCATCGCACCGGGTCTGCGCATCGGCTTCGTCGTCGCGCCGCCCGAACAGGTAAAGAACATCGCCACCACCTTGCGCATCGACTGCTGGAGCATTTCGCCGCTCAACGCGCTGATCGCGACACGCTTGATCGAGGATCGCGTCAGCGAGGCACTGATTGCCCATCAGCGCGAGGAGCTGCGCGAACGCCAGGCCTTGCTCGCAGAGCACCTCAAGGGCCTGCATTACCAGGCCAGCGATGTTGGCACACATGCCTGGCTGCAGCTGCCTGAACCTTGGAGCGCGTCACGTTTCGCCCGCCTTTGCCGGGAGCATGGCGTCGGGCTACTGCCCGGCGGGGCGTTCAGCTTGCGCCATGACCAGTCGCCCAATGCGGTGCGCATCAACCTTTCCGCGGCCAAGTCTCGCGCGCAGCTCGTCCAGGCCCTGGATGTCATTGCCCGTTTCGCGCAGCAAGGCCATTTGCATATGTTCGACAGGGTCTGAAGCCTAGATGAAGATGCCAGAGCGTTGTGAAGTCGCTGTAATCGGTGCCGGTGCGGTCGGCGTTGCCACTGCCTTGTGGCTGCGCCGGCAGGGTTACCATGTGGTGTTGCTGGAGCGCGATGCGGTCGCTGCAGGTGCCTCCTATGGCAATGCGGGCACATTCGCGCCCTATGGCTGCATGCCTATCGCACAACCTGGCCTGCTGCGCGACATACCGCGCCTGCTCTTCTCGGCGGACTCGCCCTTTGTGGTGCGGTGGTCTCGCCTGCCGCGTTTGATGCCCTGGCTTGTCCGCTTCCTGAATCAGTGCCGGCCTCATCATTTCCAGCGCAACGCGACGGCCCTTGCACAATTGCTGCAACACACCTACGAAGGGTATGCACCACTGCTGGATGAAGCGCCTGTGGCCGAAAAGCACTTGCGCCATAAAGGCTGCATCTATGCCTACTCCAGCCTGGACAGCCTGCGTGGCGCCGAAGGCGGTTATGCGCTGCGTGACCGCTTCGGCATACCTCAGCAGCGCTTGAGTCGCGACGAACTCGAAGCACTTGAGCCCGCACTTGCCGGCAAGACGGTAGGCGGCATCCTCTTCCCCAAATCCTCCCATCTGGATGATCCAAAACGCTTCTTCGAGGACTTGGCTGCGCCACTGCTGCTCGATGGCACCCTGTGTTTCAGCACCGTGCAGCGCCTTGTTCGGCGCAGCAATGCACTGCAACTGGACTGCGCCGATGGCCACAGCCTGCTCGCCGAACGCGTGGTGCTGTGCGGTGGAGCCTGGTCTGCCGCCCTCGCGCAGCAACTGGGCGATCGCATCCCGCTGGATACCGAGCGTGGCTACCATATCGAGTTCGACCTGGAGGATACCTTGCTCGAACGCCCCTGCTGCCCGGTCGAAAGCGCCTTCTACATGACCCCCATGGCGGGTCGCCTGCGCGTGGCCGGCACCGTGGAGCTGGGTTCGATCAATGACCCGGCCAACCCCAGGCGCTACGAGTACCTGGAGCAACGGGTACGGCGCGTGCTTGGCCTTCGCCAGCCAGTGGCGAGGCGCTGGCTGGGCTTTCGCCCGTCGCTGCCGGACTCGCTACCGGTCATTGGCGTCTCGCCGAACGAACCGCGCCTGATTCACGCCTTTGGTCATCAGCACCTTGGTTTGACACTGGCAGGGGTAACAGGGCAACTGGTAAGCCAACTCATCGAAGGAACAGCGCCTGCATGGCTAGACGCGTTTTCCTCACGCCGTTTCTGACCCAAGGAGATTGACCCATGACCATTCAGCGCAAACAGATCAACCCGCGCATGAGCCAGATCGTGATCCACCGAGACACCGTCTATCTTGCAGGCCAGGTCGGCGAGACCGGCCAGACGGTGGCGGAACAGACCCGAGAAGCCCTGGCGCGGGTCGATGCACTGCTCGACGAGGCCGGCACCACTCGCCAGCACCTGCTTCAGGCCATCATCTGGTTGGCCGACATGGCAGACTTTGACGAGATGAATACCGTATGGGATGCCTGGGTACCCAGCGGCCATGCACCGGCGCGAGCCTGCGGCGAGGCGAAGCTGGCAGATCCGGGGCTGCTGGTGGAAGTGATCATTACCGCTGCCGTTCCCCAGTAATGTCACGTGGCGCCGGGCTTGTGACGAGCCCGGATGGCCATCGAAAGGCTCAAGTTTGACCGCTATCGACCCAAAGCAGACAGCGATCCAAAGCTCGGTAGTCAATACCCGCCCTCATCGCCGGCAAGCCGACTCTCATGGAACTGCACATAACTCATTGAGTCAGCCGCCCCCACAGGGTACGCGGACCGCTTGCGAATTCAGTTTTCTACGCGACAGCACAGCCCGACGGGCTGGATATCCCGCACTGCATGTTGACGGCAGGCGCCCTGCCCGGGGGTCGATATCGGCACCGGCGACCTTTACAGCACGCATGGCCTGGATGACCTGCAGAACGACCTGCTCGGGATGAACAAGCTGAACCCGCGGCCAGGCTTGTTCAGGGAAATAGCTGCCGACTACCAGGCACGTTCGCCGTGGCTGGCCTTGGTTGAGTGAGCATGCGCTCGACCTACTGGACCGATTCGGGCTCCAATGACGCAGGCTTGAAGCCCAGGCTTCGCATCAGATCACGTGCAGCTTCGAAGAACATGGTTTTGAGGCTTTCAGCATATTCTTCCGTCAAACGGCTCGCAGGTCCCGAAATTACAAGGGCTCCCATCAGTTCCTGTTGCGCTCCGTAGATGGGCAGTGCCATTGAAGCCGCATGCGGGTCGGTGGCTCCCTTCGAATAGAAAGGTTTCTGCAATGCAATGCCGACTTGATAAGGAGCGCGCAAGGCCTGTGCCCCTGCTGCTTCATCCATCGGACGCATGTCTCCGGGTTGAAGGTTGAGGCGAAGTCGATGAGAAGAGTTAACACGGTACTGACACATCCGATATGCACCGTGACGCACATAGAAGGAGGCGGTCTCACCTGACTTTTCAGCCAAATCATGCAAACGTGGCATCACATGCCTTTCGAGGTCCAGCGCCTCTTGATAGACCGTGTTCAACCGCATGACTTCACTGGCTAGCTGATAACGCCCGTCAGCCATGCGCGTGATGAAGCCATGGTTTTCCAGAGACACCATCAAGCGCATGATCGTGCTTTTGATTAGGCCGGTACGTTCAACCAGCTGAACCAGGCTCAGCGCAGAGTCGCCTATCTGAAACGCGGTCAACACGGTCAAAACACGGTCTGCCGATGCCACACCATTTACCGCTGGACGCGGCCGCGCTTTCACCATTTGCAAAACCTCACAGGATCGAAGCCCTCGATTGTACGCAAGGGCGGAAAAACCTCATTATCCGACAACGGTCGGCCCCCGCCAACGTAGCATGCGCTGCGCGTGCAAAGTAAAAAAAGCCAGCAGGGCAATGTACCTGCGCCTGCTGGCTAGAGGTTGATCGCTGTCGTATGGGGCAAATATCTGCAGACCTGGCAATCAGCGAACCTTACAGCCGATGCGACCCCTTTCGCTGCGCTGGCCGATGCTCAGAACAGCGGCAGGGTGTAGTTGATGATCAGGCGGTTCTGGTCACCATTGCGTGCTGCCTCGCTGTGCGATTTGCCGTTGCGCCAGGCCACGCCAAGCCCTTTGAACCTGCCGCCCTGGATCACGTAGTCCAGCGAGAAGTCTCGCTCCCACTCCGACTGTTCGGCGCCAGCGGCTGCCTGGATGTGGTCGCCTTTCAAATAGATCACCGAAGCCTTCAGCCCAGGTATGCCGTTGGCAGTAAAGTCATAGCCGTACTGGGCAAACCCGGTACGCTCACCAGCGCGCGTGAAGCTGAGCAGCATCTTGTCCGTCCACAGATACAGGCTGCTGCCACCAGCCCCCTTGTCGATCGACCCCTGGTTGATCTGCACGAAGTTGCTATCGTCGGAAACACGCTGATAACCCAGGGTCAGCGAGTGGCCCCGCAAACGATAGGTGAACGCCGCACTCCACAGGTCGTTGTCGATCTCACCATCACCACCCTTGGTGTATCCACCAACGGTATAGCCCTGGCTACGCCCTGAGCTACTGCCGTTGGCGCCGTCCGCACGGGTGCGGAAATAGCGCAGGTCAGTAGTCAACGAGCTGTCATCGGTCAACGACAGGGTGTGATTGAGGCCGGTGAACTGCTGCAGATAGTAGTCTTCGAGTTGCCCGGCGTAATACTGCAGCAGCAGCGTTTTGGTGGCGCGGTAGTCGGCACCGACAAAGTTGAAACGGTCACTCTCCTGAGTGCCGCCGTTTACGGCCATGCCGGTAAGGTCGGTCGAAGCCCGGCCCCTGGCGCGGTTCAACGCCCCGCCGATGAGCATGAGGTTATCGATGTCACTGGACTGCAATTGCACGCCCTGGAAGGTTTGCGGCAGCAACCGGCCATCAGAGGCCACCAGTATCGGCAACCTGGGCATCAGCTGCCCCACGCGCAGCTCGGTCTGGCTCAGCTTCATCTTGGCGGTGGCACCGGCGCTGCTCCAGCGGTCAGCTGCGCCATCGCCATCGGAAGGAATCATGCTACCGCCCTGATGCCGCCCTCTGCCGCTGTCCAGCGTAAGGCCCAGCATGGCCGTGGCGTCCACGCCGAAACCAACCACACCGTCGGTATAACCGGAGCGCAGGTCGAGCAGAAAGCCTTGCGCCCACTCCTCGGTTCTGGAGGGCTGCGCCGTGCCGTCGCGGTTATCGCTGTTGAAGTAGAAATTGCGCATCGACAAGTTCGCGCGGCTGTCACCTAACAGGTCGGCCTGGGCAGACAAGCCTATGACGCTGCCGCCTGCTGCCAAGGCAATGCGGCAGATGGAAGGTAGGGATTTCAAGCAAGAGACTCCAAAGGATCGTTGTTGTTATTTTGAAACGGCATTTCTTTATATGGAGGCAGATTATCGCAACCTCGTCAACGAGCAACGCTAGCCGACCCTAAAAAACAGAAATCACCGCAAAAACAGCTTCACTCTTCGTCCGATTTTGTTTTATTTTGCAACGTCGTTGCATTAAATACATCAAAACAACAATCGGACGCCCAGGCGTCCCCGGCCCTACAGGAGCGCCCATGAGCTTCTTTGCTGCCCCGCCGACCGTGGAGACCACGGTATTCACCCGCCTGCCCGACCGCTTCCGCGACCCACGCCCGACTGCCTGGGCCAATGCCAACCGCCAGGGCCGTGCCATCGACTCGTTCCTCGAAGGCCCATCATTCGATCGTCAAGGCCGGCTTTACGTGACCGACATTCCCAACGGGCGAATTTTCCGCATCTCGCCGCAGGGCGAATGGGAACTGGTGTGTCAGTACGATGGCTGGCCGAACGGCCTGAAGATTCACCAGGACGGACGCATCTTCATTACCGACTACAAGCGCGGGATCATGCTTCTCGACCCAGATACCGGTGCTATCGAAGCACTGCTGGACTCGGCTGGTTCGGAAGGCTTCAAAGGCGTCAACGACCTGGTGTTCGCGCCCAACGGCGACCTGTATTTCACAGACCAAGGCCAGACCGGGCTGCAGGATGCCAGCGGTCGCGTGTACAAGCTCGACGCCAGCGGCAACCTGACCTGCCTGCTTGGCACTATCCCCAGCCCCAATGGCATCGTCTACGACCCGCACCTCAATCATCTGCTGGTGGCAGTGACACGCGCGCAACAGATCTGGCGCATCCCGCTGGGCAACGGCTCGATCATCGGCAAGGTGGGCGTTTTCGCCCAGTTGCATGGCGGCCTGGGCGGGCCCGACGGCCTGGCCCTCGATGCGCAGAGCAACCTGTACATCGCCCATACCGGTTTCGGCTCGGTATGGAAGCTGTCGAAAGTCGCCGAGCCATTGCAGCGCATCGTCTCCTGCGCAGGCATCAGCAACACCAACCTGGCCTTCGGCGGCAATGACGGGCAGACCCTGTACATCACCGAATCCGAAACCGGCAGCATTCTGCAGGTGCGCACCACTGCGCCTGGGCTGCCAATGTATTCCCACAGCTGAACCAGCCCCCTGTCAGGGCACACAACAACTACAAAAGAGTGACGACATGACCCACGAAACCCCCGCTGCCCAGGCGCCGCTCAGCGACGCCGAGGGCGAACGCCTGATGCGCCGCGTGCTGTGGCGCCTGGTGCCGTTCATCTTCATCTGCTACGTGATCAGCTACCTCGACCGCACCAATGTCGGCTTCGCCGCCATCAGCATGAACCAGGACCTGGGCCTTACCGCGACGATGTTCGGCTGGGCAGCCGGCCTGTTCTTCTTCGGCTACTTCATGTTCGAGATCCCCAGCAACCTGCTGATGCAGCGCTTCGGCGCACGGGTGTGGATTGCGCGAATCATGATCACCTGGGGGCTGATCTCCATGGCCACCGCCTTCGCCACCGGGCCTATCAGTTTCAGCATTGCGCGCTTTTTGCTGGGGCTTGCCGAAGCGGGCTTCACGCCCGGCGTATACCTGTACTTCACCTACTGGTTCCCCGGCAAATGGCGGGCGAAAGCCACTGCCGCCTTCCTGCTGGGCATTCCTGCGGCCAACATCATCGGCTCGCCCCTGTCCGGCTGGCTGATGGAACAGCACGGCGTCTTGGGCCTGAAGAACTGGCAACTGCTGCTGGTCACCGAGTCGATGCCGGCCGTGCTGCTTGGCATCGCTTGCCTCTTCGTGCTGGTCGATACCCCGGCCAAGGCAAAATGGCTCAACCCGCGAGAGAAAGCCTGGCTTGACCAGCGCCTGTCCCAAGAACAACAGGCCATCGGTGCGTCTCATGGCAATACGCTGCGCGCAGCCTTGACCAACCCCAAGGTGTTCACCCTGGCGGCCATCAACTTTTGCTGCATCGTCGGCTCGATTGGCATAGGCATGTGGCTGCCACAGATCATCAAAGGCCTGGGCATCGATAGCGGCGTGGTCGGCCTGGTGGTCGCCCTGCCCTACCTGCTCGGGGCACTGGCGATGACGATGTGGGCACGGCTGGCCAACCGTAGCCGTCACCGCCTGCCCTATGTGGTCAGCGCATTGGCCTTGGCCGCCGTGGCCCTGGTGGCCGCCGCCCTGCTTGACCAGCCGGTGTTGAAGATCGCCAGCCTGTGCGTGGCGGTGGCGAGCATCCTGTCATTCCAGGCCACGTTCTGGGCGATACCTTCGACCTTCCTGACTGGTCGTGCCGCCGCTGGCGGCCTGGCGATGATCGTCTCGATCGGCAACCTGGGCGGCTTCACAGGCCCGTTCCTGATCGGCCTGATCAAGGACGCCACTCATAGCTTCAGCATGCCGTTCTTTGCCGTTGCATCGATCCTGCTGGTCGGCACCTGCCTGATGCTTTGGCTGGGCGACCCCGCCAAGCAGCAGACGCCTCACGGCCAAGGCCAGACAATCTGACCGCTCAGCTGCGACGACGCATGCCGTATTGACCCAACAGCCCGATCACCAGGCACCCTCCGGCGACCCCCAAGGTCGCCGGCGCTCCCCAGCGGGCCGCGATCAGCCCCGCCGCCATGCCGCCCAAAGCTTCGAAGCCGAAGCGCATGGCAATATAGAAAGCGATCACCCGGCCACGCAAATGGCTGGGTGCGCCACTTTGCAGCTGCATGTTGGTACTGACATTGCTCAGGGTGATGCCGAAACCCAGAACGCCCAGCGCCAGCAGCGCCAGTGGCAGCGCACCCGCCATCCACAAACCGATCAGCGCAACCGCGCATAGCAGCGCTCCAGCATCGGTGAACTGGCGCAGGCGAGGCAATGCACCGCCAACCGCCAGCACCAGCGTGGCCACGAACGCGCCCGCGCCTGCCGCCCCCCACAACCATCCAAGCACTCGCGCATCGCCAGCGAACACGGCCCTGGCCAGGATCGGCAGCAGTGCCGCGTAGCAGGATGCCAACAAGTTGACCATGATCACGTTGACCAGCAACTGGCGAACGTTGCGCGTTTGCCACAGATACAACAACCCTTCGCGAAACACTTGCGCGGTTGAGCCACTGGCCTTTGGGCCGGCAGTGCCGCGCACTTTCAGCAAGCCACCCAGCAAGGCCATGAAAGCCACGGCAGTAAGGGCGAAGCAGGCCGCCTCGCCGGCCAGGGCAATGAGCCCACCGGCCAATGGCGGGCCGACGAACCGTGCGGCATTGATCAACATGGCATTGAGCACCAGCGCGTTCGGCAGGTCGGCCGGGTCGTCGACAAAACTGCCGATCAGCGCTTGGCGCAGAGGGGTTTCCAAGGCATTGAGCAAGCCAAGCAGCAATGCCATGGCAGCAATGAACGGACCATCGATCCAGTTGCGCCAGGTTGCAAGCGCCAGCACGAGCGACTGCGCGATCAGGATAAGTTGCACGATGATCAGCAATCGGCGCTTGTCATGCCGATCGATCCAGGCTCCCGCCAACGGGCCGATGAGCAATTGCGGCGCGAGCGAAAGGAAGGTGATCAGCCCCAGCAGTACGGCAGAACCGGTCAGATGATAGGCCAGCCAGGCCAATGCAACCTGCTGAACCCACTTGCCCAGGGTGGAAACACCCTGGCCGGCGAAATAGATCTGAAAGTTGCGATGAGCGAGCGCCCGCACGGCGGCGGGCCAACGTTTGCGATGCGGTGACGATGAATCGGACAAGTCTGCGAATCCTCAATAGAACCCGCGACCGACACCGACCCAACAGCCGCTGCACACCCCATCGCAAGGTGCGCAGCGCATGCTGGATCAGCCTGGCAGCAGGCAGCCTTTCTTCTTCAAGGACTCCAGGACCCAGGAACGGTCGTTGGTGCCTTGGGCAATGTGTTCCATCTGTGCGGTTTCGGCAGTGTGCTTGGCGGTGGCGCGAGCATAGACCTCAGCGACGTGGTCGTAAGGCACGCACAGCAGGCCATCGTCATCACCGATCACCAGGTCGCCTGGCTCGATCACCATACCATCAATGGCAATCGGCACATTGATCTCGCCCGGGCCGTCCTTGTATGGGCCACGGTGCGAAACGCCAGCAGCGAACAACGGGAAGTCACCCGCGCCGATGTTGGCTGCATCGCGAATGGCGCCGTTGATGACGATACCGGCCAAGCCACGCTTGACCGCGTAAGCCACCATCATTTCACCGATCAGGGCGTTGGTCAGATCGCCACCGGCATCGACCACGATCACATCGCCCGGCTGAGCGATATCGATCGCGTAATGCAGCATGAGGTTGTCACCTGGGCGCGCCTTGACTGTCAAGGCCGGGCCGCACAGCACACCTTCGCGATGCATGGGGCGCAGGCGGGCACCACCTGCAGTCATCCGGTTCATCGAATCGCTGACGTTGGCAACCGGAACCTCACGATAACGTGCAACCCACTCATCACCGACTTTACGTGCGCGCTCAAGCACTTGGAAGCCAATGCTCATGTGACATACCTCTCTTGGTGTTATTCGATGTCGTCGGCGGCTGCCGAATCTGTTTTTTAGAATGGCATTTCATTAAGATCGTGACAACGGATTTTTATCGCCTTTTTTAGACTGCTATCGACGATCATCTTAATTTTCTTGCAACAGCGTTTCATTATGATAGGGTTTAGCCCATTGCCGCAGATGCGCGGCAGACTGCGCCCGAACCGCCCCCAGACAAGAACAAGGTATCCACGATGTCCCGTACCATTCTGCTGACCGGCCCTGAGCTTGCTGCCGAGGCCATGAACCTTGCCGCCGAACAGGGCGTCAGAATCGTCCCCACTACGCCCTACCTGCCCGCCGCAGAACTGGAGGCGATCATTCGCGCTGAACAGCCCGATGCCATCGTGGTACGCCAGGGCAAACTGACCCGCGCCATGATCGACGCTTCAGCCAACCTGAAAGTGATCGCCAAGCACGGCGTGGGCTACAACACCATCGATCTCCAGGCCGCCGCCGACCGCAGCATCCCGGTATCGATCGCCCTGGGCGCCAATGCCCAGTCGGTGGCCGAGCTGGCCTTCGCCCTGATGTTCAGCGTGGCACGTCAAACCGCACTGCTGGATGCGCGCATGCGTGACGGGCATTGGGACAAATCCTCGGCCAACGGCATGGAGCTGTCGGGCAAAACCCTGGGGCTTATCGGCCTGGGCTCGATCGGCAGCATCCTCATGGACCTGGTGGCGCCACTGCGCATGAAGGTCAAGGTGTTCGACCCCTACCTCAAGCAGCTGCCGGAGCGCCCGCACGTCGAGCGTGAAGAGGATTTCGATCGCCTGCTGGCTGAAAGCGATATCATCAGCCTGCACTGCCCGCTGACCGAGACCAACCACAACCTGATTGGCGCTGCCCAGCTCGAGCGCATGCGCCCAGGCGCCATCCTGATCAACACTGCCCGTGGTGAGCTGATCGACACCAACGCCCTGGTAAAAGCGCTCAGCGAACGCCGCATCGCCGGTGCCGGCCTGGATACCTTCAGCCCCGAGCCGCCGCCTGCCGACAGCCCGCTGTGGGGCCTGCCGACACTGGTCGCCACGCCGCATGTCGGTGCCAACACCACCGAGGCCCGCGAACGGGTAGGCCTGGTAGCGCTGAAGCAGGTTCTCGATGTGTGGGCGGGTAATGCTCTGGACCCGCGTTGCGTGGTCAACCGCCACCTCTTCGCCAGCTGATCGCACCCCTCGCGTGCCTCTCGTGAGCGGGGCACGTTCACACGCGTCACTCCAGAAAAAAAACAATTGGAGAGCACCATGACTTCAGCAACATCGCTGCCGGATGAACTCGAACGCAGCACCATGCGCCGTATCGCCTGGCGACTGCTGCCCTTTCTGATCGTCTGCTACCTGATCGCGATCATCGACCGGGGCAACATCGGCATGGCTTCCCTGCAGATGAACGAGGACCTGCAGCTCACGGCAAAGGTGTTCGGCTTCGCCAGCAGCCTGTTCTTTTTTGCCTACTTCCTGGTCGAAGTGCCCAGCAACCTGGCCATGCAACGCTACGGGGCACGCATCTGGATAGCCCGCATCATGATCACCTGGGGCCTGATCTCGGCAGGCACGGCGTTCGTTCAGGGTGCCAATTCACTGTACGTGATGCGCTTTCTGCTGGGTGCTGCCGAGGCCGGTTTCTTCCCGGGCGTGCTGCTGTACCTCACCTACTGGCTGCCGTCTGCCTACCGCGCGCGCATGGTGGCGCTGTTCATGGTGGCGATCCCTGCCGCCAACTTCATTGGTTCGCCACTGTCGGGCCTGCTGCTGAACCTGGATGGCTGGATGGGCATGCGTGGCTGGCACTGGCTGTTCATTCTCGAAGGCATTCCTGCCGTACTGCTGGGCATCGCCTGCCTGTTCGTGCTTACCGACCGCCCCGAGCAGGCCAAGTGGCTGAATGACGAGCAGCGCGGCTGGCTCACCAAGCGCCTGGCTGATGAAGCCTCGAAAAAGACCGCCATCGGCCATATTTCGCTGTGGAAGCTGCTGCGCCACAAAGACATCTGGGTACTGGCACTGATCTACTCGGGCGCTTCAGCTGCAGGCAGCACCATGAGCGTGTGGGCCCCGCAACTGCTGAAGACATTCGGCCTGAGCTCGTTGGAAATCGGCCTGGTGAATGCCATCCCTTACGGTGTTGCCTCTGTGCTGATGATCATCTGGGGTCGCAGCTCCGACCGCAGCGGCGAGCGTCGCTGGCACACGGCGATGACCATGCTGCTGATCGCGGCGGGCCTGTTGATGACCTTGTTCACCTCGTCCCTGCCGGCAACGGTGATGATGCTGACCATGGTCCTGGTGGGCGCCTACTCGATGAAAGGGCCGTTCTGGGCGCTGGTGTCGGGTTGGCTGTCTTCCTCGACTGCTGCTGCGGGGCTGGCAGCCGTGGGCGCCATGGCCAACCTGATTGGCGGAGGCATCATGGTCAATGCCTACGGCGCCATTCACGATGCCACCGGCAGCTACTCCCTGGCGCTGATGCCGTTGGCCGCGCTGTGTACCGTGGCCGGGGTCGCGGTACTGGTGATCGGCCGCAAGCGCCAGCGCGAGCAAGCCGAGGCAGCCAGCGCCCTCAGCGCGAAATAAGCCGCAAAAGCCGTACTTCGATGCCCACTTTCCTGCCTCAGGAACGTGGGCATCCTCATTTCACAACAACAAGAAACGAGGAATATCCATGACGTTGTCTCGTCGTCAATTCTTGCAGGCCACCGGTGCACTGGGCGCTGTCGCCTCCATGGGCGCCATGGCCGACGTGCCCTTCAGCAAGGGCGATGCGCACCCGCGCCTGACGCCGCCCGCAGGTACCATCGACTGCCACATGCACCTCTATGACAGCCGCATCCCGGCCGCACCCGGCGCTACCCTGCTGCCGGCGGATGCCTCGCTGGAGGATTACCGCAAGCTGCAGCAGCGCCTGGGCATCCGCCGCATGGTCATCGTCACGCCATCGACCTACGGCACCGATAACCGGGTGATGCTCGATGGCTTGTTGCGCAGCCGAGGCGATGCCCGGGGTGTGGCGGTTGTGTCCAATGGGATTACCGACGCAGAACTTGCCGAACTGCACCAGGCAGGAGTGCGTGGTATCCGCTTCAACCTGAGCGTCGGCAGCCAGGCGCTCGATGGGCTGGAAAGCCTGGCCGCGCGGGTCGGCGAACTGGGCTGGAACGTACAGGTCGCTACCGGGCCGCTGCTGCCCGAGGTTGCCCCGCGCTTGCTGGCCTTGCCAGGCAGGATCGTTATCGACCACATGGGCCATGTACCACAGCCAGAAGCGCTGAAGTCGCCAGCTTTCGCCGCACTGGTGCGGCTGCTGGACACCGACCGGGCATGGATCAAGCTGTCGGCACCTTATCTTCGCTCGAAAATGGGAGCACCGCTGTTCGAGGACGTCGGCCGAGTCGCCACTGCACTGGTCAGTCATCGCCCTGATCGCATGCTATGGGGTAGCGACTGGCCGCACCCGACGCTTGCCGCCGAGCAGAAACCCGACGATGCGCAGGTCCTTGACCTGCTGATGCGCTGGGCACCAAAGGAGCAAACCCAGACCCTGATCTTGCGCGACAACCCCGCCCAGCTCTACGACTTCTGATCACCTGCCAAACCGAAAAGTCGGCCGCATCGGAAGGGCGCGCACCACCCGAAGATGATGAGCGTGGGCCTGCATGGGCGGATCAGTGGCCATCCTGGTCGTGCGATGGCGCTGGCGCGCTTTCTCGATTACGTGCAGGGCCACCACGGGGTGCGGGTCTGCCGACGCGAAGAGATTGCCAGGCACTGGATAGCCCAGTTCCCCGCCTGAGCGGTCAGTCGTTCGCAACAAACACGGGATCAGCTAACGACCCGCCCTGCCGGACGCGCCGAGCACAGCCTTGCGCTGGCACTTCACCAGGACCTTGCGGCCGGTTTCGACAAAGGGCGTGACGATCAGGCTATAGACCGTCAGGTAACGCTGGTGGTCCTGCTCGCTGGTGCCGAAGCGGATGCTTTCAGGCGTTGACGTGGTGACATAGAGCGTGCCGAACATCCAGTCCCAGAGGGACAGGTTGGTGCCGAAGTTACGGTTGAAATGGCGCGGGGCGTCGCTGTGATGGATCTGGTGCTGGGCCGGGCTGTTGAACACATGTTCCAGTTGCGGGCCGAACGACAGCCAGACATGGCTATGCCGCAGGTTGGCCGCCAGGCTGTTGAAGATGAATACCAGGTAGGTCACGCCGAACAGGGTGTAGCGGCTGACTTCACCGCCGCAGAGGTACCAGAAGCATCCGGCGTAGAGGCCGATGCAAATGCCGGTGCTCAGTTTCTCGACGATCTTTTCCACGAAATGCACCCGGCTCGCCGTCGCCGGTACCAGCACGGGCGCCGAATGGTGGACCTTGTGAAAGGCCCAGAGCCAGCGGGAGTGAAAGGCCCGGTGCGCCCAGTAATGGATGAAGTCCTTGAGCAGGAACACCCCCAACCCGTAGAGCAAGGACAGTTCGAGGTTTTCGCCCAGGCGCGGGCGCGCGCCCCAGAGGTTGTTGAAAAAGGCCAGGTAATCGCCGGAGCGCAGGATGTAGGGGTCGACCAGTTGGACGACGGGCAGCACCAGCGCAACCTTGAGGATGGCCCGCACGAAGTAGTAACGGTAGTCCAGCAGCGCCGAGGGATGAAGATGTACCCGGGCGCCGCCGATGAATTGCCAGAACGACTGGGCGTCGCTCAGGCCGCGCCGCTTCCTGAAACGGAACAGGCCGTAGGCTGCGCCATAGGAGATGCAAAGAAACAAGACCCCGAAACGGCCGTTCATATTGAAAATGCCGAGAAACTGCTCGGTAACGGGCGTGATCACCCAATCGGTAAGGTGCTCAGAGAAAAGCGGCAGGGCATCCACGAAACGTCAGCCTCGGCAAAAAAACGGGGGTGCAATTGTAAATCAGTTTTATTTACCCAAGCGGTTTTATGCAAGCGCCCGGTACCCTCGACCGACACAGGGAGTACCACCTTGCAGACAAGGTCCGAGGGGTGAACTACACGCTGCGCCCAGTCGACTGATCATGCGAGGGCAGTTACGCTGGCGCTTCCCACCTGCACGGAAGCGCCAGTGATCGAAACATACGAAGGAAGCTGCTTGTGCGCAGCGGTCAGTTACCTGCTACTGACCCCTCCCAAGGCAGTCAGTCATTGCCATTGCAGCCAGTGCCGCAAAAGCCACGGGGCAGCCTTCGCCTCCTACGGCAGCGTTCCACGCAGCAGGCTGCGAATCCTCCGCGGCACCTGCAGCATCAAAGCCTTTGCCTCTTCGCCGACGGTAGTGCGCGAGTTCTGCGCCGAGTGCGGCTCGACTTTGTTCTGGTCACGTTCCCAAGGCGACTTTGCCGACTGGGTTTCGATAGCACTGGGCACACTTGATACCCCGTTCCTGCCCAGGAAGCAGAAACACGTTCATGTCGATTTTGCTGCCCCTTGGTACTCACCCCACTGCCCTCACCCGCACACATTGGCAACGCCGGGCCATCCAAAGCACGGTCAAGACAATCCTTGATAGAGCAATCACGGCTAGGCACCTCCATGCCTGAACAACGGATGCTAGCGCTCACCGCACCTTCCGGAGAATCCGTTCGTTGACTGACTCACAGCACAACCCAACCTACGCAAAACGGTTCGAAGCCGTGCTTGCCTATATCGACAGCCACCTCGAAGGGGACCTGTCGGTAAATGCCCTGAGCCGCATCGCCAATTTCTCGGCCTTTCACTTTCATCGGCAGTTCACGGCATACATCGGCATTCCGGTATCACGGTATGTGCAACTGATGAGGCTGCGACGCGCGGCGCATCAACTGGTCGCCTCGCCGGCCATCTCCGTACTGGAAGCAGCTTTCGGCGCCGGCTTCGAAAGCCCCGAAGCCTTTTCCAGGGCTTTCAAGCGTGCGTTTGGCATGGCGCCGAGCGTATTCGCCAAGGCCCCGAACTGGCAGGCCTGGAGTGCGGTTTTCGTTGTTCCTCATCTTTCAAGGAGTATCACCATGCAGATCCGTATCGTGGATTTCGCCGAAACCCATGTGGCCGCGCTCGAACACCAAGGGGCGCCCGGCCTGGTCAGTGAAAGCGTCGCGCGTTTTCGCCAATGGCGCATTAAAAGCGGCCAGTCACCGGTGGCCAGCAGCCGAACCTTCGGCATTCCCTACGACAACCCCGACACCACCCCGGCGCACGCCTTTCGCTTCGCCGTGTGTGGCGAGATAGACGAAGCCGTGCAGCCCAATGATTTCGGCGTACACGAACGCGTCATCCCGGCAGGCCGCTGCGCCGTGATCCGGCATACCGGGTCGCCTGACTACATTGGCGAAACCATCTATCCGCTTTATCGGGACTGGTTGCCTTCGAGCAACGAGGAACTGCGGGATCATCCGTTGTTCTTTCACTACTTGAGCGTGTATCCGGAAACGCCGCTGGAGCAATGGCAAACGGACATCTACGTGCCGCTCAAGTAGGTTGGCTGGTGGCTAATCTGGGTAGAAGGCTGCAGGGCTGCGCATAGATCGAGTCCAGACGGATACCCGGCTCTCTTGGTAAACTAGCCGCCTGCCTTGGCAATCACCGATCTCCCGCCGCCGACTTTTGCTACGTCGAGCTCCTCGGTTTGCTGCAAACACCCTCGAAACTGCTGAATTTGGTACAAGACACGTTGAACGATATGACCACAAACCCAGGCTCTAACCCAGCAACCATGCGCTCTGAGCCTTCCCGTCGCTTCAGCGTTGCACCGATGATGGACTGGACAGACCGCCACTGCCGGTTCTTCCTGCGCCTACTATCCAAAAACACCCTGCTCTACACTGAAATGGTCACCACCGGTGCCCTGCTGCACAACGACGCCCACCGTTTCCTGCGCCACGACGTCTCCGAGCACCCGCTGGCGCTGCAACTGGGCGGCAGCGTGCCGGCCGACCTGGCCGCCTGTGCCCGTCTGGCCGAGGAGGCCGGCTACGACGAGGTCAACCTCAACGTCGGCTGCCCGAGTGACCGGGTGCAGAACAACATGATCGGCGCCTGCCTGATGGCCCACCCGGCGCTGGTGGCAGATTGCGTGAAAGCCATGTGTGACGCGGTATCGACCCCGGTGACGGTCAAGCACCGCATCGGTATCAATGGCCGCGACAGCTACGCCGAGCTGTGCGACTTCGTCGGCCAGGTACGCGAGGCAGGCTGCCGGAGTTTTACTGTGCACGCGCGCATCGCGATCCTGGAAGGGCTGTCGCCGAAGGAGAACCGTGAGATTCCGCCCTTGCGCTATGACGTGGCGGCGCAGTTGAAGGCGGACTTCCCGGACCTGGAGATCGTGCTCAACGGCGGGATCAAGACCCTGGCCGAGTGCCAGGCACACC
>Ga0247821_10000398_pt1 | contig 24259 bp, 20 predicted proteins | sample 13C_Glycerol_Day_FD_192481 | JGI IMG/M metagenome (GOLD analysis project Ga0247821, IMG submission 192481) | Soil microbial communities from agricultural site in Penn Yan, New York, United States - 13C_Glycerol_Day14 | ecosystem: Environmental > Terrestrial > Soil > Agricultural land | place... | reverse complement strand
TATTCGATTCCTGTCTCCGCACCAGAAAACAGTTTCCAGCAGCCCATGACTGTCTACGAAACACCCAACAAAGCCCGCCTAGTGCGGGCTTTGTTGTTTCTGGTCAGTTTTGAGCAGACAGCGATAAGGAAGCGCGATGAACAAAAGTACGGTCCGTTTTGCACCTTGGATTGGCTCCCACTACGCGGAAGGATTTCGCGGTCTGCGCATTCTTTTGGTGTGTGAGTCTCACTACGGTGGCAAGCAGCACGAGCGACCGACAGTCACTCCTGAGCTCATCAAGGCACTTGCGCTAGGTGAGAAACACCCTCAGGCAACCAGAAAGCTCGGGCGACATGCGCACTTCGCCAAAATATTGGCTGCACTCACGAACGCTAAACGATCCGGGAACATTTCCGGCGTTCAACGACGAGAATTCTGGAATGGCGTTGCTTATTACAATTTTCTGCAAGAGTTCGTAAGCGACACTCGCGTTCTGCCGCCTACGGATGCGTGGGAACGGGGCAAGAGAGCCTTCACCGAGGTCCTGGCTGTGCTGGCGCCAGATTTGATTGTTTGCTTCAGTCTTCGAAACGGTAATCGGATTCGGTCGCTAGCGGGTGACGTGCCTGTGGCGGTGGTGAATCATCCGTCTTCGCGATTTGCCTATGCCAACGTCAATCCAGTCATCGCTACCCATATCGAGAAGGCCCTGGAAAGGAAGGCGCAAGGATCGGTGTTCGCCAGCACTGATATCTTTCATCGCTGGCGTGAAGCAACAGATTCAGCCTTGCCCGCCCCTGGCCGGTACCTTTCTGACTCGGACAGGCTCGCGCTCCTTGCGCAGCGGAGGGCGTCAATGGCGGCGCTTGATAGAGCCTTGCCGGGATAAATCACAAGGAGGGAAAAGGGAGCGGATTAACTTTTCAGTTATCCCCAAAAAAGCTCTTCGTCCTCCGGAATCTCATCCGTGACAAACACCCGCGCATGAGCGCTGTGCTCGTCTTCCATGCGTAAACCGAAGTACCGGGAGTCGTTGGCATCCCAGAATGCCTCCACCTGTGCCATGGGGGCATTTTCAAGCAGCACCTCGGCGCTGCGTTCCAGGATGATCGAGTAGCGTGTTTCGGTATTCATTACAAAGGGGCTCGCAAGGGCGGAGTGTGGATGCTGATCGTGTGCAAAAAAGGTGTGCCATTATGCCGCCCTGCTGATCGGCGACCCTGACCGCTCATCACTTAGGCGACGATTCCGATGAAGCGTGGAGAAGGGGACGGCTTTAGCAGCCAGCCTTGCCGTTGGTCCCCCATCAGCAAGGCTGGCGCTTGTCCATGGGGGCCTCGGCGCTATGGCTGGACCTTGCCAAGGGCCACTTCGACCAGGCCACGGGCATTTTCGATTTCATGCAGGGCGGCCAAGGTCAGTAACTGACCCGGTGGTTTCGGATGAAGCAGCACGGTTTGCTGGGCGACGGCCCGGGCACAGGCCAGGTATTCGGAAATCTGGACGAGGACGTCTTCGAGGGAATGGTTGGGGTTATGCGGGGGATCTGGGACGATTTTCAACATGACGAACTCCGACATCGGTGGAGCTGCCACGTCTCTGCTGTCAAACAAATGGGTGGCAGCTGTACGCGGGTTGACAGACCGAGGATATCGGAACTCGGCGCACACGAATGTGCCCCACGCACAGCCGCCATAAAGCGATGTGCATGCGATCCGAACTCAGAATCGGCCTGTCAAAACCGGTCGTTGAATGTGGCAACGACCGGCCGAGACTAGAACCCCGACGGGACCCCTGCAATGCCTTGAAAGCGCCCAAAGTATGTTTGGGAAATGGACTACATGGAATCAGGAAAATCTGATGAGTCCCTTTCAACAGCGTGTTCCCACAGGGGATAATTTCGCCCGTTCTACTCACCGGCTGGTTGCCAGCAAGTCACCTGCTGCGTGACCCTGTCAGGCCACAGGCCATCATAGATTTACAGCGGAACCTGCTCCGTTCAGGTTTCGAGCCAAACACGAAGGGCAGCTAACGCCCTCTTTTTTTGCTGGGGCGATGGATGAAACAAGGTCGATTTTGGCCACTGATGCTGCTGTTCGTGATGCTGGCGGGCTGTGCCACCGCGCCACCCCGGGATCAGAACAATCTTTGCAATATCTTCCGTGAGTACCCTGACTGGTACGAAGATTCGTTGCAGATGCAGAAGGAATTCGGCACGCCTCAACATGTGGCGATGGCGATCATGAAGCAGGAAAGCAGTTTCGTTTCCGATGCGCTGCCGCCTCGCGATTACCTGCTCTGGGTGATTCCCTGGGGGCGGGTGAGTTCGGCCTATGGTTATGCACAGGCACAGGACCCGGTCTGGGGCGAGTACAAGGATGGCACCGGCAATGGCGGCTCGCGTGACAACTTCGATGACGCGGTCATGTTCATTGGCTGGTACACCGCCGGCACCCAGCAGCAACTGGGGATCTCCAAGTGGGATGTGTACAACCAGTACCTGGCGTACCACGAGGGGCGCGGTGGTTTCAGTCGGGGCACCTATCGCAGCAAGCCCTGGTTGATGCAGGTGGCGCGCAAGGTGGAGCAGCAGGCGAAGGTCTATGGTGCACAGCTCAAGCAGTGTCGGCAGGAGCTGGAGGATGACAGCGGCTGGTTCTGACCCGCGTCCGTAACCGCTGCCGCCAGGCTGCGATCGGCCGCGAAGCGGTCGTGAAAATCGAGAAGCCCATGCGGTCTGATTGATCGAGTTGCCGGGTTTGCGACTGCTGCGCAGTCGGTCGCAGCCTCGTACCTCGGCAGCGGCTACGTCAGGTCTTGAGGGCAAGGCTTACCGACTGGAAGCGTCGCTTGCCCAGCCAAACAACTCACAGGCATTACGGCTGCTGACCTGCGCCAGCTGCTCTGGCGCAATCCCGATGATGCCCGCCAGCGCCCCGGCAATCTGCGGCAAATGTTCCGGGCTGTTTCGCACCCCCGCAAACATCACCGGCGCCATGTCCGGCGCATCGGTTTCCAGCACCACACTCTCCAGCGGCAGCTGCGGCAGCACCTTGTGCAAGCGCAGGGCCTGGGGCCAGGTAGCAGCGCCACCGAGGCCAAGTTTGAAGCCGAGCTTGTGATACTCGCGGGCCTCTTCGACGCTGCCGGCAAAGGCGTGGATGATGCCGCCGCGCTTGAGTCTGTAGCGCTTGAGGGTGGCGATCACCACGGCATGGCTGCGGCGCACGTGGAGCAGGGCGGGCAGGTTGAAGTCGACGGCCAGTTGCAGTTGCGCCTCGAACAGTTGCTGCTGGCGCTCACGGTCCAGTTCCGGCAGGTAGTAGTCCAGGCCGAATTCGCCCACGGCGCACAGTTGCCGCTCACCGCGCAGGCGGCTCAGCCAGTCGCCCAGTTCACGCACATGCTCGGGGCGGTGCTGGTCGAGGTAGACCGGGTGCAGGCCGAAGGCGGCGTACAGTTGCGCGTCGCTGCCCACCAGGTCCCAGACCCGCTGCCAGTTGGCCTGGTACACCCCCAGCACCACCATGCGTTCGACGCCTGCCGCCCTGGCATTGGCCAGCAAGGCCGGGCGGTCGTGGTCGAAGTCCGGAAAATCCAGATGGGTGTGGGTGTCGATCAGGCGCATGTTCAGGCCTTGTTGATCCGCTGTTTGAAGGTTCGACCTACGGCGTGCACGCCGGGTTCGTAGCGTTTCTCTTCAACGGCGGCCAGGGCCAGTTTCAGCGCGATTTCGGCCATCACGCCGTGTTGCTGGGCCATGGCATTGACCGGCAGCGGCAGGAAGTCGAGCAGCTGGTTGTCGCCGAAGGTGCCCAGTTGCAGGCTGCGCGAGTCGGCCGGGCGGGCCTGGAGCACATCGAACACCCCTTGCAGCAGCACGTAGGAGGTGGTCACCAGGGCGTCGGGCAGGCCGCCGAGTTCGGCGATCAGCTGGTTCATCAGGCGCTGGCCGCATTCGCGGCTGAAGGCTTCACCCTGGTAGCGGCTGATGTTGCCGGCAAAGCCTTGCAGGGCTTCGTCGAAGCCGCCGGCGCGGGCCTGGCTGACGCTCAGTTCCGGGCGTGCGCCGATCAGGGCGATGTTGGTCGGCTGGGTGTCCAACAGGCTGCGGGTCAGTTGCAGGCTGGCGTTGCGGTCGTCGCTGACCACCGAGCAGAAATGCGCCGGGTCCAGGCTGCGGTCGATGGCGATGACCGGCAGGCCCTTGGCTTGCAGTTCGCGGTAGCTGTCATCGCCGGCCGGCAGGCAGCTGGCGACGAACAGCGCATCGCAGCGCCGGGCACGGAACAGTTGCTGCAGCTGGCGCTCGCTGTCGGGCTGGTCGTCGCTGCTGGCGATCAGCAGTTGATAACCCTTGGCCCGGGCGCCTTGCTCCAGTTGCTTGGCAATGCGTGCGTAGCTGGGGTTTTCCAGGTCCGGGAGAATGAAGCCCAGGGTCCGGGTGTGTCGGCTGCGCAAGCCGGCGGCCTGCGGGTTGGGGGTGAAGCCATGGGCTTCGACCACCGCGCGCACACGCTCCACCGTGCTGCTGCTGATGCGTTGCTGTTCGGCCTTGCCATTGATGACGTAGCTGGCTGTGGTCACGGACACACCGGCCAGACGGGCGATATCGCTGAGTTTCACCGCTTATTCCTTGTTATTACCGCGGCTGTCTGCACAGCCTGACCGGGAATTGTCGCCGATCCAGTGATCACGGCGCAGACGACCATTGTCGCAATTGTCCGACAAGATGGGGCTTCATTGATCGAAGATTATCGAGTACCGTGGTCACAATTCTAGATTAAACGTTTCAGCAGGCGAATTTTCTGCCGAACCATCGCCTGCCCAGGGCCGTGAACAATGGCCCTGTGCAATAAAATTCACAACAATACCTCAGCACCACCCTGGTGCTGCAAAGGAGAAGGTCATGCTCGAGCTCACTGTAGAGCAGATTTCCATGGGCCAGTCGGCGCCGGACAAAGCAGCGGCCTTGCAGCTGCTGGCCGGCTACCTGGTCAGTGACGGTCTGGTCGCCGAGGGTTACCTGGCGGGTCTGCAGGCGCGTGAGGCGCAGGGTTCGACCTTTCTCGGCCAGGGTATTGCGATCCCCCACGGCACCCCGGAAACCCGTGACCAGGTGTTCACCACCGGCGTGCGTTTGTTGCAGTTTCCCGACGGCGTGGACTGGGGCGACGGCCAGCGGGTGTACCTGGCCATCGGTATCGCCGCGCGTTCCGATGAGCACCTGCGCCTGCTGCAACTGCTGACCCGGGCCCTGGGCGAAACCGACCTGGCCGAGGCGCTGCGCCGGGCCAGCTCGGCCGAAGCGCTGCTCAAGCTGCTGCAGGGCGCGCCCCAGGAGCTGGCGCTGGATGCGCAGATGATCGGCCTCGGTGTGCCGGTCGAGGATTTCGATGAGCTGGTCTGGCGCGCGGCCCGTTTGCTGCAACGTGCCGAATGCGTGGCCGGCGGTTTTGCCGGGGTGTTGCAGCAGGTCGAGCCGCTGCCGCTGGGCGAGGGCTTGTGGTGGCTGCACAGCGAACAGGCGGTGCGCCAGCCAGGACTGGCCTTCGTCACCCCGCAACAGCCTCTGCGCTATCGCGATCAGCCGGTCAACGGCTTGTTCTGCCTGGCCAGCCTGGGCGCCGCGCACCAGGCCTTGCTCGAACGCTTGTGCACCCTGCTGATCGAAGGTCGTGGCCAGGAGCTGTGCCGGGCCACCAGCAGCCGTGCAGTGCTGGAAGTGCTCGGCGGTGAGCTGCCGGCCGACTGGCCCAGCGCCCGCATTGCCCTGGCCAACGCCCACGGCTTGCATGCACGGCCGGCCAAGGAGCTGGCGCAACTGGCCAAGGCCTTCGACGGCGAGATCCGCCTGCGGGTGGTCGACAGCGGCCAGGCGGCGGTGTCGGCCAAGAGCCTGAGCAAGCTGCTGAGCCTCGGTGCCCGGCGTGGCCAGGTGCTGGAGATCATCGCCGAACCTTCTGTCGCCGCCGATGCGTTGCCGGCGTTGCTGGCGGCTATCGAGGCCGGCCTGGGCGAGGAGGTCGAAGCGCTGGCCGAAGTGACCCAGGCTGCCCCGGCACTGCTGCCGGAGCCCGAACTTCAGGCGCCGCAGGCCGGTGCGCTGATCCAGGGCGTGGCCGCCGCGCCAGGGATTGCCAGTGGTCCAGCGCATATCCAGGTGCTGCGTGAATTCGATTATCCGCTACGCGGCGAGTCCCTGCCCGTCGAACGCCAGCGCCTGCAACAGGCCCTGGCAGCGGTGAACGGCGAGATTGCCGCGCTGATCCAGCGCAGCCAGGCCAAGGCCATTGGCGACATCTTCATCACCCACCAGGAAATGCTCGCCGACCCGGACCTGGGCGATGAAGTCGACCAGCGCCTGCGCCAGGGCGAAAGCGCGCCGGCGGCGTGGATGGCGGTGATCGATGCCGCTGCGCGCCAGCAGGAAGCCCTGCACGATGCCTTGCTCGCCGAGCGGGCCGCCGATTTGCGTGATATCGGCCGGCGGGTGCTGGCAAAACTCTGTGGCGAGGCCGATAGCGCAGCGCCCGAGCAGCCTTATGTGCTGGTGATGGAAGAGGTCGGTCCGTCGGATGTGGCGCGCCTGGATCCGGCGCGGGTGGCCGGGATTCTCACCGCCCGTGGTGGCGCCACCGCGCACAGCGCCATCGTCGCCCGCGCCCTGGGGATTCCCGCCGTGGTCGGCGCCGGCGATGCGGTCTTGCTGATTGCCGAAGGCACACCGCTGTTGCTCGATGGCCAGCGCGGCCGCCTGCAGGTGGCGCCACCTGAGGATGAACTGCAACGTGCCCTGGCCGAACGCGAGCGCCGCGAGCAGCGCCTGCAACAGGCCCGCGCCCATCGCCTGGAACCGGCCGTGACCCGTGACGGGCACGCCATCGAGGTGTGCGCCAATATCGGCGAAAGCAAAGGCATCGAGGCGGTGGTCGACCAGGGCGCCGAAGGCGTTGGCCTGCTGCGCACCGAACTGATTTTCATGGCCCATCAGCAAGCCCCGGACGAAGCCCAGCAGGAGGCCGAGTACCGGCGTGTCCTCGATGGTCTGGCGGGCCGGCCGCTGGTGGTGCGTACCCTGGATGTGGGCGGCGACAAACCGCTGCCGTACTGGCCGATCGCCAAGGAAGAAAACCCCTTCCTCGGCGTGCGTGGCATTCGCCTGACCCTGCAGCGTCCGCAGGTGATGGAAACCCAGTTGCGCGCCCTGTTGCGGGCAGCCGGTGACAGGCCGTTGCGGATCATGTTCCCCATGGTCGGTCAGGTGGAGGAGTGGCAGCAGGCGCGGGCCATGGTCGAGCGCCTGCGCACGGAAATCAGCGTCAGCGACCTGCAACTGGGGATCATGATCGAGGTGCCCTCGGCAGCCCTGCTGGCCCCGGTGCTCGCTCGCGAAGTGGATTTCTTCAGCATCGGCACCAACGACCTGACCCAGTACACCCTGGCCATCGACCGCGGCCATCCGAGCCTCTCGGCCCAGGCCGACGGCCTGCACCCGGCGGTGCTGCAACTGATCGACATCACCGTGCGCGCCGCCCATGCCCATGGCAAGTGGGTAGGCGTGTGCGGGGAACTGGCGGCCGATCCGCAGGCGGTCGCTGTATTACTGGGCCTGGGCGTCGATGAGCTGAGCGTTGCCGCGCGCAGCATCGCCGAGGTCAAGGCCCGGGTTCGTGAACTGAATTTTGAACACGCCCGGCAGCTTGCGCGGCAAGCGCTGCTGCAGGGCAGTGCCGGCGCCGTACGGGCGCTGGTGGAGAACGATTGAATGGCCAAGATACTGACCCTGACCCTCAACCCGGCGCTGGACCTGACCGTCAGCCTCGATGGCCTGCACAGTGGCCAGGTCAACCGCAGCCAGGCCCAGCACAGCCATGCGGCGGGCAAGGGCCTGAACGTCGCCCAGGTGCTGGCCGACCTGGGGCACAGCGTCACCGTCGGCGGCTTTCTGGGTGAAGACAACCTGCAGCCCTTCGAAAACCTGATTGCCCGTCGTGGCTTTGCCGACTGCTTTGTCCGCGTACCCGGCGAGACCCGTTGCAACATCAAGCTGGTCGAGGCCGATGGCCGCGTCACCGACATCAACGGTCCGGGCCCGCAGGTCGATGCCCGGGCCTGCGAACAGTTGCTGGCGAAACTGGCCCGGGTCGCGCCCGGACACGATGCGGTGGTCGTCGCCGGCAGCCTGCCACAGGGTGTCACGGCGCAGTGGTTACGCCAGTTGCTCGACCAGCTCAAGGCCATGGGGTTGAAGGTCGCCCTGGACAGCAGCGGTGAAGCCTTGCGCCTGGGGCTGCAAAGCGCGCCCTGGCTGGTCAAGCCGAATACCGACGAGCTGGGCGAACTGCTTGGCGCTGCGCTGCACGGTTTCGCCGAACAACAGGCAGCCGCTCGCCGGCTGATCGAGCAGGGCGTCGAACATGTGGTGGTGTCCCAGGGCGAGCAGGGCGTCAACTGGTTCAGCCAGGGGGCCGCGCTCGGTGCCGTGCCGCCGCGGATCAAGGTGGCCAGCACCGTCGGTGCCGGCGACTCATTGCTGGCCGGCATGGTCCATGGCCTGCTCAGTGGCGACGCGCCCGCGCAGACCTTGCGCCGGGCCACGGCCATTGCCGCCCAGGCCGTGACCCAGATCGGTTTCGGCATCAATGACCGCGAGCAATTGGCGCAACTGGAACGCGACGTGAGCCTGCGCGAAGAACAACAAGAGGGTTGCAGATGAACATTGCCATCGTCACCGCCTGCCCCAATGGCCAGGTCTCCAGTGTGCTCAGTGCGCGCCTGCTGGAAGCCGCCGCGCAGCGCCTGGGCTGGAGCACCAGCGTCGAGATCCATGATCCACAGCAGCCGCAGCGGCAATTGTCCGAGGCGGTGATCGCCGCGGCCGACTGGGTGCTGGTGGTCAACACCGGCCCGCTGGACCTGCGTCGCTTCGCCGGCAAGCGCCTGTTCCAGAGCACCCCGGCCCAGGCCCTGGGCGACGCCCAGCACTTTCTCGGCGAGGCGGCGAAGAAGGCCGAGGTCTATCAGCCGGTGGCCGAGACGCTGCCTGCGACCGTCGAGCGCGGGGCGAAAATTGTTGCCATCACCGCCTGCCCGACCGGCGTCGCCCACACCTTCATGGCCGCCGAAGCCTTGCAGCAGGCTGCGCACCAATTGGGCTACCAACTGACAGTCGAGACCCAGGGGTCGGTCGGAGCACGCAACCCGTTGCCATCGACGGCGATTGCCGAGGCCGATGTGGTGCTGCTGGCCGCCGACATCGAGGTGCCCACCGAACGCTTCGCCGGCAAGCGCATCTATCGCTGCGGCACCGGCACCGCCCTCAAGCAGGCCCAGGTCACCCTGAACAAGGCCCTGGCCGAGGGCCGCGAAGAGTCGAGTGGGCAGGGCGCCACAGCCAGCCCGGCGCGCAGCGAGAAAGCCGGGGTGTACAAGCACCTGCTCACCGGTGTGTCGTTCATGTTGCCGATGGTGGTGGCGGGCGGCTTGCTGATCGCCCTGTCGTTCGTCTTCGGTATCGAAGCCTTCAAGGAGCCCGGCACCCTGCCGGCGGCGTTGATGCAGATCGGTGGCGAGGCGGCCTTCAAACTGATGGTGCCGCTGCTCGCCGGTTATATCGCCTACTCGATTGCCGACCGTCCGGGCCTGGCCCCGGGGATGATCGGCGGCCTGCTGGCCAGCACCCTGGGCGCCGGTTTCATTGGCGGCATCGTCGCCGGCTTTCTCGCCGGCTACAGCGCCAAGGCCATCAGCCGCTGGGTGCGTTTGCCCACCAGCCTCGAGGCGCTCAAGCCGATCCTGATCATTCCGTTGCTGGCGAGCCTGTTCACCGGCCTGGTGATGATCTACGTGGTCGGCAAGCCGGTGGCCGGCCTGCTCGAAGGGCTGACCCACTTTCTCGACAGCATGGGCACCACCAACGCGATCCTGCTCGGCGTGCTGCTGGGCGGGATGATGTGCGTGGACCTCGGCGGGCCGATCAACAAGGCCGCCTATGCGTTCTCGGTCGGCTTGCTGGCGTCCCAGAGCTACGCGCCGATGGCCGCGACCATGGCCGCAGGCATGGTGCCGCCGATCGGCCTGGGCATCGCCAGTTTCATCGCCCGGCGCAAGTTCGCCCAGAGCGAGCGGGAGGCGGGCAAGGCGGCGTTCGTACTGGGCCTGTGCTTCATTTCCGAAGGCGCGATTCCCTTTGCCGCCAAGGATCCGCTGCGGGTGATCCCGGCCAGTATCGCCGGTGGCGCCTTGACCGGTGCGTTGTCGATGTACTTCGGATGCAAGCTGATGGCGCCCCACGGCGGGCTGTTCGTGATGCTGATCCCCAATGCCATCAACCACGCCTTGCCGTACCTGCTGGCGATCCTGGCCGGCAGCCTGCTGACCGCAATGGTGTATGCGCTGCTCAAGCGCAGCGAGGTGGTGGAACTGGCAGTGCAGCCGGCCAAGGCCTGATCAGGTGGGGCGTCGCGGGTGCTTCTTGCGCAGGGGCACCAGCAACTCGCCCAGGCCGTTGTGGTCGATCTCGTGCATCAGGGCCAGCAATGCGCCCAGCTCACCTTTGGGGAAGCCCTGGCGGGCGAACCAGGCCAGGTAATGGCCGGGCAGGTCGGCGATCAGCCGGCCCTGGTATTTGCCGAAGGGCATTTCACGGGTGACCAGCAGGACGAGGGCTTCAGGATTCATGCGGCGGTCTCCACGCGATTGCGGCCATTGCGCTTGGCGCGGTAGAGCGCGTCGTCAGCACTGCCCAGCAAGGCGGCCAGGTCTTGCTGGGTACCGGGTGTGAAGCAGCCGACGCCGATGCTGACGGTCACCGGCTGTTTGTCGTCGGCATACGGCGGCAGCGCCTCGATGCTGCTGCGGATGCGCTCAGCCAGGTTCTGCGCGCCGCGGCGTTCGGTCTCGGGCAACACCACCAGAAACTCCTCGCCACCGTAGCGTGCAGCCAGGTCGGCGGGGCGGCGGATGCTGCGGGCAATGGCGGCGGCGACTGCACGCAAGGCCTGGTCCCCGCCCTGGTGGCCGTGACGTTCGTTGAAGGCCTTGAAGTGATCCACATCCACCATCAGCACCGCCATCGGCCGCTGGTTGCGCTGGGTGCGCGACCATTCCCGGCGTAGCACCTGGTCGAGCTGGCGACGGTTGGCCAGGCCCGTGAGGCTGTCGGTGGCGGCCAGCGCTGCCAGGTCCTGTTCGGCGCTGTGGCGACGGCGCAGCTCGCGGCCCAGCAACAGGGTCAGCCAGAGGATGCCGATGCACAGCACGCCGGTGGCGCAGCCGACCAGGATGGCCGTGCGCCGCCAGGAGTCGAAGACTTCATCGCTCGAACGCGCCACGATCACGATCAAGGGCAGGTCGGCCACCTTGGAGAAGGTGAGCAGCCGTGGCTTGCCGGTGCGCCCGGAGATGGCGGAGAAGCTGCCGCTGCCATCGGCCAGCAGGCGCTTGAAGTTGGGGCGGTCGGCGAAGTTGGCGCCGATCAGCGGATCTTCGGCCGTGGTCGACTGGCGGGCCAGCAGCACGCCGTCGGTGTTCATCAGGTTGATGCTGCTTTCACTGCCGATGTCCAGGCGCTTGAACAGTTCGTTGAAGTACGACAGGCGCAGCGCACCGGCGGCAACGCCGGCAAATTCGCCATCGGCGCCGTTGATGCGGCGGGTGAAACTGATGCACCAGTCCAGGTCGCCCAGGCGTGCCTTGAACGGCGGACTGATGACCAGGCCAAGGTCCTTGTTCTGCCGATGGGCCTGGAACACCTTGCTGTCGGCGAAGTTGGCCTGGCGCGGGATCACGCTGGTGGAGTCGGCCGCGACATCGCCGTGGGCGTCGAGCCAGAGCATGTCGCCGCGTACCGGCGTGGTGAAGGCCTGGTTGAAGATGATCTGCTGGCGCAATGTGGCGGGCATCGAGCGCAGCTGTGGCTGCTGCACCGCCCAGATCAGGCCGCGCAGGGACAGGTCGTAGAGTTCGACATTGCGCACGATGTCGCTTTCGATCAGCTGGACGATATTGCTGGCCGAGCGCGCGGCACTTTGTTCGACGTTGCTGCGCTCACGCATCAGCAGGAAGCTGACGATGGCCACGATGGCGAGCACTGCCAGGCAACTGCCCAGGTTGAGGATCAGCTCCGGATGAGACTTGTACAGGGCGGATCGCTGGGAGCGGGTGGGCAAGGTCATGGTCGCAGCTGAAGACCGTCGGGAGAGTCGCGGCGTGGTTACGCGGCGGCGGTATTCTAGGGGCGGCGGGATTGTCGGACAAGATATTAATGGTCACCGGCCGACGGAAAGAGCTGGCGCCGGCCAGCTCTTTGCAGGCTCCTTGCAGGAAAGTGATCAGAAGATGTTCAGCGGATAGTCGATGATCACCCGGTACTCGTCGACGTCGTTGTCGATCTGCGAATAGCCCTGGCTGCCACGGTGGCTGGCCCAGCGCAGCAGCACCGAAAGGTCCTTCAGGCTGCCTTGCTGGAACACGTACTGCACATCGATGTCACGCTCCCAGTGGCGGGCGTTCTCGCCTTCGGGGTTGTACCAGTGCTCGCCGTAGCCGACGCTGTTGGGGTCGACCTTGGTCAGGTCCAGCTCGCCGCGGGAGTAGGACACAATCGAGCTCAGGCCGGGAATGCCGGCGCCGGTGAAGTCGTAGGCGTACTTGAGCTTCCAGGAGCGCTCGTTGGGGCCGTTGAAGTCCGAATAGATCTGCGAGTTGTCCAGGTAGACGCTGTCACCCTGGTTGATGTAGTCGAACGGGGTGTTGCCGTTGACCCGCTGGTACACCGCGGTGAGGCTGTTGTAGCCGACATTGACGGTGAAGTGCAGGCTGTAGGTGTTGTTGTCGATATGGCCGAGCAGCGCCTGGCCGGTGTCCTGGGTGTGGTAGTAGTGCAGGCCCGGGTTGAGGCTGACCAGATCGTTGACTTGCCAGGTGTAGTCGAGGTCGAAGTAGTACTGGTTCCAGATGTCCTTGAGCTCGGAGGCGTACAGGCTGGAGGTCAGGTTCGGCACGCCGCTCCAGGCCATGCCGGCCCAGTTCAGGTGACGGCTTTCGCGGTCGTCCGGCAGGGCACCGTAGAAGGTGTCGATGCGGCGGTGGCCGCTCTGGTTGTAGGGCTTGGTGAAGCTGGCCTGGCCGGCTTCGAGCATCAGGCCCTCGACGCTGTTGTTGGTCAGGCTGACGCCACGGAAGGTCTGCGGCAGCATGCGCGACTCGCCGCCGGCAATCACCGGGTTGGTCAGGAACAGGTCACCGGCCTTGAGCTCGGTATCGAAGGCCTTGAGCTTGACCGCGGCCCCTGCGGTCGAGAACGAATCGGGGGCCTTGCCCGGCTCACCGTCGCCCTGGGTGTTGATCGGCAGGATGCTGGAGCCCGAGGTGCCGGCGCCGCCATCGAGTTTCAGGCCGAGCATGCCGTGCACGTCCAGGCCGAAACCGACCATGCCCGGGGTGTAGCCCGACTCGAACTTGCCGAGAAAACCCTGTCCCCATTCCCGGTTGTCATGCACGCCGCGATCGAGCTGATTGCGGTTGAGGTAGTAGTTGCGTGCGTGCAGGTTCAGGCTGGACCCTTCGATGAAGCCTTCGGCCTTGTCCTGATCGGCCTGGGCATTGCAAGGGATCGTTGCAGACAGTGCAACGAACAGGGGGGTGAAGCGTAACGCAGTGTTCACCGGTATGAACTCCTTGAGGTGAAGGTAAGGCAGTTTTTATTGTGCGAATCACGATCTTGTTATGAACAAACGCAGCAGTGCGCAGGCACTTTTCGACACAGCAAAAAAAAGCCGCTGGCAGGCAGCGGCTTTGGAAGACAACCGCACAGGCGCTCAAGTCACCTGTGCCGTCATCGAGGGAGTCGAAGGGTGGCGCGGGAAGTCGATCAGCTGTCGGCTGCGTCACTCGCGGAAACCTTGGAAGCGGTCTGTTCCGCAGCCTTTGAGGCTTGGCCCGGCTGCGCGGCGAGGGCTTGGCGCGCCTGTTCGAGGACAACCGAACGCTCGGCGTTGTGAGCGACGAAAGCCTGGGATTCCTCGGCCATGGCCAGGGGCGACAACAACAGTGAAGACAGGACGAATACGCTGGCAACACCCATACTGGTGGACATTTGCAACAACCTTCTTGCAGGGCAAGTGTTAAGTAGGTGTGAGTAAATTAGTGGGTATTGCTGACGGGAAACAGAGGGCGCCCGGATAAGCACTGTTGCAGTTTGAGTAACAGTCGTGGGGTTTGAAGCGCGCGCAGTCGGCTTCTGTAGCCGCTGCCGCCAGGCTGCGATCGGCCGCGAAGCGGCCGTGCTAGACGCCTCGGCGACTGGGTCTGGTCAGTCGGGGATTGCGACTGCCCGGCAGTCGATCGCAGCCTCGTTCCTCGGCAGCGGCTACACCTGTGATTGCGTTCCGTCCGTCACATCGCATCGCAGGCTCCGCCAGCTCCCACAGGGGCAGCATGTGGTCCGCGGGTTCTGTGGGAGCTGGCGAAGCCTGCGATGGGGTGCATCAGGCCGGTAACAGCATCCCGAAGGTATTGGCCCCCGCCTGGCTGCGCACGAACACGCTGCCGCCATGCATCAAGGCAATGGCCTTGACGATCGCCAGGCCCAGGCCGTGGTTGCCGCCACCGCTGGTACGCGCGGCGTCGACCCGGTAGAAGCGCTCGAACAGCATCGGCAGGTGCGCCTGGTCGATGGCCGGGCCCGGGTTGCTCACGGCGATGCTGATCTGTTCGCCCTGTTGTTCGATCCGCACCTGGATGACCTGCTGCGGGGCAGTGTGCTGCACGGCGTTGTTCAGCAGGTTGATCAGCGCCCGACGCAACTGGGCCTTTTCGATGTGCGCCTGGGCATCGCCACTGACTTCGACGCGCACCTGGGCATCCTCGAGGATGTAGTCCAGGTAATCGAGGGTCGCGGCCACTTCCTCGGCCAGTGAGCTCAAGGTCAGTGCCGTGGCCTTGCTGCCCTGGTCGGCACTGGCGAGGAACAGCATGTCGTTGATGATGGTGCGCAGGCGCTCGAGTTCTTCCAGGTTCGATTGCAGCACCTCGAAGTAATGCTCGGCGCTGCGCCCGCGGGTCAGCGCCACCTGGGTCTGGCCGATCAGGTTGGTCAGGGGGGAGCGCAGCTCATGGGCGACGTCGGCATTGAACGCTTCCAGGCGGCTGTAGGCCTGGTCGACCCGCTCCAGGGTGGCGTTGAAGGTGCTGGCGAACTGCGCCAGTTCCGGCGGCAGGTCGGCCAACTGCAGGCGCCCGCTCAGGCGCGGTGGGGCGAGCTTCTGCGCGTCGGCCGAGAGCGTGCCCAGGGGACGCAGCCCGACCCGTGCCACCCAGTAGCCGAGCAGCGAAGCCAGCAGCACGCCGAATACCGACAGGCTGATGATCGCCACCAGCAGAGTGTGCTGGGTCTGCCAGAAAGTCTCGGTGTCGATGGCGATCAGAAAGCGCAGGGCCGGGCGGCTGCCCATGGCCGGCAGCTCGCTGACCAGCACCTTGAACGGGTAGGGACTGTCGGCCAGCTGCAGGTCGCGCATGCCCAGCCGACCCTGGGCGAAGGCGCGGATACCGGCATCGGGCTGGCCGTACTCGAACGGCAACTGGCCGCTGACCACCCAGAAGCGGATGCGCCGGTCTTCTTCGCTGAGCAGGTTGAGCTTGTTGGTGATCTTGGCCCAGTGTTCAGGGGTGTCGTAGCGCGTCAGGGACGACTCCAGCACGCTGAAGCGCGCCTCCAGCTCCGCCACCGGCAGCAGGTCCAGGCTGCGGTCAACCTGCTTGTACAGGGCGCCGCCAATCAGCAGGAACACACCCAGCGCCACCAGGGTGAACAGCGCGCTCAGGCGCAGGGCGATGGAGTTAGTCGGCACGGTTTTCCAGAACATAGCCCATGCCTCGGATGGTGTGCAGCAGCTTGGTGTCGAACGGGCCGTCGAGCTTGGCCCGCAGGCGCTTGATCGCCACTTCGACGACGTTGGCGTCGCTGTCGAAATTGATGTCCCAGACCAGTTCGGCGATGGCGGTCTTGGAGAGGATCTCGCCCTGGCGGCGGGCCAGCACGCTGAGCAGCGAGAACTCCTTGGCGGTCAGCTCAAGGCGCTGGCCGGCACGGCTGGCCTTGCGGCTGATCAGGTCGACCCAGAGGTCGGCGACCTGGATCTGCACCGGCTCATGGCTGCCACTGCGGCGGGTGAGGGCCTGCAGGCGGGCCACCAGTTCGAGGAAGGAAAACGGTTTGCCCAGGTAGTCGTCGGCGCCTTCGCGCAGGCCATGGATACGGTCTTCGACCCGTTCACGGGCGGTGAGCATGATCACCGGCGTCTGCTTGCGCGCGCGCAGGGCCCGCAGTACGCCATAGCCGTCCAGGCCCGGGAGCATGACATCGAGCACGATCACCGCGTAGTCACCTTCCAGGGCCATATGCAGGCCGTCGATGCCGTCACGCGCCAGGTCCACGGTGAAGCCCTGTTCGGTAAGACCGCGGTGCAGGTAGTCGGCGGTCTTTTCTTCATCTTCGATAATCAGCACACGCATGGTCGGCTCTCAACTGGCATTGGGCTGCGCCAGGTCCACGGACGCCCGGCGCCGATGGAACAGGCGTTCCAGGGCCAAGTATATGATCGGTGTGGTGAACAGTGTCAGCGCCTGGCTGACCACCAGCCCGCCCACCACGGCGATGCCCAGGGGCTGGCGCAGCTCGGCGCCGGCGCCGACGCCGAACATCAGCGGCACCGCGCCGAGCAGGGCGGCGAGGGTGGTCATCATGATCGGCCGAAAGCGCGTCAGGCAGGCCTGGTGGATGGCCTGTTCGGGGCTCAGGCCCTGGGTGCGCTGGGCATCCAGGGCGAAGTCGATGAGCAGGATGCCGTTCTTCTTGACGATACCGATCAGCAGCACGATGCCGATCAGGCCCATGATGCTGAAGTCCTGGCCGGTCAGCCAGAGCAGTGCCAGGGCGCCGAGGCCGGCCGAGGGCAGGGTGGAGATGATGGTCAGCGGGTGGACGAAGCTCTCGTAGAGCACGCCGAGAATGATGTACACCGCCACCAGCGCGGCAAGGATCAGCCACGGCTGGCTCGACAGCGAGCTCTGGAAGGCCTGGGCCGCGCCCTGGAAGGTGCCGATGATCGAGTCGGGCATACCCAGTTCGCGCTGGGTGCGCTCAAGGATGCGCACGGCATCGCCCAGGGCCACCCCCGGTGCCAGGTTGAACGACAGGTTGGCCGCCGGGAACAGACCGTCATGGCTGATCGACAACGGTCCGGTGCTGGGCGGCGCGACCTTGGCCAGCACCGACAGCGGCACCATCTCGCCGCTCAGCGGTGAGCGCAGGTAGAAGTAGTTGAGGCTCTCGGCCTTGCCGCGCTGGCGGGCGTCGAGTTCGAGGATCACCTTGTACTGATTGGTCTCGGTCTGGAATTCGCTGATCTGGCGCTGGCCGAAAGCGTCATAGAGGGCCTGGTCGACGTCGGCGGTAGTCAGGCCGAAGCGCGCGGCGGCGCGGCGGTCGATGTCGATTCGGGTGACGCTGGCGCCCAGTTGCAGGTCGTTGGACAGGTCGCGAAAGGCCGGGTTGGCCTTCAGCCGTTCGGTCAGGCGCTGGGTCCAGAGGTTGAGCGCTGCACCGTCGTTGCTCTTGAGCACGTACTGGTACTGGCTGCGGCTGGGGCCGGAACTCAGGTTGATGTCCTGGCCGGCGCGCATGTACAGGACCACCCCTGGCACCTTGGCCAGTTGCGGGCGCAGGCGATCGATGAACTCGCTGGCCGAGACGTCGCGATCGCCGCGGTCCTTGAGGGCGATCCAGAAGCGGCCGTTGGCGATGGTCTGGTTGCTGCCGGTGACGCCCACGGCGTGGGAGAAGGCCCGCACCGCGGGGTCGGCCTCGATTACCTTGGCCAGGGCCTGGTGCTTCTTGATCATGTCCGGGTAGGACACATCCGCCGCCGCCTCGCTGGTACCGAGCACGAAGCCGGTGTCCTGGACCGGGAAAAAGCCCTTGGGAATGGCCACATACCCGGCCACCGCCAGCGCCAGGGTCACGGCGAAGATCCCCATCATCAGCCGCTGGTGGGCCAGGGCCTTGACCAGTGCGCGCTCGTACCCGTTCAGCAGGCGTTCGCCGAAGCTGGTCTTGTGTGCTGCGTGCCCGGGGCGGCCCATGAACAGGGCGCAGAGGGTGGGCGCCAGGGTCAGCGAGACCACCACCGAAATCAGGATGGTCGAGGTGGCGGTGAGGGCGAATTCCTTGAACAGCCGGCCCACCACGCCGCCCATGAACAGCAGCGGAATGAACGCCGCCACCAGCGAGAAACTGATCGACACCACGGTGAAGCCGATCTCGCCCGAGCCCTTGATCGCCGCCTCGCGCATGCTGTCGCCGGCTTCCAGGTGACGGTGGATATTCTCCACCACCACGATGGCGTCATCGACCACGAAACCCACGGCAATGACGATGGCCACCAGGGTCAGGTTGTTCAGGCTGAAGCCGAACAGGTACATCAGGGCGAAACTGGCGGTCAGGGACACACCGAGCACACTGGAGACGATCAGGGTGGCCGACCACTGGCGCAGGAACAGCGCCATCACCCCGATCACCAGGGCCACGGCGATCAGCAGGGTGACTTCCACTTCGCGCAGCGAGGCGCGGATGGTCTGCGTGCGGTCGTTGAGCACCGACACCTGGACCGAGGCCGGGAGCATCTGCTCAAGGCCGGGCAGGGCCTCCATGACCCGGTCGACGGTATCGACGATGTTCGCGCCCGGCTGGCGGAACACCACCAGGTTCAGGCCTTGCTGTTCTCCGGACCAGGCCTTGACGTAGGCGTTCTCGGCGCCGTCGATGACCTTGGCGACATCCTTGAGGTGCACCGGCGCGCCATCGCGGTAGGAGACGATCAGCTGGGCGTACTCTTCGGGATGGAACAACTGGTCGTTGGTGGCCAGGGTCGAGACGCTGTTCTCGCCATACAGCGCGCCCTTGGCCAGGTTCAGGCTGGTCTGCTGGATCGACTGGCGCAGGTCGGCCAGGGTCAGGCCCAGGGCGGCGAGTTTCTCCGGCTGGGCCTGCACGCGGATCGCCGGGCGCAGTTGGCCGGTGATGTTGATCAGGCCGACCCCGTCGATCTGGCTCAACTGCCGGGCCAGCAGGGTTTCGGCGTAGTCGCTCAGTTCATTGGCGGGCATCTGCGCGGAGCTGACGGTGAGGATCAGCACCGGGCTGTCGGCCGGGTTGACCTTGCGCCAGGTCGGCGGGCTGGGCATGTCCTGGGGCAGGCGGGCGGTGGCGGTGTTGATCGCCGCCTGGACTTCCTGGGCGGCGGTGTCGATGCTTTTTTCCAGGGTGAACTGCAGGATCAGGTTGGTCGAGCCCAGGGCGCTGCTGGAGGTCATCTGGGTCATGCCGGGGATGGCGCTGAACTGCACCTCCAGCGGTGTGGCCACCGACGAGGCCATGGTTTCGGGGCTGGCGCCGGGCAGTTGCGCGGTGACCTGGATGGTCGGGAAATCGGCCTCCGGCAGGGGCGCGACCGGCAGGCGCGGAAAGGCGATGACCCCGAGCAGCACCAGGGCGAAGGTCAGCAGCAGGGTGGCGACCGGACGGTCGATGCACCAGGCCGAGATCGAGCCCCGGGCGTTCATGGCTTCACCTGGCGGTCGGCGACATCCTCGGGGGCGGCGTTGTCAGCGGCCACTTCGACGGTTGCGCCGGGTTTGAGGCGTGACTGACCGTCGGACACCAGCTTGTCGCCCTTGCCGACCCCGGCGACGATATTCAGCACACTGTCCTGGTACAGCACCTTGACCGGCACGCTCTCGACCTTGTCGCCGACCAGCCGGTAGACGAAGTGCCCGTCGATGCCGCGTTGCACCACCTGGGGCGGCACGACCAGGGCATCCTGATCCAGGGCGGTCTGCAGCTTGAGGGTGACCAACTGGCCGGGCCAGAGGCGGGCGTCGGGGTTGGCGAATTCGGCCTTGACCCGGATGGTGCCGGTGTTGGCGGCCACCTGGTTGTCGATCAGGGTCAGCCTGCCTTCGCCGAGCAAGGTCCCGCCACTGTCGCCATCGCCTTCCAGGTAGGCCTGGACGGCGGCGGGTGCCTGCGCCTTGAGCAGGGCCTGCAGGGTCGGCAGCATGTTTTGCGGCAGGGAGAACTCGACCCCGATCGGATCGATCTGGGTGACGCTGAACAGCCCCTGGCTATCGGCCACCCGCAGGAAGTTGCCTTCATCGACGTTGCGAATGCCCACCCGACCGGTGACCGGGGAGCGAATCTGGGTATAGGACAACTGCACCTGGGCGGCGGCAATCGCCGCCTGGTGACCGAGTACCGTGGCCTGCAGCTGGTTGAACAGTGCCTGCTGCTGGTCCAGGGTCTGGCGCGACACGCTGTTGTCGGTGCTCAGCAGCCGGTAGCGCTTGAGGTCGACACCGGCCACCTGCAACTGCGCCTGGCTCTGGCCCAGTTGTGCCTGGGCCTGTTCGAGGCTGGCGCGAATCGAGCGGTCGTCGATGGTCGCCAGCAGGTCGCCTTGCTTGACCCATTGGCCTTCCTTGACCAGCAGGCGGGTCAGCACCCCTTCGACCTGCGGACGGATCACCACGCTGTGCAGTGACAGGACCGAGCCGATGCCACTGACGTAGCGCGGTACGTCCTGCTGTTTGACGCTGACCACCCGTACCGGGATGGTCGGCGCCTTGCGCACGGTTTCATCGCCCGGGCGCGCGAACAGCCACCAGCCGGCCCCTGCCAGGGCAAGCAGGACGGCGAGGCTGAGCACGAGGGTACGGGGCTGGGTTCGCATGCTGGCTGGGCACCGCCGACAAAGGGATGTACGGCTAGTTTATAGCGCCCCGATCCGGTCAGCAGCGTGACCGCTAACTGACAGCGCTGACAGGTGGGAGCGGGCTTGCCCCGCGATTGCGCACCGTCAGCCACATCGTATCGCGGGGCAAGCCCGCTCCTACAGGGGTCAGTTGAAGCCGATGAAACTGTAGTAATCGGCACCTTCGCTACGCACCCGGGCACCACAGGCCTCCAGCTGCGCATACAACTCAGGATCCTGCACATGCAGGCTCCAGGGCGCGATCTCGCCTTCTGCACCGACCTGCTCCAGCACCTGGCCCAGGGCCCGGGTATCCGGCAGGTAGGCGGTGAAGCCATTGCCCTTCAACGCGCTGGTGTCGATTCCCAGTGCCTGGCAGATCGCAACCTTGCCACGGATGTCATCGCGGTCGGCCTGGCGCGAGCGCTCGATCAGCTCGGCCAGGCGCCGGTCCACCAGCTGTTCGCCATGAATCAGCAGCGGCCCGCTTTGCCAGGCTTCGCTGGGGCAGTCCTTGGCCTCGGGGCGCAAGGGAATGTGCGGGTTGATTTCCATCGGGTAGATGCGACAGACCAGCGGCCGCGCCTCATAGATGCCGCAACGGTTGTCATCATCCAGGTGATGGCAGCGCCCCGGGTTGAAGGCGGCGAAGGTGACCGCCACATGGACCTCGGTGCTGCCGCAGGGCACTGGCCAGGAACGCCGCAGGGCGTGCTCGCGCTGCTCGGCCGGTAATCCCGGTCCGCTGGCCAGGAAGGCCTCGACCAGAACGATAATCTGGCCACCGGAACCGTTCCATTGGCGGGCTTCGTCCAGGGTCAGGGGGACATGATGACCGGTGCAGCATTTACCACAGCCGGTGCAGTCGAAACGAATATCGGGGGCGGTGTTCACGGTTTTCCAGGCGTCCATTCGGTGACGAAGGCAGCCTTGCGCTGTTTGTCATACAGGCACAGTTCGGTGCCCTTGCGGTTGTTCATGTGCTTTTGCGGATAACGGCCCTCAAGCAGCAGGGCGCTGTAACCGACCCGGTCGTCGAACTCGGCTGGCTTGCCCAGGGCCTTGACGTCCTTCAGGCCGCTGGCGGCGATGCAGCGCTGGCTCATCTGCCGGTAGTGCTGGTCCCAGGCCTGGTCGCTGGAAGCCTGGACGGCGGTGCTGGCAGCAGCGCAGCCGAGCAGGGTGAAAAGAAAGGCTTTCATGCGCAAGTCCCAAGAGGCAATGGGCGCGATTGTGCCTGAGGTTCAGGCACTTTCAAGCCCCAAGACTCGCGGGTATGTATCAGCGTTCGTCGTAGGCCACGGCCCGTGCGGCGACGACCAGGCAGTCGGTCAGCTCCGGCGAGGAGAACTTGGTCAGCACCGCGTTGGCGCCGGCGAGCCTGGCCTTCTCGCTGTTCATGGCGCTGTCCAGGGAGGTGTGCAGCAGCACGTAGAGGTGCTGGAAGTCCGGGGTCTCGCGCAGGGTGCGGGTGAAGGCGAAGCCGTCCATCTCGGACATTTCGATATCCGACACCACCACATTGATTTCCCGCTCGGTGCCTTGCAGCTCCAGCAGGGTGTTGATCGCATCCTTGGCGCTGCGCGCGGTGTGGCATTCGATGCCGAGGCTGCGCAGGGTGTGCACCGACTGTTGCAGGGCGACCTGGCTGTCATCGACCACCAGAATGTTGGTGGCGGCCAGTACCGCGGCGTCTTCGCTGCTCAGCTCATGGCTGATCGGCTCGTGCACCGGCGGGGCAATGCCATGGATGACCTTTTCGATATCCAATACCTGCACCAGGGTGTTGTCGACCCGGGTCACGCCGGTGATGAACGACTTGCTGCCCGCGCCAAAGGGCGGCGGCTTGATGTCGGTGCTCAGGCAATGGACGATCCTGCTCACCGCCTGCACATGCAAACCCTGCCGGGAGCGGCTGATATCGGTGACGATCAGGCAGCCGCCTTGCGGGTCTTCCAGTGGCCGTTCACCGATGGCCCGGGACAGGTCGATCACCGACAGCGAGTTGCCCCGCAAGGTGGCCACGCCTTTGACGTGGGGGTGCGACTCCGGCAGCTTGGTCAGCGGCGGGCAGGGGATGATTTCACTGACCTTGAGCAGGTTGATCGCCATCAGCTTGCCGCTGCGCAGGGTGAACAGCAGCAGCGACAACGAGTCCGCGCGGGCATTTTGCGTGGCCATGGGCACCTTCAGGACAGAGTGAATGGGGAGATGCCGGGTTATCGACCCGCCAGCCCGCGGCTTTAATCTTCCGGGCCAAATCAGCGTAGACCCAGGCGCCGGGCCAGGCGGCTGAGGTTGGCCCGGTCCAGGCCCAGCTCGCGGGCGGCGCTGGCCCAGTTGTGCTGATGGCGCTCCAGGCAGGCCTGGACGAGCAGGCGCTGGTAGTCGTCCAGGGCCTGGCGCAGGTCGCCGGCGGGCAGGGGGGCATCAGCGATCTGCAGGGCCGGCCCCTGGGGCGCGGCAGGTTCGACGGCGCGCAGGTCAAGGTCCGTGGCATCGAGGGTGAGAATCTTTGGCCGCTGGCGGTGCTGGCCCAGGGCCTTGAGCGCCGAACGGCCGATCAGGTGCTCCAGTTCGCGCACGTTGCCCGGCCAGTCGTAGGCCAGCAGGGCGGCCTGGGCTTCGCTGCTCAGGCGCAGGCTGCCCAGGCCCATGCGCGAGCGGTTCTGTTCGAGGAAATAACCGCTGAGCAGCAGCACATCGCGACCGCGTTCGCGCAATGGCGGCACCAGCAACGGATAGACACTCAGGCGGTGGTAGAAGTCGGCGCGGTAGCGCCCGGCACGTACTTCCTCGGCCAGGTCGCGGTTGGTGGCGGCGATCAGGCGCACATCGACGCGGTGCTCCTGGTCCGATCCCAGCCGCTGCAACTGCCCGCTCTGCAGCACCCGCAACAGCTTGGCCTGGACGGTCAGCGACAGCTCGCCGACTTCATCGAGAAACAGGGTGCCGCCGTTGGCCAGTTCGAACTTGCCGCGCCGCTCGCCAACGGCACCGGTGAAGGCGCCGCGCACATGGCCGAACAGTTCGCTTTCCACCAGGGTGTCGGGCAGGGCGGCGCAGTTGAGGCTGATCATCGGCTGTTCGGCGCGGCCCGACATCTGGTGGATGGCCTGGGCCACCAGCTCCTTGCCGACCCCGGTCTCACCGGTGACCAGCACGGTCAGGTCGCTGCTGGCCACCAGCTGGATTTCTTCGAGCAGGCGCTTGTGCGCCTTGCTCTGGCCGATCAGTTCCTTGTGCTGCTGGCCGCTGGCCTGGCGATAGACCTCGGCGCGCTCGTGCTCATCCTCGACGCGCAGGGCCAGGCGCTCGATGCGCTCGGCGACGTTGACCGTGGCCGCGGCCAGGCTGGCGAAGGCTTGCAGGGCATCGACCTCGACCTGCTGGAACTGTTCGGGGTCCAGTGCATCCAGGGTGATCAGGCCCCAGGGCTGCTCATCGACGAACAGCGGGCA
>Ga0247821_10000397_pt1 | contig 24297 bp, 21 predicted proteins | sample 13C_Glycerol_Day_FD_192481 | JGI IMG/M metagenome (GOLD analysis project Ga0247821, IMG submission 192481) | Soil microbial communities from agricultural site in Penn Yan, New York, United States - 13C_Glycerol_Day14 | ecosystem: Environmental > Terrestrial > Soil > Agricultural land | place... | reverse complement strand
TACGCAGCCTACCGTGAGGCATTCTTCGACCGCAGCCACGCCGAGTACCGCGACACTGTACAAGCGCCGTGGCTGCTGGAGACCGATGCCGCAGGCGAGTTCGTCCGCGAGCACTTCGCCCGCCCCGGCGCTCCCGATGCGGTAGACAAAGCGCTGCGCCTGGACAGCACGGTGATGCTGGTCGACGACCCGGTCAAACGCGTCGACAACATGACCATGGCCTGGGGCCTGGAGGCGCGTACGCCATTCCTCGACTATCGCCTGGCCGAACTGTCGGCGCGCATTCCAGCACGCTTCAAGCTGCCCGATGGCGGCAAGCAGGTGCTCAAGTCGGCGGCGCGCCGGGTCATCCCTCATGAGGTGATCGACCGCAAGAAGGGCTACTTCCCGGTCCCGGGCCTCAAGCACCTGGAAGGCGCGACCCTCGATTGGGTGCGTCAGTTGCTGACCGACCCAAGCCAGGACCGTGGCCTGTTCAACCCGGCGATGATCGACAAGCTGCTGAGCAATCCGCACGGCCAGCTCACGCCCCTGCGCGGCTCCAAGCTGTGGCAGCTGGCGGCTCTGAACCTGTGGCTCAGCGAACAAGGAATCTGATCGATGAAAGCCCACGAAATCGCCTATGGCCAGCGCCTGCTGCGCGGCCAGGCGCCCTCCTACGAGCGCCTGCAAGCGCGCCTGGCCGGTGACGGTAGCGAACCTCACAACCAGCCACGCGCGGTGCATTGCGGCTGGGGCCGATTGCTGATCGGGCATACCTACCCAGACCCCAGCGAGCTGGCCGTAGCGCTGCTTGAAGAGGCTCCCGGCGAGCGTGATATCGCCCTCTACGTGGCGGCGCCGCAGCAGGTGCTGGCGCATGCGCCGCAGCAGCTGTTTCTCGATCCGTCCGACACCCTGCGACTGTGGTTCACCGACTACCGCCCGGCGCAGCGGGTATTTCGCGGTTTTCGTATCCGTCGGGCGCAGACCGAGGCCGACTGGCAGGCGATCAACAGCCTGTACCAGACCCGCGCCATGCTGCCGGTCAACGCCGAGCTGCTCACCCCGCGCCACCAGGGCGGCCCGGTCTACTGGCTGGCCGAAGACGAAGACACCGGGGCAGTGATCGGCAGCGTCATGGGCCTGAATCACAGCAAGGCGTTCGATGACCCGGAGCACGGCTGTAGCCTGTGGTGCCTGGCGGTCGATCCGCACTGCAGCCGCCCCGGTGTCGGCGAAGTGCTGGTGCGGCATTTGATCGAGCACTTCATGAGTCGTGAGCTGGCCTACCTCGATCTGTCGGTCATGCACGACAATCGCCAGGCCAAGCGCCTGTACAAGAAGCTTGGCTTTCGCAACCTGCCCACCTTCGCGGTCAAGCGCAAAAATGGCATCAACCAGCCGCTGTTCCTTGGCCCCGGCCCCGAGGCTGGGCTCAACCCGTATGCGCGAATCATCGTCGACGAGGCCTTTCGTCGCGGCATCGAGGTGCAGGTCGACGACGCTGCTGCCGGCCTGTTCAGCCTCAGCCTGGGCGGGCGCCGAGTGCGCTGCCGGGAGTCGCTCAGCGACTTGACCAGCGCCGTGAGCATGACCCTCTGCCAGGACAAGCGCCTGACTCAGCACGCCCTGCACAATGCCGGGCTGCAAGTGCCGGTGCAGCAACTGGCGGGCAATGCCGACGACAACCTGGCGTTTCTCGAAGAGCATGGCGCGGTGGTGGTCAAGCCGGTGGATGGCGAACAGGGCCAGGGCGTGGCGGTCAACCTGACCAGCCTGGAAGAGATCAGCCAGGCGGTGGAGCAGGCGCGGCGGTTCGACAGCCGGGTGCTGCTGGAAAGCTACCACCCAGGTTTCGACCTGCGCATCGTGGTGATTGGCCATGAAGTGGTCGCCGCCGCGATTCGCCATCCGGCCCAGGTGATCGGCGATGGCAAGCACAGCGTCAAGGCGCTGATCGAGGCACAGAGCCGTCGTCGCCAAGCCGCAACCGGGGGTGAGAGCCGTATCCCGCTGGACGAGGAAACCGAGCGCACGGTGCGCGCTGCCGGGCTGCAATACAGCGACATCCTGCCTGCTGGTCAGCGCCTGGCAGTGCGCCGCGCGGCCAACCTGCATACCGGTGGCACCTTGGAAGATGTCACCGAGCGCCTGCACCCGATCCTGGCCGATGCTGCCGTGCGTGCGGCACGGGCGCTGGATATCCCGGTGGTGGGCCTGGACCTGATGGTGCGCGACGCCGAGCAGCCTGACTACGTGATTATCGAGGCCAACGAACGGGTCGGGCTGGCCAACCACGAGCCGCAACCGACCGCTGAACGATTTGTCGACCTGCTGTTTCCCCATAGCCGGTCGCCTGCCTGAATGATGGTGTCCTGGTGGGCCTCATCGCGGGGCAAGCCCGCTCCCACGCTGTGCTCTCTTTTGAGGTAAAGCAGTCAACGTGGGAGCGGGCTTGCCCCGCGATGAGGCCCGCCAGCACAACCACCCACCCGCCGAGGAGTGCACATGTCCAAACACCACCCCGAACCGGATCTGGAATACCTCAAACGCGTCCTGCTGGAGATGCTCGCCATCCCCAGCCCGACCGGCTTCACCGACACCATCGTGCGCTATGTCGCCGAACGCCTGGATGAACTGGGTATCCCCTTCGAACTGACCCGCCGCGGCACCATCCGCGCCACCCTCAAGGGCCGCCAAAGCTCGCCCGACCGCGCCGTCTCGGCCCACCTGGACACCATCGGCGCCAGCGTGCGCCAACTGCAAGACAACGGCCGCCTGGCCCTGGCCCCGGTCGGTTGCTGGTCGAGCCGCTTTGCCGAAGGCAGCCGGGTCAGCGTGTTCACCGACACCGGTGTACTGCGCGGCAGTGTGCTGCCGCTGATGGCCAGCGGGCACGCCTTCAATACCGCGATCGACCAGATGCCGATCAGCTGGGATCACGTCGAAGTGCGCCTGGACGCCTACTGCGCAACCCGTGCCGACTGCGAGACGCTGGGCATCTCGATTGGTGATTTCGTCGCCTTCGATCCGCTGCCGGAGTTCACCGAGAGCGGCCATATCAGCGCCCGCCACCTGGATGACAAAGCCGGCGTAGCGGCGTTGCTTGCCGCACTCAAGGCAGTGGTGGAAAGTGGCCAGCAGCCGCCGATCGACTGTCACCCGCTGTTCACCATCACCGAAGAAACTGGCTCCGGCGCGGCCGGCGCATTGCCGTGGGATGTCAGCGAGTTCGTCGGCATCGACATCGCCCCGGTAGCACCTGGGCAGGCCTCCAGCGAACACGCGGTGAGCGTGGCCATGCAGGACTCCTCTGGCCCCTACGACTACCACCTGTCGCGCCACCTGCTGAAACTGGCAGGTGATCAAGACCTGCCGGTGCGCCGCGACCTGTTCCGCTACTACTTCAGCGATGCGCATTCGGCCGTCACCGCCGGTCATGATATCCGCACCGCGCTGGTAGCTTTTGGCTGCGATGCTACCCATGGCTACGAGCGCACCCATATCGACAGCCTGTCGACCCTCAGCCGGCTGCTGGCCGGTTACCTGCTCAGCCCGCCGGTGTTCGCCAGCGATTCCAACCCAGCCAGCGCTTCGCTTGAGCGCTTCAGTCACCAGCTGGAGCATGATGCGCAAATGGAGAGCGATACCCGCGTGCCGGCCGTGGACAGCCTGGTCGGCAACAAGAGCTGATGCCTACACGCAGGGGGCGGGTTTCGCGTAGCATGGGGCCACTCCCGACTACAGACCGTCCCTGCGTATGCTGATCCCCTACGACCAACTCGAAGCCGAAACCCTGACCCGCCTGATCGAAGACTTCGTCACCCGCGAAGGCACCGACAATGGCGATGACACGCCCCTGGAGACCCGCGTGCTGCGCGTGCGCCAGGCTCTGGCCAAGGGTCAGGCGTTCATTCTGTTCGACTTGGACAGCCAACAGTGCCAGCTGCTGGCCAAGCATGAAGTGCCCAGGGAACTGCTCGAGTGATCAACCGGGGTTGCCCCGTGCAGCCCCGCTTACATGTCCCGCTGCTGTTTCTCCTGCGCCTTGATCCGCTTGTACACCTCGCTGCGGTGCACCGGCACTTCACGCGGCGCGCTGATGCCAAAGCGCACCAGCCCGTTGCCCACCGCCATCACCTTGATCTCGATGTCATCGCCGACGGTGATGACTTCGCCAACATCGCGTCCAATTACCAGCATGCTCCGATCCTCGCCGCTAAGGGAAAACCGGAGCCTGCTTCAGGTCTATCGGGCTACACAATATTGCGCCAGCGAAAGAGACGAGTCCCACTAGCAAAGGTAATTCGCCCTACAGCAATACCTGGCTTTAACCCTGCTGCAAGCGTGGCCCGAAGACGATGATGGTTGCGCCGAGCACGCACAGCAGCGCACCGAGCCAGTCGCTGCCCAGCGGCCGTATGCGCTCTACCAGGGCCAGCCAGAGCAAAGACGAAACGATATAGATGCCACCATAGGCTGCATAGGCGCGCCCCGCGTAGGCGGCCTCGACGCGGGTGAGGATCAGGCCGAACACGGTCAGGCTGAGCAGCGCCGGTACGATCCACCAGGCGCTCTTGCCCAGGCGTAGCCACAGGTAGAAGGCGTAGCAGCCACCGATCTCGAACAGTGCGGCCAGGAAGAACCAGAAGTAGTTGATCACGCCAGGCTCCCTTAGGCCATGTAAAAGGCGTCTAGGATACCTGATTGATCTGCAATGACCGGATGACAATGATGGCCTCTTCGCGGGTAAGCCCGCTCAGGACACGCTAGCCCCGACTGCCCGCCTTGGCGCGCATTTTCACCGCCATCTCGGCCATCTCGTCATACAGCCGCTCTGGCGCCTGGCACTTGAGCCTCCACGCCTCGCGCCCGGCCTCATGCGGCAGAATCAGAAACTCGCCAGCAGAAATCCGCTCATGCATGTACTCGGCGATATCCGCCGCACTGATCGGCGAGCCCTGCAACAACTTGCCCACCTGCGCCTTCATCGCCGGGTTCGGCCCGCGGAACGAGTCGAGCAGGTTGGTCTGGAAGAACGATGGGCACACCACATGCACCGCCACTTCCAGCTGGCGCAACTCGACCAGCAGGCTCTCCGACAACGCCAGCACGCCGGCCTTGGCCACGTTGTAGTTGCTCATCCCCGGCCCCTGCATCAGCGCCGCCATCGAGGCGATGTTGACGATCCGCCCCTTGCTGCGTTCAAGCAGCGGCAAGAATGCCTTGCAGCCCTTGACCACGCCCATCAGGTTGACCGCGATCTGCCAGTCCCAATCCTCCAGCGACAACTCGGCGAAGAACCCGCCCGAGGCGACCCCGGCGTTGTTGACGATCACATCGATGCCGGCGAACTTCTCTTCGCAGGCCTGGGCCAGGGCGGTCAGCTGGCTGTAGTCGCGCACATCGCAGCGCTGGGTGAAACCATCGCCGCCCGCAGCGCGCACCCGCTCGAGGGTTTCGCGCAGGCCAGCATCGTTGACATCGGCCAGGGCCAGGCGCCAGCCCTCGCGCGCCCAGCGTAGGGCGATCTCGCGGCCAAGGCCGGAACCTGCGCCAGTGATCATCATTCGGTTGTGCATGGTGCAGGCCTTGTTCTGTGGGCAATGGGCCGAGTCTAGCCAAGGCCTGCATCGAGTTGGTGCGCTATCAGGCTGCTGAATGGGCCGGCATGGCCGCGCACCATCTCCGTGGGAGCAAGCTTGCCCCGCGATAGAGCCAGCCTGACACCACAAAATCCACTGCCCGCAACGCCAATTGAATCTTTGCCAAGCGGCGCAGGTCGGAATTGTAAGCGGCCAGCATTCCTAGGCCCCTTCCCCTAGAACAACGCAAGGATTCTGCCCATGACCACGATCCTCATCATCATCCTGATCCTGCTGTTGATTGGTGGCTTACCCGTCTTCCCACACTCGCGCAGCTGGGGCTATGGCCCATCCGGCATCATTGGCGTGGTGCTGGTGATCCTGCTGGTGTTGTTGTTGCTTGGCATGATATGACTCCGCCCCCTGGCCGCCAGCCAGGGGGCCGTCCTCTCAGACACTGCGAGCGGCCTGGTTATCCAGTTGCCGCTCAAGGTGTTGCATGGCCTGGCGCAGCGCCTGTACATCGGTGCTCAAGCGCTCACGGGCCAACGGCCGGCTAGCACAACTCTGCTCGACTTGCTCGCACAGCGCCACCAGGTGCAGGACACGGGCGATTCGCGCGCCGCCCTTGACCCGATGGGCAAGTTGGGCCAACTCCAAGGTATCTTCCGCGACCCGCTCCAGGCGTTGCAGGTCTTCCCGGTTACTGGCGCGCAAATCACCAAGTAACGCCTTCAGCGCCGCTTCATCCTTGCCCACCAAACGTTGTAGATGGTCCATATCCAACATCAAGGCATCTTCATCGCTGGTATTGGCCCGGCAACTAGCCAGGGCTTGCAGCAGTTCCTCCAGCCCCAAGGGTTTGAACAGACAATCGTCCATGCCTGCCGCTTTGCAGCGGCGGCGTTCTTGTTCCTGAGCGTTGGCCGTCAGGCCGATCAGGCGGCATGCAGGCCTGCGACTGCGCCGCTCATGCTCGCGAATCGCTCGGGCCAGGGCATGGCCATTGAGCCGCGGCATGTTGCAGTCACTGATCACCACGTCGAAGTGTTCCTTTAGCCACAGGCGCAGAGCCTGGGCGCCATCTTCGGCGACCCGCGCCTGGTGGCCGAGGTAGTCCAGCTGCTGGGCCAGCAATAGCCGGTTGGCAGGATAGTCGTCGACCACCAGCACCCGCAGGCGCTCGCTGTCGGCGGGGGACAGCAGCACCGGCGTGTCCAGAGTGGGCTCGGCGGGCAGCACTGCCAGGCTCAAGCGGATATCCACCTCGGTGCCCTGGCCCAACACGCTGCGCAGGCGTAAGCGCCCTCCCATCATCTCGCACAGGCTACGACTGATACCAAGCCCCAGGCCAGCACTGCAACGCGGCGACTGTTGCTGATTGCTGGCCTGGCGAAACGGCTGGCCGAGCCCAGCCAACTCGGCCTCGGCAATACCGACCCCGGTATCCTTGATCTGCACTTGCACCGCCAGCCGGCCATCTCGCGGCACGGCGTTGAGGCTGACCGCCACATAGCCTTGGCGGGTGAATTTGATGGCATTGCTCAAGAGGTTGGCCAGCACCTGCTTGAACCGCAGTGGGTCAAGCATCACCTGCGCATCCACCTCGCCGTGCGTCTGCAAGCGCAGCTCCAGGCCCTTGCCACGCGCCTGCTGCTCGAACAACTGCACCACCCGCACCACCTGCTCGCGCAGACACACCCGCTGTGGCGCCAGGTGCAGATGACCCGCCTCGATACGGGTGATGTCGAGTATGTCGCCAATCAGCTCCAGCAAACCCCGCGCAGCATCGGTTGCCACTTCGATCGCCAGGCGGTCGAGCACACCTTGTTCAGCCTTGTGCTGGGCCAGCTCGAGCATGCCCAGCACTGCGTGCAGCGGGGTGCGGATTTCATGGCTCATGGTGGTCAGAAAACGTGTCTTGGCCTGGTTGGCCGCATCGGCTTGCTGGGTGGCCCGGCGCAACTGAACTTGCAGGCGGCGCAGGTAGCGAATCCACATCAGCGCCAACAACAGCAACCCCAGTGCCAGGCCAAAGCCAAGCACGATCTTGCCGCGATAGCGCGGCCAGACGCCGTCGGCGACGATCATCGGGTTGCGCCAGCGACGCACCAGTACATCGGTCTCACGCGGCGCGAGGCTGAGCAAGGCTTTGTTGAGAATGCTCTGTAGCTCGACCGAACCTCGGGCACTGGCCAGGGCAAAGTGCGCTGGCGACATCGGCAAACTAGCACTGATGCGCAAACGCCCTGGATACCAGCGGGCAATCAGCGGGCGCGCGTCATCAAGGGTCAATACCGCTGCCGCGGCTTGGCCGCGCGCCACCGCCTGCAAGGCCGCTACCGGGCCGGGGACGATCAGCGGGTCGACCAAAGGATAGTGCTGTTTGAGTTCCTCCAGCACATCGCTACCCCACACCGTTGCCAGCCGCTTTGCAGCCAATTGCGCCAGGCTGTTCGGCGCGTGTGGATCGTCGCGGGTTACCAGCACCCGCGAAGCGCTGAGATAAGCCCGACTAAACCGCAGGTGCTGCTCCAACGCAGCACTGCGGGGGATGCCGGCGATCACTTGCGCCTGGCCCTGACGCACCTGCTCGAGCATGCGCGCAACGCTGCCACCGGCCTCCACTTCAAAGCGCAGTCCAGTACGGCGGCTGATCAACTGCAGGATATCCAGGCTCAAGCCGCGCCACTGCGCTTTGCCATCGCGGTAGCTCAACGGCAGCAGGTGCTCGTCGAGCAACACCTTGACCGATGGGTTTTCGCTCAGCCAACGCAGCTCGCGCTCGTTCAGTTGTAGCGGTTGGGCCTTGTGCGTATTGGCCGACACTGGGCTCCAGCGTTCACGGATACGTGCATGCTGGCGCTCAGACAACGCCGCCAGGCCCGTGTCGACCAAGTGCGGCAAAGGTGAGTCAGCTTCGAGCATGGCAAAGCCGATGGCCTGGCGCGACAAGGCGGCGTGGCCGATTTCCTCGATCCCGCTCAATTGACTGCGCCCCAGCACATAGCGTGCGGTCAGGCCATTGCCCAGGTACAGGTCGGCCTGGCCGAAGGCCAACGCAGTCAGGGCGCTGAATGGACTTGGGTGCAAATGAACCCGGGCCAGCGGGTAATGCTCACTGACCTGCTCCTGGGTCCGATAGCCCTCGACCATCACCAGATCGAAGGGCTCGGCGCGACGGATGCGGGCGCGCAGGTCCTGTTCCTGGGCCATCAACAATGGTCGGTCTTCGCCATAAGGTCGCGACAGGCGCAGGTTCGCCTGCAACGCCTGCTGGGCGGTCACCGAGGCGAGCAGATCGACCTGCCCATCGTGTAACGCGGCCACCGCCTCACTGAACGAGGCGAACACCTGCACGCTTATTTCAAGGTTCATCTGCTCGGCCAACAGCCCTGCATAATCAGCGCTGATGCCCTCATAGGCCTGGCCGGTACCGAGTATGTCGTACGGCGGGTTCTCCCGATTGAGCACGCCCAAACGTAGCTGGCGCCGCTCCCACAGCCAACGCAGTTGGCTGTTGTCGGGTTCCGGCCGGGGGCCATCGAGGCTGGCCCGGGCATGCAATACCGGGGCAGCGGCGACCGGCAACCACACCCAGGCACACCACACCGCCAGGAACAGGGCACTCAGGCGCACCAGTAAGGCATTCAGATGAGCAGGTTGCGGCGGGCGAAATCCGCCAGGTCGATCAGCGAGTTGACCCGCAGCTTCTCCAGCAGTCGGGCCTTGTAGGTGCTGATGGTCTTGTTGCTCAGCAGCATCGCCTCGCCGATGGCTTTATTGCTCAAACCCCGCGCCAGCTGCTGCAACACCATCAACTCGCGATCGGTGAGGCTGGCGATGCACTGGGCCTCGGTGGCCTTCAAGTCCTGGCTGTGAACCGAGCTCAGGGCCACTTCAGGAAAATAGGTATAGCCGGACATCACCGCGCGTACCGCCTTGTTCAGCTCGCAAAGGTCGTCGGTTTTCGACACGAACCCCGCAGCGCCGGCCTGCATGCAGCGCAGAGAGTAGGCCTCAGCCAACTGTGAAGTGAGCACCAGGGCCTTGGCCGGATACTCGAGCGTGCGAATCCTGCCGATCACATCCAGGCCATCGAGGCCGGGCATGGTGATGTCGAGGATTACCAGGTCAGGCCGGTGCTCGCGCACCAGGCGCAAGCCATCGATGCCATTGTCGGCCTGACCGACCACCTCCAGGTGCTCCTGGCGCAACAGCATGCAGACGGTGGAGCGGATGAACGGGTGATCATCGACGACCAAGGCGGTGTACATAGGCTTCCTCGCTAGGCGGGCCGGCCAGGCTAGAGTTCGGCATCGAACACCACCGTGACTTGGCCGGTGTAGGTGCTGCCGGAATAGGCAAGCATACCGGGCACATCCGCTCGGCCGACTTCAAAATGCAGCTGGCCGGGGCGATTGAGGGTGGGCATCGACGACTCGAATTGCAGCGCCGCCGCACGGCCTGACGGCAGCGCCAGGTGTTCGATGGGCCGGCCCTGGTAGTGCATACCGGGCGGCAAGCTCAAGGCCACTTCGACCGGGACCTGATGCCCGTTGTCATTGACGATGCCACAGCGCACGTCGGCATAGTGCTGGCACAGCTTGTAGACCTTGAACGGGCCGGTCGACCACAGCCGGAACGGCAGGTCACGGTAAAGCTTGGTTGGGGCTTTGCCGCCGGCCAGCCAGGCGCTCCAGCCGCCTTTGGGTTCGAGTACGGCCCGATCAGAGCCAGGCGGGAACTCGAAGATAAAGGCGTGCCGCACGTCCAGCACAAAATTGACCGTAAGCGAATTACCGCTGAGCGCGCTGACATCGTTGCCGAAGTCAAAGTCGGCGCCAGCACCCATTGAGTAGGTGATGCTGCCGCGATAGGTACCCGCGCGCATTTGATAGGGCGGCGGCACGACCAGGTCATAGGCAATGCTGGTTTCCAGGACCTCTGCATCCACCACCTTGCCAACAGCAGTCCGCCGATTGAAACTCCAGCAACCTTGTGGCGACTGCGGGTCTCTCACCCTCCACAAGTACATGACCCAGGCAGGACTGTATTGTGAATTGTAGGCACCACCGCCACAACCTCCGCTCAGCGTTCTATAGAATAGAGGGTGATCCTCATCCAGCGAGCCATCGATCTGTACACGCTGACTGAGTGACGTCCACTCCAGCGTCGCCGTGCGCGATTCGCCTGTCTGGTCGTTATAAATGTTCACTTGCCGTCGACCGGGTAACTGAATGAAATAGTTGTCCCGAGGATCCGGCGCGTGACTGGTAGTCTTCTTGTTGTAGGTAATTGGAAGATCGACGGTGGTCATTGTAGTACACCGGGATGGCCAGTAACGGCAAAGTCCTCCTGGGGGCGTGGTGTTGTCGAAACGCCCTGAGCCACCCCCGAGGTATTCGGCGGTAAGTGTCACTTCCAGAGCCTGGGCTGCTGGCCAGGCAAGCGCCAATAGCAGCGCACCTCCCAGTTGTGCAGCTCGGCGCATGGCCCGGATCGGCTGGAGCAGGCTCATCCTTCCACCACCATTTGCTTGCGTTCACTGCCTTCGTGCAACTCGAACTGATGTACCTTGCCCACTTGCCCGTCGAACTGCCGGCTACGCCCCGGCAGCAAGTGGTGCTTGGTCGCCGGCTCGCAGCCCTGCTCCGCTGCCTGACATTGGCGGAAATGATCGAGCACCACAGTTGTGTTGCCTTCGTTAGCCACCTGCAGTTGGCCACCTTGGCGTTTCACAGGGGTTTGGAAGCGCGTTTCGGCGGGGCGCACGAACAAGATCGAGCCGTATCCGGCCAGCAGGTTGACCCCCACCTTGAGGCTGTCGCGGTACTGCTGGGCCTCTTGCTCATTGACCGCAAAGCCATCGCCGGACTCTGGCAACACTGGCACGAAGCGCAGGCGGAAGTAGCGTTCCTTGTCCCGTGAACCGCGATACAGCAGGCGCACCGCCTGCATCCCCTGGGCCGGCACGATCAGCCGTGCAGGGCTGGCGACCAGGCCGCGCTGCTTCAAGGGCAGGCCATCGGTGTCGATCTCGCGAGGCTCGCCATCGGCGTCATAGACCAACTCGGCGACGCTGATCTTGACGAACGCGGTAGTGTCGCCGCCATTGCGCACGCGTTTAAGCAAGGTGCTCTTGCCGCTGTCGAGATAATCGTACAGGGCGCCGACATTGAGCTCGGGCGCGGCGCGCGATGCCAGCGGGGTGATCAGCAGGGTCAACAGGATCAGCCTGGGAAGGGTCATGTTTATGGGTCTCTTTTTCGACATAACGAGAGTATTGATACCGTGGCGTTGATGGCTATGGCCTAGGTCGCGGGATGCGTCCTAAAACCAGTTCGGAAATTTCCCAAGTGCTGTTCTGAAATGGGTGATTGCGTTGAGTGCATAGGCGCCAGTGCCGGCGTCATCGCGGGGCAAGCCCGCTCCCACGGCTTTTTATCTTCCTTGTCCCGCGTAGAGCCGGCACTGACTCAACCGCGCCGGTTACCCGCAACATCGCCCACTCCAGCCAGACTCGCCGGGCTACAGGTTTGATCCCCGGCCAGCACCACGTCGCCTTCGCGCTCCAGTGCCAGCAGGTCGAAACTGAGCAGGCAAGCCGCCGCGCCATGCCGGTGAACCTCCAGGCTCGGGGTCGCTTCACTCATCTCTACGGCGAAGAAGCCATCGGCTTCGCTAACCGTGCGGCTGGCGTGATTGATCACCTGAGCCCCACGCAGCGGCCGGCCCTTGGGGTCAATCAAGCGGCCTATCACCGTCACCGTGCGCAGTACGCGCAGTTGTCGATAGGCAATCCCGCCGCGGTTGAGGTGGTAATCGAGGCTCGAAGGCTGGATCACCGCAGCAGTCGCCTCGCTGCCTTCAAAATCGAACTGCACATGGCCAGCCTTGTAGGCCGCCACCGGAATCACGTTGCGCCCTGGGCGTAGGTTGGCGGTGCTGCCGTTGGGGTCGTCGGCGCGCAGTTGCAGGCCGGGCAGGTCTGTCTCGACATCGACGATCAAACCGGCCTGATGCGGCAGGTACTGGCCACTCAAGGCGGCCTTGCCGTCGCCTACGGCAAGCAGGCTTTCCATGTTCAAGCCACCCGTGAACTCGCCGTTGTACGAGGAGCGCTGAACATAGGCATCGCCATGCACTACCTGGTTTTCAAACTGCGTGTCACCGCCCAGCCCTACCCCATAACGGTCAGCGCTGGCGGTCATGCCAAGGCTGCGCAGTGGGCCGATGTCGACCTCTTGCTGGTAGGCCAGCGAAGCGTTGAGGTCGCGCCCGCCGTCGCGTGAGGTACGTGTACCGAGACTGGCCGACACCCGCCGCCCGCCCTCACCCAGGCTCATGCTCAAGCTCAGATTGACCCCACGACTGCGCGCATCGCCGGTGCCGGCGGTGCCTGGGCGGTCGAACAGTGACAGGCGCCAGTTGGCGTCCGAGCCCATCACCCGACCGAAGTACGACCAGCCCAGATCGAGCCCCATGCCAGCACTGGCGCCGCTGCTGTGGGAGATGCGCAAGCTGGCGGTGTTGCGTGGATCGAGGCGATGGTTGAGTGACAGCGAAGACTGCGTCTGGCGCTGCACGAATGCCGCGCCACGTGCCTCACGCGGGCGTGATAACCATGAGCGGCTGTGGCTGGCGACCAACGAGCCACTGCCATAGCTGTGAATCGCCTGCAGATCGTAGCCGCTGCCGTAATCCTGGGCCTGGTAGACATTGGAGTAGAGCTTGAAGCGGTCGAGCACGTCCCAATCCAGCGAGGTGCCGTATTGCATCATCTGGTCGATACGCTGGGCCGACAGACCAACAATCGCCCGTGGGTGCAGCAGGTAGTTGGCCAGCACGCCAGCGCTGAGGCTGTCGTCGTGGCCGCGCTCCCAGTTGCTCAGCAGGCTGCTCTGCCGGCCTAGATAGACGTTGTAGCGCCACGGCGCATCGGTACTGCGCCAGTTGCTGGGTTTATAGATGAATTCCTGGCTGCGCGAGGTGACTTGGTCGTCCTCGACCAGGCGCACTTCGATTTCATAGATGCCACCGGGCAGCACCTTGGTATCGAGCGTCTGCAAGCCCGGCTGGACAGGCTGACTGTTGATCAGCACGCCGTTGCGGTAGATCTCCGCCACTGCCGGGCGGTCTGGGGTGACGTAGATCGGTGTGGCGCTGGGCGCGCCGTTGTCGATGGCCAGGCTGTCGCTGCTGCCAAACATCAGGCCAAGGGTGGTATCGGGGCTGGTGCCCATCAGCCGTGGCTGGCGGGTCAAGCCTTGGGCGCTGGGGGTGAAGTAGCCCAGGCGGTAGAAGTTAGCTTCGACCAGACGCTCGGCGTAGAGCTGGTCGAGGCGATAGCGGGTGCCTTGCTCGCTGTCGCTGCCACGGTCGAGCTGACCATCGGCCAAGGCGGTCCAGTTACCAATGCTGCCTTGGCCCTGCATGGCATAACGGCCGGTGGTACCGTGGCCATCGCCGACCAGGTTGAGTTGATTGCGCAGCAGCAAGCCATAGCTGCCTTGTTCTGGCAAGTGGTGAAAGCGTTCGATTACGCCTGCCACTTCGGCCTGACGGGTGAGCAGCGACAGTTGCGAATTGACCAGGCTGTAGTTCACTGCACGCAGCCCGTCCGGGCAATCGACTTGGCAGTCTCCCAAGGGGCGGCCAGCGGCTAAGCGTTCGCGCCACAACTTGCGCAGGCGCTCGGGCTCGCGGCTCTCTTGAGTGTCGGTGAATTCGAGCAGTTGCACCTGCTGGTCACGGCTGAGCACGACCATGGCATCGCCCAGGTAACGACCATCCAGATCGACCCGCACCGCTAAAGGCACATCGAAAAAATGCGCCTCGAACTCGCGCGGCAGGCCATCGATACGGCCCAATGTCGTGGCCGCCGCCAACGACCAGAACGGCGCAGCAGTCAAGCAGGCAGCCAGGGGCCACCAGCGGCGCAGCGAAGCGAAGATGGAGTCAGTGATTGGCATGAGCGTCGCTTGCAGGCAATACCCCCCCTCCCCTCGACAGACGCCGAGGGCAAGGAGGGCAATAACGGATGGGTTAACGGATGAGCGTCAGGCTCAAGGCGCAGCGGTCTCGAACATCATGCTGACCAGCCCCTGATAGCTGCCTGGCTCATAGCCGGCTGCCGGTGCTGGTTGGGCACTGACCTCAAAGCCGATGATCGCGCCTGGGGCGGCCTGGGCAGCGCTGACCACCTCGGCCGGCGTGGTTTTCAACACGGTGTCGCCAACTTTGACATCCAGGCCAATGTTGTGGGCACCGCTGGCGATGACCGCTGGCGACACCAGGTAGGCGCTGATCGGGCCGATAGTGCTCTTGACCTGCAGTTGCTTGGTGATCGGGTCGAGCCTCTCTTGGTACGAGTTCCAGCTCATCTCCTGTGGGTCATTCATCCAGTTGCCGCCTACCGGCTCGACGAAAAAGGCTGCGGTGGGGATCTGAGCAGTGACCTGGACCTGCTTCTCGATCGGGTCAATGGCAAAAGCCGAAGTGGCGCAGCACATGGCCAGAGGAAGGGCGAATAACGTACGTTTCACGAATCTGATCTCCTTGAAGGGCTAATGCCTGCCGGGCGATTCCCGGTCAGCAAGGAGATTATTCAGGGTCGATTCGTCGCGATGAGTAAGACCGTTCCGAGCGGGCTTCGGAAATTTCCCAGCGACCTCAAAACGCCATCAAACTGGCTTGCAAGACAGGTCAGCCATTCACAAACGACAACGCCCCGACTAGCGGGGCGTTGTGGCATTGCAGGCAAGGGTTAGTGGGAAACCGCGCCACTGGCACCCAGGCCAGTCTGCGAACGGACGAACTGCGGGAAGAACAACGCACGCTCGTTTTCAGCTGCCTTGGACTTGTCGGTGACCGAGAAGAACCAGATACCGACGAAGGCGATGATCATCGAGAACAGCGCGGGGTACTCGTACGGGTAGATGGCTTTCTCATGACCGAGGATCTGCACCCAGATGGTTGGGCCAAGGATCATCAGGCCCACTGCACTGACCAGGCCCAGCCAGCCGCCGATCATGGCGCCGCGGGTGGTGAGTTTCTTCCAGTACATCGAGAGCAGCAGTACCGGGAAGTTGCAGCTGGCGGCAATGGAGAAGGCCAGGCCGACCATGAAGGCGATGTTCTGCTTCTCGAACAGAATGCCCAGGCCGATCGCCAGTACGCCCAGCGCGATGGTGGTGATCTTCGAGACGCGGATCTCGTCCTTGTCGTTGGCCTTGCCTTTGCGCCAGACGCTGGCGTACAGGTCATGGGATACCGCCGAGGCACCGGCCAGGGTCAGGCCAGCGACCACCGCCAGGATAGTGGCGAAGGCCACCGCCGAGATGAAGCCGAGGAAGATACTGCCACCCACGGCATCGGCCAGGTGCACCGCCGCCATGTTGTTACCGCCCAGCAACGCGCCAGCGGCGTCCTTGAAGTCTGGGTTGGTGCTGACCAGCAGGATCGCGCCGAAGCCGATGATGAAGGTCAGGATGTAGAAGTAGCCGATGAAACCGGTGGCGTACAGCACGCTCTTGCGCGCTTCCTTGGCGTCGCTGACAGTGAAGAAGCGCATCAGGATGTGCGGCAGGCCAGCGGTACCGAACATCAGTGCCAGGCCCAGGGAGAACGCCGAGATCGGGTCTTTGACCAAACCGCCCGGGCTCATGATCGCTTCGCCTTTGGCGTGCACCTTGATCGCTTCGGTGAACAGGGTGTTGAAATCAAAGCCCACGTGCTTCATCACCATCAGCGCCATGAAGCTGGCACCCGACAGCAGCAGCACGGCCTTGATGATCTGTACCCAGGTGGTGGCGAGCATGCCGCCGAACAGCACGTACATGCACATCAGGATGCCGACCAGGATGACCGCAACGTGGTAGTCCAGGCCGAACAGCAGCTCGATCAGCTTGCCCGCGCCGACCATCTGCGCGATCAGGTAGAAGGCCACTACCACCAGCGAGCCGGACGCCGACAGGGTGCGGATTTCCTTTTGCCCGAGGCGATACGAGGCCACGTCGGCGAAGGTGTATTTACCCAGGTTGCGCAGGCGCTCGGCGATCAGGAAGAGAATGATCGGCCAGCCGACCAAGAAGCCGATCGAGTAGATCAGGCCATCGTAGCCGGAGGTGAATACCAGGGCGGAAATCCCCAGGAACGAGGCTGCCGACATGTAGTCACCGGCAATTGCCAGACCGTTCTGGAAACCGGTGATCTTGCCGCCGGCGGCATAGTAGTCGGAGGCTGATTTGTTGCGTTTGGACGCCCAGTAGGTAATCCCCAGGGTGAACAGGACGAAGGCCAGGAACATGACGATGGCAGACATGTTGAGCGGCTGTTTCTGCACCTCGCCGGTGAGCGCATCAGCGGCCCACACAGCGGGTGCAAAAACGCCGCAGGCCAGGACGGCCAGGGCTTTGGCTTGGCGGATCATTGCTTGGCCTCCTCGAGGATTGCCTTGTTCAACTCATCGAACTCGCCGTTGGCACGACGCACATAGATGGCGGTGAGGATGAAGGCCGAGAGGATCAGGCCGACACCGAGGGGAATACCCCAGGTAATCGACGAGTCCGGGCTCAGCTTGGCACCGAGAATCTGCGGGCCATAGGCGATGAGGAGGATGAAGCCGCAGTAGAGGCCGAGCATGATCGCCGAGAGAATCCAGGCGAAGCGTTCGCGTTTGGTGACCAGTTCCTTGAAGCGCGGACTGTTCTGTATCGAGAGGTAAATGCTGTCGTTCATTGTTTTTGTCCTAGCAGCACAGATTAGGGATAACCCGCCTGTAACTTTATGCTGCCGTTGGACGCCAACCAGACGACCTTAGTCTTAGATGCAACGGTGTTTTGCAGATTTGGTAACAACAGACAGGCCAGGGTCGCCCTTTTCGCGGGCAAGCCCGCTCCCACAGCGTTCGATGAAGGCCCTGTGGGAGCGGGCTTGCCCGCGAAGAAAGCACATTGGCCGCTAAGCCTTACGCCCTCATTTGCCAGTCCACTCGGCCACCCGCTCCGGATGCTTGGCCACCCAGTCCTTGGCCGCCTGGTCAGGCTTGGCACCATCTTGAATCGCCAGCATCACCTCACCGATCTCATCCTTGGATTGCCACTGGAATTTCTTCAGGAATGCAGCCACTTCCGGCGCCTTCTTGTCCAGCTCCTTGCTGCCGATGCTGTTGACGGTCTCAGCCGCGCCATACACGCCTTTAGGGTCTTCCAGGAACTTGAGTTTCCATTTGGCGAACATCCAATGCGGCACCCAACCGGTCACCGCGATCGACTGCTGCTTGGGATAGGCCCGGCCCAACTCGGCGGTCATGCCCGCACCGGAGCTGGCCTGCAACTTGTAGCCCGTCAGGTCGTAGTCCTTGATGGCCTGTTCGGTCTTGATCATCACCCCGGAGCCTGCGTCGATGCCGACGATCTTCTGCTTGAAGGTGTCGTCGGTCTTGAGGTCTTCGATGCTGGTGGCTTTGACGTACTCAGGGACGATCAGGCCAATCTTGGCATCCTTGAAGTTGGGGCCGTAGTCGACCACCTTGTCCTTGTTCTTGGTCCAGTACTCACCATGGGTAACCGGCAGCCAGGCCGAGAGCATGGCGTCGAGTTTGCCGGTGGCCACCCCCTGCCACATGATGCCGGCGGCCACCGCCTGCAGTTTCACGTCATAACCGAGCTTCTGCTTGATTACTTCGGCGGCCACGTTAGTGGTCGCCACGCTGTCGGCCCAACCATCTACGTAACCAATGCTCACTTCTTTGGCCATTGCCTGTGCAGCGCTCATGGCCAACACCAGGGCGGATCCCACGCCCAGGAAACGTCGCATATTCATCAAAGCATCCCCTCGTCAGGTCTTGGAGATTGCATCATCAACCTGCCACACAGGTCGACCTGCTCTATCAGCGACCTCTACCCCAACCAGATGCGACAGCACTTGGCCATTAGCGTCATCGGCCCGCCCTGCCCTGCGCGATCCTTGCATGCCAATGCGTTGACGCCGGGCATTTGCGGCTATCATCTAGCCCTTTGCGCCTGACGATGGACCGCCTGATGCCCAGTTCCGCCCGCTTGCTACTGCCCCTATACCTACTCGCCTGCCTGCTCGCCTTGCTCGGGCTCGGGGCGCTCTGGTACGGGCTGGGCAAGCCGGTGCTGCTGCCCGATGCGGCCAGCCCCACGCATAAACTGCAATGCGCCTCGTACACCCCGTTCGATAAAGACCAGTCGCCGTTCGACCAGCCGTTCCGCCTGCGCCCGGCGCGCATGGACGCCGACCTGGCGCTGCTGGCTGAGCGCTTTCAGTGCATCCGCACCTATTCGATGACCGGCCTCGAGGCGATTCCGGCGTTGGCGCGCAAGCATGGGCTGAAGCTGATGATCGGCGCCTGGGTCAATGCCAACGCTGCCGACACCGACAAGGAAGTCGAGCTGCTGATCGCCTCGGCCAACGCCAACCCGGATGTGGTCAGCGCGGTGATCGTCGGCAACGAGGCGCTGCTGCGCAAGGAAGTTACGGGTGATCGCTTGGCTGAGCTGATCGCCCGGGTGAAGAGTCGTGTGACCGTGCCGGTGACCTATGCCGATGTCTGGGAGTTCTGGTTGCAGCATCCACAAGTGGCGCCTGCGGTGGACTTTCTGACCATCCACCTGCTGCCCTACTGGGAAGATGACCCCAGCGGGATCGACCAGGCCCTGGCGCATGTCGGCGAGGTACGGCGGGTGTTCGGCACGCGCTTTGCGCCCAAGGACGTGATGATCGGCGAGACCGGCTGGCCCAGCGAGGGGCGCCAGCGCGAGACGGCGGTGCCGAGCCGGGTCAATGAGGCACTGTTCATTCGTGGTTTTGTCGCCATGGCCGAGCGCAATGGCTGGAGCTACAACCTGATCGAAGCCTTCGACCAACCGTGGAAGCGCGCCAGCGAGGGCGCGGTGGGTGGTTACTGGGGGCTGTATGACGCCGATCGCCAGGACAAAGGGGTGCTTGAAGGGCCGGTGAGCAACCTGGCGCTGTGGCCGCAGTGGTTGCTGGCGAGTGTGTTGTTGCTGATCGCGGTGCTGCTGCTGGCTGGCCGGCCGGCCGATCCGCGTGCGGCATTGTTGCTGCCGCTGTTGGCAGCGATTGGTGCCGGTAGCCTGGGGCTATGGGGCGAGCTGATGCGCACCAACGCGCGGTTTGCTGGCGAGTGGCTGTGGGCGGTTTTGCTGGCGGGGCTGAATCTGCTGGTGCTGGCGCATGCAGCGCTGGCCTTGGCGCAGCGTAGCGGCTGGCGCCAGCGGCTGTTCGCCTGGCTTGAGGCGCGGGCTGGCTGGTGGCTGCTGGCGGCAGGCTTCGCTGCGGCAGTGAGCATGTTGGCGATGGTGGTTGATCCGCGCTATCGCAGTTTTCCCAGTGCGGCGTTGTTGCTGCCGGCGTTGGTTTATCTGCTGCGACCCGTACCAGCGCGGCGGGCTGAGGTGGCCTTGCTAGCGTTTATCGTGGGCGCAGGGGTTGCGCCGCAGTTGTTCCGGGAAGGGCTGCACAACCAGCAGGCTTGGGTCTGGGCGGGGGTCAGTGTTTTGATGACTGCAGCGTTATGGCGCAGTCTGCGCAAGGTTTGAGCCTGCTATCGCGGGGCAAGCCCGCTCCCACGCCATGACCTGCATGGATAACTCGTCATGACCTGCATCGCTAACACGCCATGACCTGGATGGACAAACTGCGTGGGAGCGAGCTTGCCCCGCGATGAGGGCTGCGCAGTCTCCGCTTAACCGAGCTTGCTCGGCACTGGCTGACGCACCAACCGCAACCCGGCCAACACCACCGCAAACACCGCAATGCTGGCGGTGTACAGCACTAACGCCGGGATCCCGAACAGCAACGCCAGCGCCGCCAGAATCCATCCGGCCCGCCCCGCCAGCAGCTGCGCCAGCAGCGCCAAGCCCAGCCCGACCCAGGCAATCACCTGAAAATGAATCGCCAACCCCAGCAGCGAGCGCAGCTGGCATTGCCAGTACTCCCCCGGCACGCCGCACAGGCCCACCCACTGGGCGTCTTCCATCAGCCCATAACGCACGCCATAGCTCGCTGCCAGCCATAATGGCAAGCACAGCAGCAAGACAATCACGGGCAATGAACGGGACATGACGATCTCCGGGTGGTAATAACAATGCGCAAGCATAACCCTGTGCAACATCTGTGCAAGGCAAGAACGCCCGCCACCAGCTATGTTGCACAGAAGCACCGTTGCCGCGCTGTTGTAAGGCGCGGCAATATCCAGTGCGACGGACAACCGTGCACTGGGCAACTTTGTACAGGCCGCCATTGTCAGAGCCTGGGTATCGCACCGCCTTGCTGATTTTTTCTGGGGGATTCAATGCTTCGATCAATGCGCCTCGCCGCCCTCCTGGGTGGCCTGCTACTGGCTGCGGCCGCCTCGGCGCGGGACATCGACGCCGCCAGCTACGGCTTTCCCTTGACCAACCCGTTCGAGGCGACCATTGCCACCACCCCGCCCGAACAACGGCCGACCCTGCCCAGTGACGAAGACATCACTCAAGCCGACTACAGCCTGAACCTGCGCCCGGAGCGCGCCTTCACCCTGCCCGACAATTTCTGGCCAGTGAAAAAGCTCAAGTACCGCCTGGCCCGCCAGGACCGTGAGGCGCCGCTGATGTTCATCATCGCCGGCACCGGCGCCCCCTACTCCAGCACCATCAACGAATACCTGAAGAAACTCTACTACCAGGAAGGCTTCCACGTCGTGCAGCTGTCGTCACCGACCAGCTGGGACTTCATGAGCGCCGCCTCGCGCTTCGCTACCCCCGGCATCACTTCAGAGGACGCCGAGGACCTGTACCGGGTCATGCAGGCGGTACGTGCCCAGCATCCGCGCCTGCCAGTCAGCGACTTCTACCTCACCGGCTACAGCCTGGGCGCACTGGATGCGGCATTCGTCAGCCACCTGGATGAAACCCGGCGCAGCTTCAACTTCAAGCGGGTGCTGCTGCTCAATCCGCCGGTCAACCTCTACACCTCGGTCAGCAACCTGGACAAACTGGTGCAGACCCAGGTCAAGGGCATCGACCGCAGCACCACCTTCTATGAGTTGATGCTGGAAAAGCTCACGCTGTACTTCCAGGAAAAGGGCTACATCGACCTCAATGACGCACTGCTGTACGACTTCCAGAAGTCGCGCCAGCACCTGTCCAACGAGCAGATGGCGATGCTGATCGGCACTTCGTTCCGCTTCTCGGCGGCCGATATCGCCTTTACCTCCGACCTGATCAATCGCCGCGGCCTGATCACCCCACCGAAACAGCCGATCACCGAAGGCAGCACCCTGACGCCGTGGTTCAAGCGCGCCTTGCAGTGCGACTTCGAGTGCTACCTGACCGAGCAAGTCATCCCCATGTGGCGGGCCCGCACCGATGGCGGCAGCGTGCTGCAGCTGGTCGATCAGGTCAGCCTGTATGCGCTGGCCGATTACCTGCACAACACGCCGAAAATCGAGGTCATGCACAACGCCGACGACGTCATCCTCGGCCCTGGCGATATCGGTTTTCTGCGCAAGGTGTTTGGCGATCGCCTGACCCTGTACCCGCACGGCGGCCATTGCGGCAACCTCAATTACCGCGTCAACAGCGACGCCATGCTGGAGTTCTTCCGTGGTTAAAAGACTGCTGCTCGTCACCGCCCTGTTCGCTGCCGGCCCTGCCATGGCGGCGGAGATCGCGCCGCGCACCAGCGTGATCGAAGCCGACCCGGTGGTTACCCCCCAAGCAGAAAGCGATGGCTTTCTCGATCCGATGCGCGCGCTGAAATTCAACCCTGGGCTCGACCAGCGTGAATTCGAACGCTCGACCCTGACTGCGCTCAACGTCTACGACCCGCTGGAGTCGATGAACCGGCGCATCTATCACTTCAACTATCGCTTCGACCAGTGGGTGTTGTTGCCGGCGGTCAAGGGCTACACCGCCATCACCCCGCGCTTCTTGCGCACCGGGGTGAGCAACTTCTTCAACAACCTGGGTGATGTGCCCAACCTGTTCAACAGCGTGTTCCAGCTCAAGGGCAAGCGCTCGGCCGAGATCACCGCGCGGTTGATGTTCAACACCATCATCGGGGTCGGCGGCCTGTGGGACCCGGCGACCAAGATGGGCCTGCCCCGCCAGAGCGAAGACTTTGGCCAGACCCTGGGCTTCTATGGCGTGCCCGATGGGCCGTACATCATGCTGCCGATCCTGGGCCCGTCGAACCTGCGCGATACCACCGGGGTGGTGGTGGATTATGCTGGCGAGCAGGCGATCAACTTCCTCAATGTGGCCGAGGCCAGCACCGATCATCCGGAGATTTTCTTCGTCAGGGCGGTGGACAAGCGCTATACCACGGCCTTCCGCTATGGGCAGCTGAACTCGCCGTTCGAGTACGAGAAAGTGCGCTACGTGTATACCCAGGCGCGCAAGTTGCAGATTGCTGAGTAGGGAGGGCCAATACCGGCCCTATCGCGGGGCAAGCCCACTCCCACGTGCTGGGCTTGCTCGGCAATAGGGCGGGCCCTGCACAGCATCACAATCCCAGAAATTGCCCCAGCTCGCGGCGCTTGGCCAGGGCGTCGTTGCGCCCCAGCTCGATCAGCTCGCTGCAATAGCTCGCCTCGAACAAGAGATAACTCAACACCCCTGCCCCGCTGGTGCGGGTCGCTCCCGGCCCGCGCAAGAACATGCGCAACGCCGCCGGCAATTCACGCCGATGGCGCGCCGCAATCTCATCCAGTGGCTGACTTGGCGCCACCACCAGCACCTCGATCGGCGCCAACCCCAAGCGCCGCGCGTCCAGGTGAGCGGGCAACAGGTGGCTGAGGTGATTGAGCCGCTGCAGCAGCTCGATGTCATCTTCCAGGCTGTCAATGAAGGTGCTGTTGAGCATGTGCCCACCAATCTGCGCCAGGCTGGGCTGCTGACCGCTAAACACCCGCTGGGTCGGCAACGGCGGCGCCGGCCGCTGCGGGTTGCCGCTGACCCCGACCACCAGCACCCGACTGGCGCCCAGGTGCAAGGCCGGGCTGATCGGCGCCGACTGGCGCACCGCGCCATCGCCAAAATACTCCTCGCCCAGTTTGACCGGAGCGAACAGCAGCGGGATCGCCGAGCTGGCCAGCAGGTGCTCGACCGTCAGCGCCGTGGGCCGGCCGATGCGTCGATGGCGCAGCCAGGGCTCGATGGTGTCGCGGCCCTGATAGAAGGTCACCGCTTGCCCGGAGTCGTAGCCAAAGGCGGTGATGGCCACGGCGCGCAACTGCTCGCTGGCCAGGGAATGGGTGATGCCGTCCAGGTCTAGATGCGCCTGCAACAGGCCGCGCAGCGGGCTGCTGTCGAGCAGCGCCACCGGCAGCTGGCCACCTAGGCCTAACAGGCTGTGGCTGACGAAGCGGCTGGCTTGGCGGATGACCCCGGGCCAATCGCTGCGCAGCACCAGGTGGCTGCGAAAGTTCTGCCAGAAGTGGGTCAAGCGTTGTACCGATTCGCCAAAGCGGGTGGCGCCGCTGGCCAGGGTCACGGCATTGATGGCGCCGGCCGAGGTACCGACGATGACCGGGAAGGGATTGGCTGCGCCGGGGGGCAACAACTCGGCGATGCCAGCCAATACGCCGACCTGATAGGCGGCGCGGGCGCCGCCGCCAGAGAGGATCAGGCCGGTGGTTGGGGTCATGTGGTCCTCCCTGGAATCATTGGTGTTTCAGTCATGGCCTCTTCGC
>Ga0247821_10000396_pt1 | contig 24362 bp, 21 predicted proteins | sample 13C_Glycerol_Day_FD_192481 | JGI IMG/M metagenome (GOLD analysis project Ga0247821, IMG submission 192481) | Soil microbial communities from agricultural site in Penn Yan, New York, United States - 13C_Glycerol_Day14 | ecosystem: Environmental > Terrestrial > Soil > Agricultural land | place... | reverse complement strand
GCCAGAAGCTGATGGGCCGGATCAAGAACCCCGACCTCGGCTCGATGCGCATCCTGCACCTGCCGCACTCGTGGAACCACTGCATGGGTGATCACATCATCGTCTTCACCGTATGGCCGATCAACGCGCAGGAAACCATGGTCACCACCAAGTGGTTGGTGCACAAGGATGCGGTGGAGGGGGTGGATTACAACCCCGATGACATGCGCAGGGTGTGGGATGCCACCAACGATCAGGATCGGCGCTTGGCGGAGGAGAATCAGCGGGGGATCAACTCTACCGCGTATCAGCCGGGGCCTTATTCGAAGACTTACGAGTTTGGCGTGGTGAACTTTATCGACTGGTATAGCCAGCGGGTACTGGAGAATTTGGGGGCGGAGCCGGCGCCTTATCTCAAGGAACTTAAGGCCTAAAACGACAGCGCCCCTTTTTTGAAACAGGGGCGCTTTCGGTTAACTAATAGACTTTTACACAATCCATTGTATTGGCAACCAAAAGCGCTGCACAGAGCGACTTATGAATTATCTGTGCGTATCGAAGTATGTTGCTCCGCCACGCTGTTCGCTACCTGTCTCTCCGGTATGCGGCTCAGTCCATGTTCCTCCGCTATGCGGTCCAGTACAGGTGAAGGGGGAGAGGGAGATGAATATAAAGATGAGACCGTCCTAGTTCCTCTGCCCCTTCTACTTTCTCTACCTCCTGAAGTGGAAACCCCAGCGCCTGGAAATACCTGGCTCCCATCCGCCGCGGGGCTTTGCCGCACACTCGTGTAAGGTAGCCCACTTTCGACGCGTCTATCAGGTACATTGCGACGCAAGTCCCAAGCACCTAGCCCTACCCCCAGGATTTGTAAACTATTTCCAAGATTCTGCAAGGTGTTTCCTTCAATAGGCAACCCAGCTCGCTCCAGGCCTCGACCTAGCAAATACGTTCCGGAGCCTAATCCGACTGCCCCTAACGAAAGAACGGACATTCTAGTATACGCAGCATCACGCTGCCGGCTTACTCGCCCCGCATCTATTACCCCCGCTAAACCAGCAAAAGCAAGCGCATCCCCAGTACCCTCAGAGAATGAATATGATGCAGTAAGAATCTTGAAAATATCAAAATTCCCGCTTGGGTCATGCCTATTAACTGGATCTCCCTTACAGTAGGCATACGCATTTATCCCACCTTCGGCAAAAGGACTTAATCGATCCGCAGAATGAAAACGCATGATCACAGGATTATAAGGTCGGTGACCGTTGCCGAGTAGATACCACCCGACTTCACGCTCACACAGCTGCCCGGTAAAACCCAGTGAAGGTGCGGTATCTTGCGCAGGTCGATAGCCGTATGGGGTGTAAGCACTCCTGTAGTGGCCGGCCCCGACCGCCATAAGTGGACTTAACAGACGATCTGTCGCTAGCAGCTGCTGGGTGGCCATTCTGGAATCTCCAGGTTCGGAGTCTTGCCAGTAGGCTATCAGTGCAACGCATTCAGCGAACCTGACAAAAATGCCAGGTCGATGCAGTGGTAGGAGTGCGCGGCTCTATAAAAAACCCATCAAGTTCAGCGCCAAGGCACTGGTTAAAAAGCAGACAAAACCCTGTAGCCCTTGAACGGCAATGGACGCAGCGGTAACCCAACACCTTATCCACAGAGCAACCAACAGAGTTTGTAGGCAACTATTGCCGCGACTAAACGGTGCTGTGGATAACAGGGTCAAGCCCTATTCCTATTTATTATCCAGCCCGTTAGATAGAGAATGATCAATTAATGATCAGTCACGCGCGCACGTTGATAGCCGGGGGCTGCAGGGATCATCGAACAGTTTATCCACAAGGCCGCTAACAGCGTTTGTGGGTAATTTTAGGCGAACGCAGTTGAGCGCAAAGAACTAGGGCCAGTAACGCGGGCTGCTTCAAAAAAATCCTCAAAGACAGTTGCTCCTACAAAAAGCTGGGTCAACCACACGAACGGGGTTGCAGATACCTGTGGGAGCAACTGTCTATCTGTGAGAACCGACCTTGATGGCGATGGATGCTTAACCGCATCGTACGCATGCCGCTGCTCAAGGGCACTGTGTCGATGACCATGGACGGCAAGCAGGCCTGCCAGAAGCTGATGGGCCGGATCAAGAACCCCGACCTCGGCTCGATGCGCATCCTGCACCTGCCGCACTCGTGGAACCACTGCATGGGTGATCACATCATCGTCTTCACCGTATGGCCGATCAGCGCGCAGGAAACCATGGTCACCACCAAGTGGTTGGTGCACAAGGATGCGGTGGAGGGGGTGGATTACAACCCCGATGACATGCGCAAGGTGTGCCTGCAGTGACCCGCAGATCATATAACCAATTCACATACCGCTACCTGATTGCGATACTGCATCGAAGTAACTAGTATTCGAAATGTCAGAGTCTGATCTTCTCACAGCGTCAACCGGAGACATCTCTACGGCAAAGCCATTTGCGCCATTAGCTTGGGCATGCTGTTCCAACGCCTGACTTAACTTATAACTTTGCACCGCATAAAAATCATCTTTTTTCGAAAGCATAAAGTTAGCCCAGTAGCCGACCACCCCTAGCACTGCGTTAACGGTAGCAAACACATCAGACTCACCTCTCTGAAATGCGCCAATACTACTAGTGGCCAGCGTCAATGCATTCACTCCACCTGCCGCACCTATCTTCATAAGTTCTCTGGGCACACTTATATCCGGCAAGGCTTCGGCATTGACACCTGAAGACTTTGCTTTATTTATCAATTTCCTAAGCTCATTTAATTTATAAGCTGTATGAATGGCCTTATCAAACCGCCCCCCAAAAGTTCCAGCCAATAGCGCACCGCCATCCCGGTAAGTAACGCTTGGTATCTCAGGAAGGTCAGGAATTGGGGTAGTGGTGCTAAGTTGACGCCAGGTTGGGTAGCGCCCGCGGGGGTCATGGTAGTTTATAGGATCCCCTTTACAGTAAGCATAAGCATTGATCCCACCTGCACCAAATGGGCTTAACCGATCCGCAGAATGAAAACGCATCAGCACTGGATTGTAGGCTCGGTGACCGTTGCCAAGCAGATACCACCCTAATGCACGCTCAGGCAGTTGCCCGGTAAACCCCAAGGAAGGTGCGGTATCTTGCGTAGGTCGATAGCCGTATGGGGTGTAAGCAGCCCTGGAACGGCCGCTTGCACCCATCGTCATAAGCGGGCTTAAAAGGCGATCTGTCGCTAGTAGCTGCTGGGTAGCCATTCTGGAATCTCCAGGTTCGGAATCTTGCCAGTAAGCTATCAGTGCAATGTAGTTGGCGAACCTATCAAAAATGCCAGGTCGATGGACCGGGCCGAAGTGGGGGTGCTATCAAAAAGCGCCCAGTTCAACAGTGAAGGTGCTGGTTAAAAAACAGACAAAAGCCTCTAGCCCATGAACGGCAATGGCTCCAGCGCTAACCCAACACCTTATCCACAGAGCAACCAACAGAGTTTGTAGACAACTGTTGCCACGACCAAACGGTGCTGTGGATAACAGGGATAAGCATCTATTTCCTATTGGTATCCAGCCCATTAGAGAGTGGTTGATCAATTAATGAGCAATCACGCGCGCACGTTGACACCCGGGGGCTGTAGGGATCATCGAACAGTTTATCCACAAGAGCGCTAACAGTGTTTGTGGGTAATTTCAGGCGAACGCAGTTGAGCGCGAAAAACTAGGGGGGTAACTGGGGCTGCTTTGCAGCCTGCGATGGGCCGCACAGCGGACCCATTGGCCGTAAGTGACAGGCCTTATTTGATCATTTTTTACTCAATCTCCTGAAGGCCCCGTGATCTGAGGGTTTGAGCAATGCGCAAACACTTTATCCACAGAGGGGCCAACAGTCTTTGTGCACAACCCTTCAGCGTAAGACCCCCTCCTCCACCAGCAGCTTGAGAATAGCCTCGGCCCCTTCCTGTGGAGAAACATCCTTGAGCACCTTGCCGCCGCCGCCACTGGCCTTGGCTGTGGCGGCCTTCATGCGGTCTGCACCGCTCTTGGCCTTGATCACCTTGAGCCGCTTGGGCCGAGGTCTAGCGGGCTGCAGCTCGGCACCGGTTAGCAGCTCATCCTCGACCACCGCCACGTTCCGCGCAGCCAACACACCCCGCCGCGCCGGGCCAAAAGCACTCTGTCGCGGATTTGGCGCAGCGTTATCCACAGTCGCCAGCAACGGCAGGCGTACTTTCAAACGACGCCGCTGGCCCCGCGGCAGGGCTTGCAGTACCTGGGCGGTGCCATTGTCGATCGACTCTACTTCTGCCAGCCCCACGATCAGCGGCCAACCGAGCTTCTCCGCCAACAAGAACGGCAACATCCCCGAACCTTCGCCGGTTTCCGCCTGGCTGCCGGTGAGCACTAACTGGGCGCCAGCATCACGCAGGTAATCCCCGAGCACGCCCAGCACATCGGCCCCAGCGGGCTGCTCCAGCACATCCAGATGGTCCAATCCCATACCCAGATAGGCACGCAGTGCCTCTTCCCGAGGGTCGCCGGCATGCACGACCTGCAAGTTATCCCCAGCCAGTTGCAACCCCAGCTCCACGGCCCGCGCGTCCTGTTCGGCGCGGCGGGTGCGGCCGGAGCTTGGGTGGGCGCCGATGGAGACCAGGCTGATGACTTTCGTACTCATGCTCATGCCCTTATGCCGCGTCGCGCTGGCCGGTGCTGCGGAAGTTGTCCACAGCCTCGATCAGTGCCTGAAGAATCGCCGCGCTGTCGCCAATTACCGACAGGTCAGCCCGTTTGATCATGTCACAGCCGGGGTCCATGTTGATCGCCACCACCTTGTCGCAGGCGCCGATGCCCTGCAGGTGCTGGATCGCGCCAGAGATACCCACAGCCACGTAGACCCGCGCAGTAACCCAGGTACCGGTAGCACCGACCTGGCGGTTACGCGGCATGAAGCCGTCGTCCACCGCCACCCGCGAGGCGCCTTCGGTGGCGCCGAGGGCGGCAGTGGCCCTGTGGAAAAGCGCCCAATCCTTAACGCCGTTGCCGCCAGAGACGATGAACTCGGATTCGGCCATGGCGATCGCAGCAGGGTCGACCGCCACCGGGCCTAGGTCTTCAATCCGCGACAGGCTGCGCGCAACGCTTGTGGACAACTCGACCGGCAGGGCTTCGTGACGGGTCTCGTTGACCGGTTCGGCGCATTCGGCACCAGCCAGGATCAAGCGGGCGATGCCGCGTTGCAGGTCTTGCTGGCCGAAGCCGGCGCGGCCGATGCACTGGCCATCCTTGACCTGCCAAACCCGCGTCGCCGGGCGCTCGCCCAGGGCCGCGCCGAGGCGCCGACCCAGTTCGCCGCCACCGCTACGGCTGTCGGGCAGCAGCCAATGGCGCGGGGTGAACTGGTTATCCACAGCGCGCAGGCCTTGCACCAGTTGCTCCGGGGCATAGCCCTGGAACGCTTCACCGTCGATGACCAGCAGGCGATCAACCCCGGCTGTGGAAAAGTTGTTTTCCTTGTGTTCGCCAAAGACGATGGCCAGCACCGCCCCCTCGCTGCCCGCCAGGCTGTGGGCCAGGCCCAGCAAGTCGCGGTCGTGGCTGCCGAGGCGACCACCGACCATGTCCGGCACTACGGCGATGTAGAAGGCAGGGTCGGCCACCTGATGCAGCGGCAGCTGCACTTCGGCTGCCGCGCTGCGCCGCCCGCCGACACCTGTGCCCTGCTGGGCACCGCTGCGGTCGAGGCGCTTGAGGCCGCTGGGGCCGATGAACCCTGCGGCAATCGCGTGCGGGTTCTTGCGCAGGATGCCGTTAGGCCCCATCCAGCTGGTCGGTTGCGTCTGCATCGCCGCATGCAGCGGGTGCAGGCGGTTGCGGGCGATCCACTCAGCGCGTGGGTCGCGGCGGATGATGTCGCTCATCAGTGCACCTCCGCAGGTTCACGTTTGGCTACTGGGGGCTTTGCGGCGGGGGCGTCGTCTTCGATCAGCACGTCAGCCACCAATTCGGCGAGATCCTTGATTTGTGGGCGCGGCTCGACCACGCCTTCGAGCATTGCCGTGCACTGTGGACAACCCACGGCCACCAGCTGCGCCTCGGTCTCGCGGATATCGTCCATGCGCATGTCTGGGATCCGTTGCTTGCCCGGAATGTCAGTGATCGGCGCGCCGCCGCCACCGCCACAGCAGCGTGAACGGAAGCCCGAGCGTTGCATCTCGCGCACCTCGATGCCGAGCGCCTTGAGCACTGCGCGGGGTGCTTCGTACTCGCCGTTGTAGCGGCCCAGGTAGCACGGGTCGTGATAGGTCACGCTGCCGCTTTTGTGCTGACCGAGGTTGAGTTTGTTGGCGGCAATCAACTCGGCGATATAGGTGCTGTGGTGCTGCACCTGGTAGTCACCACCAAGGGCGCCGTACTCGTTTTTCAGCACATGGAAGCTGTGCGGGTCGCAGGTGACGATGCGCTGGAAGCGGTACTTGGCAAGCGTCTGGATATTGCGCTTGGCCAGCAGCTGGAAGGTTGCTTCATCGCCCAGACGGCGGGCCACATCGCCACTGTCGCGCTCTTCCAGGCCGAGCACGGCAAAGTCCACACCGGAGGCCTTGAGTACTTTGACGAAGGCGCGCAGGGTGCGTTGATTGCGCATGTCGAAGGCGCCATCACCGACCCAGAACAGCACGTCGGTGCTCTGCACATCCGCCAGCAATTGCATGTTCAGGTCGGCGGCCCAGTTCATCCGCCCGCCCGGGTTGAAGCCGCCAGGGTTGTCGGTGGCGATCAGGTTGTCGAGCACCTCGGCGCCTTTGTTCGGGGTCGCGCCCTTCTCCAGGGTCAGGTGACGACGCATGTCGACGATGGCATCGACGTGCTCGATCATCATCGGGCACTCCTCGACGCAGGCACGGCAGGTGGTGCACGACCACAGGGTTTCGGCGTCGACCAGGCCATTGACGATCGGCTGGTGCGGATGGCCGCCATGCTCGCCAATGGGCTTGCCTGGATACGGGCTGCCCGCGAACGTGGCATCGGTGCCACCGGCCAGGCCAATGACCATGTCCTGGATGAGTTTTTTCGGGTTCAGCGGCTGGCCTGCGGCGAACGCCGGGCACATGGCCTCACACTTACCGCACTGCACGCAAGCGTCGAAACCGAGCAGTTGGTTCCAGGTGAAATCGACTGGCTTTTCGACCCCCAGCGGTGCGTTGGGGTCTTCCAGATCGAGCGGCTTCAGGCCAGTGGAACGGCCACCGCCGAAGCGCTCGGCGCGCCGGTGCCAGGCCAGGTGCAGGGCGCCAGCGAAGGCGTGCTTCATCGGCCCGCCCCAGGTCATGCCGAAGAACAGCTCCGACACACCCCACAGCACACCCAGGCCAAGCACGCCGACCATCACCCAACCACCGGTGCCGGCAGGCAGGATGCCGGCAACCGGCAAGGTGGCGATGAAGAAGCTGGCGGCGAACACCAGCAGGCTCTTGGGCAAGCGCATCCACGGGCCCTTGGACAGGCGCGCAGGTGGATTGAGGCGACGTTTGAAGACGAAGATGGCGCCAGTGAACATGATCACCGTGGCCACCAGCAACCCGTAGCCGAGGATCTTGCTCTGCAGGCCAAAGCCGTGCACCAGGATCGCCAAAGCGGCCGACAGGACAAAGCCGCCGGCCGTGGCCACGTGGGTCTTGGACATGTACTTGTCGCGCTCGACCACGTGGTGCAAATCGACCAGATAACGGCGCGGCATGGCCAGCAACCCGCCGAGCAGGTTGACCTTGGACGGTCGCCCGCGGCGCCACATGCGCACCCGGCGCACGGCGCCGAGCACTGCCAGCGCAAGGGCAGCGAACAGCAGGATGGGTAGAAGGGTGTTCAACATGGGAGGCTCCCACGCCGTCGCCCCAGAGGCGAGGCGCATCACCGGACGATCAAAAGTCCTTGCACAGGCGCAAGGCGTCGTAGATCGCCGCATGCACGTTGCGTTGGGCCACGCAGTCGCCGATGCGGTACAGCAAGTAGCCTTCGCCCGGCTGGCTGAGGATCGGCTGCGGCTTGATGGCAAACAGCGCCTCCACGTCGATCTGGCCCTTGTTGCGCGAGTCTTCCTTGAGCGCGTAGTACAGCGCCTCGTCAGGCCGCACGCCGTTTTCGATCACCACCTGGTCGACCACCCGCTCCTCTTTGGCGCCGGTGTACTCGTTCTCCAGCACTGCCACCAGCTTGTCGCCCTCGCGGTAGACCTTGTCCAGCATCAGGTCGCCGGTCATGATCACTTCCTTGGGGTACATGCTGCGGTAGTAGGTCGGGAAGCTGGTGCCGCCAATGGCCACGCCCGGCTTGATGTCGTCGGTGACGATCTCGACCTGAGAACCTTTGTCTGCCAGGAAGTCCGCTGTCGACATACCGGTGAATTCGCAGATGGTGTCGTACACCAGCACGTTCTTGCCCGGCGCAACCTTGCCGTCGAGCACGTCCCAACTGCTCACCACCAGCCCTTCGGCAGCGCCCCAGTGCTCGTTCTGCTCGACGAACGGATGACCGCCCACCGCCAGCACGATCACATCCGGACGCAGGTCCTGGATAGCCGCCACGTCTGCTGCCGTGCCCAAGCGCAGGTCGATCTTCAAGCGGGCGAACTCCAGCTGATACCAGCGGGTGATACCGGCAATCTGATCGCGCTGCGGAGCCTTGGCGGCAATGGTGATCTGCCCGCCGATCTGTTCTTTCTTCTCGAACACGGTGACGTCATGTCCACGCTCGGCGGCCACCCGGGCGGCCTCCATACCCGCAGGACCGGCGCCAACCACCACCACCTTGCGTTTAGGCCCGGTGGATTTTTCGATAATGTGCGGCACGCCCATGTATTCACGGGAGGTCGCGGCGTTCTGGATGCACAGCACATCCAGGCCTTGGTACTGACGGTCGATGCAGTAGTTGGCACCGACGCACTGCTTGATCTGGTCGACCTGACCCATCTTGATCTTGGCGATCAGGTGCGGGTCGGCGATGTGCGCACGGGTCATGCCGACCATGTCGACATAGCCGCCTTCGAGGATGCGCGTGGCTTGGTTCGGATCCTTGATGTTCTGCGCGTGCAGTACCGGGACCTTGACCACCTCTTTGATGCCAGCCGCCAGGTGCAGGAACGGCTCCGGCGGATAGCTCATGTTGGGGATGACGTTGGCCAGGGTGTTGTGGGTGTCGCAGCCCGAACCGATCACGCCGAAGAAGTCGAGCATGCCGGTGGCGTCGTAATACGCGGCGATCTGCTTCATGTCCTCGTGGCTGAGGCCATCGGGGTGGAACTCGTCACCGCAGATACGCATCCCCACGCAGAAGTCGTCACCAACCTCGGCGCGCACCGCCTTGAGCACTTCCAGGCCAAATTTCATCCGGCCTTCGAAGCTGCCGCCCCATTCGTCGGTACGCTTGTTGACCCGTGGGCTCCAGAACTGGTCGATCATGTGCTGGTGCACGGCCGACAGCTCAACACCATCCAGGCCGCCTTCTTTGGCACGACGCGCAGCTTGCGCGTAGTTGCCGATCACCCGCCAGATCTCTTCGGGTTCGATGGTCTTGCAGGTGGCGCGGTGCACCGGTTCACGGATGCCCGACGGCGACATCAGGGTCGGCCAGTTGAAGCCATCCCAGCGCGAGCGGCGGCCCATGTGGGTAATCTGGATCATGATCTTGGCGCCATGCTTGTGCATGGCGTCGGCCAGGTTCTGGAAGTGCGGAATAATGCGGTCGGTCGACAGGTTGACCGATGACCACCATTCTTGCGGGCTGTCGATGGCCACCACCGACGAGCCGCCGCAGATGGCCAGGCCGATGCCGCCCTTGGCCTTCTCTTCGTAGTATTTGACGTAGCGGTCGGTGGTCATGCCGCCATCAGTGGCATACACCTCGGCGTGCGCGGTGCTCAGCACACGGTTGCGGATGGTCAGTTTGCCGATCTGGATCGGCTGGAACATTGCTTCGAAGGCCATGACGCTCTCTCCGGCTTACAACGGTCTTGTAACGAACAGGCCATCTTCGTGGCCCTCTTCCGAACCGCCATAGACCTGCTCGGCCACAGTGCGGATCGAGCTGCCGCGGGCAGCGAGAATCTGGTCCATGGCGCCGGCAAACCAGCCAGTGAACATGTAGTCGACCTTGCGCCCGACCTTGCCGTACACGTAGACGAACGCCGAGTGCTTGAGCTTGACGCTGCAGGTGCCCTTGTCCAGGTCGATGTCCTGGATCTCGAACAGGCCCCAGCCGCGTTGCGACAGCCGCTTCATGTAGTGCTCGAACACCGCCACACCTTCCAGGCCATGGCATTCGGCTTCCTTTTCACACCAGTGCCAGGCCGACTTGTAGCCCGCCTTGTAGAGGATCTCGGCGTAGGCGTCGGCGCCCAGCACTTCCTCGATGCCCATATGGTTGTTGACGAAGAAATGCCGTGGCACATACAGCATCGGCAGGGCGTCGCTGGTCCAGACACCGGTCTCGCTGTCGACTTCGATAGGCAATTGCGGGGCGATCTTAGCCATGGAAACTTAACTCCATAAAAAATGTTCGATTCGATCAAAAGCCGCGTTGGCTCATGCTTTTATAAACAGCCGCTGTGAGTGCTGTTGGGTCGCAGCGATCGGCGCGCGCAGTAGGCCCCAGCAGTGCTCACTCGCCCCAGACGTCCTTGAGGACACTGACCCAGTTCTCGCCCATGATCTTGCGCACCACGCGCTCGGGGTGGCCGCGCTTGAGCAAGGTCTCGGTGAGGTTGGGGAACTCGCCCACAGTGCGAATGCCCAGCGGGTTGATGATCTTGCCGAAGTTGGTCAGGCGACGGGCGTAGCCCTTGTCGTGGGTCAGGTACTCGAAGAAGTCCTGGCCGTGACCCTGGGTGAAGTCGGTGCCAATGCCGATGGCGTCTTCACCGACGATGTTCATGGTGTACTCGATGGCTTCGGCGTAGTCGTCGATGGTCGAATCGATGCCCTTGGCCAGGAACGGCGCAAACATGGTCACGCCAACGAAGCCGCCGTGGTCGGCGATGAACTTCAGTTCTTCATCAGACTTGTTGCGCGGGTGTTCTTTGAGGCCCGAAGGCAGGCAGTGCGAGTAGCAGACGGGCTTTTTCGATTCGAGGATGACCTCTTCAGAGGTCTTGGAACCGACGTGGGACAGGTCGCACATGATGCCGACACGGTTCATCTCAGCGACGATCTCGCGGCCAAAGCCCGACAGGCCGCCATCGCGCTCGTAGCAACCGGTGCCGACCAGGTTCTGGGTGTTGTAGCACATCTGCACGATGCCCACGCCCAGCTGCTTGAACACGTCGACGTAGGCGATCTGGTCTTCGAAGGCGTGAGCGTTCTGGAAGCCGAAGAGGATGCCGGTCTTGCCCAGCTCCTTGGCCTTGCGGATGTCGGCGGTGGTGCGCACCGGCATCACCAGGTCGCTGTTGTCACGAATCAGCTTCTGGCTGGAGGCGATGTTGTCGACGGTGGCCTTGAACCCTTCCCAAACCGACACCGTGCAGTTGGCGGCCGTCAGGCCGCCTTTGCGCATGTCTTCGAACAGCTCGCGGTTCCACTTGGCGATGATCAGGCCATCGATGACGATGCTGTCGGCGTGTAATTCGGCTGGGCTCATCAGGCTGTCCCCTTTATTGACTTGGTCTGCGCCGAACGTTGTGTCGGCGCTTTGGGGCCAGCATATGCCTGCGCGACCGGGGAGCCGGATGCAAAAACGACAGGGGGTTTGCCGAAAGCGTCAATCCGCGACAAGTGCCCTGCGCCGCACCCTGCGGTGTTGAGAGCGACTCTCGATAAGGGCATTTTCTGAACTTGATGAACATTTCGTCAGAGAGCTATCGTCCGCAGCCGGGCTGAGCGAGAATCAGCCCCGATTGCTCAGCCGGGTGAGGAGAAAACCGATGAAATCAATGGCATGGCTGGTTCTGACGGCCGTTGCGCTAGGCGCCCACGCCGGCGAGGAAGAAAGCACACCTTGCGATAATGTCGACAGCGACCAGCAAGGTTATGCGTGTGCGGCCTATAACAAGCAGACCGCCGAGCGTGAACTGAAAGCGGCGTTCGACGATTTGATCCAGCGCATTCGCGACCAGTATCCAGATGAAGGCGAGAAGGTCGAGGCGTTGACGGCCCGTTTCCAGGCTGCCGAGACCCTGTGGACGCAAGTGCGTGATGCCGACTGCAAGGTCGAGACCTATGCCGAGAAACAGGGCACCAAGGCGTTCCAGGCGGCTTGGGATACCTGTGTGGCGCAGCGTAGCGATGATCGCTCGGAGTATCTGCAGTCTATTGGTCAGCAGTAGGCTGCGCTGACGCTATCGCGGGGCAAGCCCCACGTACTACCGACCCTGCGTGGGAGCGGGCTTGCCCCGCGATAGCGTCAGTGCAGACCACGGGTATCTCATGACACCGCACTGACCTGCCGATCCTCGCGCGGACAGCAGGCAAACCTGGCCCGATAACAGCGGGTGAAATACGACGCCGATTCAAACCCACAGGCAATGCTCACCTCCAGCACGCTCATGTCGGTCTGGCGTAACAACTGCCTGGCCTTGTCCAAGCGCAGGCGCAAGTAAAACCCGCTTGGGGTATCTTCCAGGTGCAGCTTGAACAGCCGCTCCAACTGGCGCCGGGTAATCTGCACCGCTTCGGCCAGCACCTGGGTATTGAGCGGCTGCTCGGTATTGCGCTCCATCTCGCCAATCACCTTGACCAGCTTCTTGTTGCTGATCCCATAGCGTGAGGCGATCTGCATGCGCTGGTGATCCTGGCGCGGGCGAATCCGCCCAAGCACGAACTGCTCGGACACCTGCACCGCCAATTCACTGCCATGGGCCTGGGCGATCAGGTCGAGCATCAGGTCAATCGAGGCGGTGCCGCCGGCACAGGTAATCCGCCGCCTATCTATTTCGAACAGCTCCTGCGTCGCCTGCAAACGCGGATAGCGTTCCTTGAACGCCTCCAACGCCTCCCAATGCAAGGTGGCTCGGTGGCCATCGAGCAAGCCCGCCTCCGCCAGCAGCATGGCCCCGGTATCGATCCCGCCCAGAATCACCCCGTCATGATCGAAGCGGCGCAAGCCTTGTTGCAGCCCAGGCCCAAAATGCGCCAAAGGGTCGAAGCCCGCCACCACCACCAGCATCCGCCCCGGCGCCTCTTGCGCCAGCGCCGCATCGGCATTCACCGACATGCCATTGCTGGCCTGCACAGCTCCGCCGTCTAAGCTGAGCACGCGCCAGTGGTACAGCGGCCCACGAAAGCGATTGGCCACGCGCAGCGGTTCCACGGCGCTGATAAAGCCCATCGCCGAAAAGCCCGGCAGCAACAAAAAGTGGATGGTGTCCGGCATCGAATGCTCCACGACAAAAGGTGGTCGCTTGGGTGCAAGTGTTGGTCGCCAGGGTGCGAATTTCCACCCCGTACGCCGCGTAGCTTATTCACACGGCCCGCAGAGGCCGCCCACCATAACAATATGCACTGCCGATGGAGAGCCACCATGCACAGCTTGATCCGCCGCAGCCTGTTATCCCTCGCCCTCACCAGCACCTTGGCAAGCCCAGTATTCGCCGCGGAACCTGCGGTCTGTCAGAAGGTGCGCCTGGGCGTGGTCAACTGGACCGACGTCATCGCCACCAGCGCCATGGCCCAGGTGCTGCTCGATGGCCTGGGTTACCAGACCAAGCAGACCAGCGCCTCGCAGCAGATCATCTTTGCCGGTATCCGCGACAAGCGCCTGGACATGTTCCTCGGCTACTGGAACCCGATCATGAACCAGACCATCACCCCATTCGTCGAGGCCAAGCAGGTCAAGGTGCTGGCGGAGCCGAGCCTGAGCGATGCGCGGGCGACCCTCGCGGTGCCCAAGTACCTGGCTGACAAAGGCCTGAAGCGCTTTGCCGACATTCACAAGTTCGACAAAGAGCTGGGCGGCAAGATCTACGGCATCGAGCCAGGCTCGGGGGCCAATACCCAGATCAAGGCGATGATCGCCAAGAACCAGTTCAATCTCGGCAAGTTCCAGCTGGTCGAGTCCAGCGAAGCCGGCATGCTCGCTGCCGTCGACCGCGCTGTGCGGCGCAAGGAAGCGGTGGTGTTCTTCGGTTGGGCGCCGCACCCGATGAACGTCAACATCGACCTGGTCTACCTGGGTGACAGCCAGGATGCCCTGGGCCCGGACGAAGGCCGCGCCACGGTGTGGACGGTCACTGCGCCGGACTACGCCGAACGCTGCCCGAACGCCAGCCGGCTGCTGGCCAACCTGACCTTCAGCGCCGAGGACGAGAGCCGCATGATGCAGCCGCTGCTCGACCACAAGGACGCCCTGGAGTCGGCCCGCCAGTGGCTCAAAGACCACCCCGAAGACAAGGCGCGCTGGCTCGAAGGCGTGACCACCTTCGACGGCAAGCCTGCGGCGGACAACCTCAAGCTCACTGCCAACTGACCGTTCGCCATCGCGGGTCAAGCCCGCTCCCACGAGCGAACCCCAGGGTGACGCTCACACAGCGACCGCGTGGGAGCGGGCTTGCCCCGCGATGAGGCCACTACTGACACCCCCATTTCATCGTCGCCCTGCAGCCACGAAATGCCTCGACACGCCTGAAGGAAACCAACATGAACCACGACATCATCATCACCTGTGCCCTCACCGGCGCCGGCGACACCGTAGCCAAAAGCCACCTGGTCCCCGTCACGCCCAAACAGATCGCCGAAGCTGCCGTCGAAGCCGCCAAGGCTGGCGCCACTGTGGTCCACTGCCACGTCCGCGACCCGCAAACCGGCCGTTTCAGCCGTGACGTCAACTTGTACCGCGAAGTCATGGAGCGCATCCGCGAAGCCGACATCGACATCATCGTCAACCTCACCGCCGGCATGGGCGGCGACCTGGAAATCGGCCCCGGCGAACGCCCCATGGAATTCGGCCCAGGCACCGACCTGATCGGCCCACTGGAGCGCCTGGCCCACGTCGAAGCGCTGCTGCCGGAAATCTGCACCCTCGACTGCGGCACGCTCAACTTCGGCGATGGCAACGCCATCTACGTCTCCACCCCCGCGCAGCTGCGCGCCGGGGCCAAGCGCATCACAGAACTGGGGGTCAAGGCCGAGCTGGAAATCTTCGACACCGGCCACCTGTGGTTCGCCAAGCAGATGATCAAGGAAGGCCTGCTCGACGATCCGCTGTTCCAGCTGTGCCTGGGCATCCCCTGGGGCGCGCCGGCCGATACCACCACCATGAAAGCCATGGTCGACAACTTGCCACAAGGCGCGACCTGGGCCGGTTTCGGCATCGGTCGCATGCAGATGCCGATGGCCGCCCAGGCGGTGCTGCTCGGCGGTAACGTGCGGGTCGGGCTGGAAGACAACCTGTACTTGGACAAGGGCGTACTGGCCAGCAACGGCCAGCTGGTCGAGCGCGCGGTGGAGATCGTCAGCCGACTCGGTGCCCGCGTCCTGACCCCGGCAGAAGGTCGGGAAAAAATGAATCTCAAGCGCCGTTGATGCCATTGGCAGCAGGCCTGCCCTTGAAACAGACAGCGCGCAGATGGCACCGGCTGCGCCGGTGTTCGCGGGCAAGCCCGCTCCCACAGGATTAGCGTCAAGCCAATTTTCTCTGTTTACCCTGAGGACTCGACATGCCTTTCATCACCGAGATCAAAACCTTCGCTGCGCTGGGCAGTGGCGTCATCGGCAGTGGCTGGGTTGCCCGGGCGCTTGCCCACGGCCTGGACGTGATCGCCTGGGACCCGGCGCCCGGCGCCGAAGCGGCCCTGCGCCAGCGCATCGCCAATGCTTGGCCGGCACTGGAGAAACAAGGCCTGGCCCCCGGCGCGGCGCAGCAGCGCCTACGCTTTGTGCCCACCATCGAGGAATGCGTGCGCGATGCCGATTTCATCCAGGAAAGCGCCCCAGAGCGGCTGGAGCTGAAACTGGAACTGCATGCCAAGATCAGCGCTGCGGCCAAGCCCAATGCGATCATTGCTTCGAGCACTTCGGGACTGCTGCCGAGCGAGTTCTACGAGTCCGCGACTCACCCCGAGCGCTGCGTGGTTGGCCATCCGTTCAACCCGGTATACCTGTTGCCGCTGGTCGAAATCGTTGGCGGCCGCAACACCGCACCCCAAGCCATCGAGGCGGCGAAAACCATCTACACCGCCCTTGGCATGCGCCCGCTGCATGTGCGCAAGGAAGTCCCAGGTTTTATCGCCGACCGCCTGCTCGAAGCACTCTGGCGCGAGGCCTTGCACCTGGTTAACGATGGTGTGGCGACCACCGGTGAAATCGACGACGCGATCCGCTTCGGCGCGGGCCTGCGCTGGTCGTTCATGGGCACCTTCCTGACCTACACCCTGGCAGGCGGCGACGCCGGGATGCGTCATTTCATGGCCCAGTTCGGCCCTGCCCTGCAGCTGCCTTGGACCTACCTCCCAGCGCCACAGCTGACCGACCAACTGATCGACGATGTGGTCGATGGCACCGCCGAGCAACAAGGCGAACGCAGCATCGCTGCACTTGAGCGCTATCGTGATGACTGCCTGCTGGCGGTGCTCGATGCGGTCAAGACCACCAAGGCCAAGCACGGCATGGCTTTCGGCGAGTGAGGAGACAACCATGCCGGCACTGATCACCTATCGCACCCCAGTGTTGCAGGACTGGGTCGACTACAACGGCCACCTGCGCGATGCCTATTACCTGCTGATCTTCAGCTACGCCACCGATGCGCTGATGGAGCGTATCGGCCTGGACGCCGACAGCCGTGGTCAGAGCGGGCACTCGCTGTTCACCCTGGAGGCGCATATCAACTACCTGCATGAGGTGAAGCTCGCCAGCGAGGTGTGGGTACAGACGCAGGTTATCGGGTTCGATCGCAAGCGCCTGCACCTGTATCACAGCCTGCACCGGGCCGGCTTCGACGAGGCCCTGGCGGCCAGCGAGCAGATGCTGCTGCATGTGGACCTGGCAGGGCCGAAGTCGGCGCCGTTCGCTGAGCTCAGCCTGGCACGGTTGCAAGCGCTAGTAGACGAACAGCAGGACCTGCCCGCTGCACAATTCGCCGGCCGGGTGATAAAACTTCCAAGCTAAAACATTCACCTGCCCCAAAAAATAACCCCGCAAAGCCGTGAGCTAGCGGGGCCAAGAGCGAGCAACATCCACCGTGACGTGCGAGGGTGACCAAACCCTGCGTTGCCGTGAATGACCCCAGTGTGCTGACTTCCCAGGCAATTGATTTAGCCGGGAACGACCTGTTCTTAGCCAAAGCAGTCATTGCGACATTCTGTCCTTGCCGGTACGCGGGGTTGGTCACAGAATCGACTGACAATCACAGCAGCACTCTCTTAGCGATAAAAGGGACAACAGCCATGATGCATGCGGATTTGATTGATCAGGACGACCTGTTGGGCCACCTGCGCGCGCGGGGCTTCGACATTCCGGCCGGGGCCAGTGCCGAACAGGCCTGCGAAGCGGTGGTGCGCGGGCTGACCGAGCCTAATGCGCGAGCGCTCAAGGGCATGGTCGAGCAGATGTATACCGGTAGCGCGACGATTCTGCCGGCGGTACGCCAAGCAATCGAGCAGCAGCTGCTGCCAGCATTGGCGCAGTACAGCAAGCGCGCTTGAGGATTTGCGAGGGCTGCGCCCTCGTTCGCGGGCAAGCCCGCTCCCACAGGGTGTGCGCAGATCTGAAGCCTGCGCAATTTCTGTAGGAGCGGCGGTTGGTGTTATTGACTACAAACCCTGAAACCGCCTCCGGCTCCTGTGGGAGCGGGCGTGCCCGCGAAAGGCACGACGCGCAGTCAGAGCCTTACGCTGGCAAACGTCGACTCGTTACGCGCCTGGCTAAGTGCCGCCAACGGCCCGCTGTGCGGCGACAGCGCCATGGCCTGCGGGATCGGCATCATCGCCACCTGCTGGGCGGTGTTGGAGCCAACACGCTCATCGCGCGGCGGAATGCCGAAGTACTCGCGGTAGCACTTGGAGAAGTGCGGCGTGGAGACGAAGCCACACACCGAGGCCACTTCGATGATCGACATCGGCGTCTGCTTGAGCAGCTGACGGGCGCGGATCAGTCGCAGCTTGAGGTAGTAGCGCGATGGCGAGCAGTGCAGATATTTCTGGAACAACCGCTCGAGCTGCCGGCGCGATACCGCCACATACACCGCGAGCTCGTCGAGATCGATCGGCTCCTCAAGGTTAGCCTCCATCAGCGCCACGATCTCCTGCAACTTCGGCTGATTGGTGCCGAGCATGTGCTTGAGCGGTACGCGCTGGTGATCTTGCTCGTTGCGGATGCGCTCGTAGACGAACATCTCGGAGATGGCTGCCGACAGTTCGCGACCATGATCGCGGCTGATCAGGTGCAGCATCATGTCCAGCGGCGCAGTGCCGCCAGAGCTGGTGAAGCGGTTGCGGTCGAGGGTGAACAGGCGGGTGCTCATGTTGACCCGCGGGAAGGCTTCCTGCATCGATGCCAGGCATTCCCAGTGCACGCTGCAATCAAAGCCATCGAGCAGCCCGGCACAGGCCAGCGCCCAGCTGCCGGTACACACCGCACCCAGGCGGCGCGACTGGCGGGCCTGGGCTTGCAGCCAGGTGACATGCTCGCGGGTGACGGTGCGCTGGATACCGACTCCGCCGCAGACGATCACGGTATCGATCGGCGGCGCGCTGTGCATCGCGGCGTCAGGGGTGATCTGCAGACCGTCACTGGCCCAGACCTGGCCACCATCGACCGTCAGGGTGTGCCAGCGATACAGCTCGCGACCGGAGAGTTGGTTGGCCATGCGCAGCGGCTCGACGGCCGATGCCAGGGAAATCAGGGTGAAGTTGTCCAGCAGGAGAAATCCGATGGACTGGGGTGCTGTGCGGTTCTGGGTTTGGGTCCCGGAGGTGTACGACGTCATCGCGATTTCTCCTCACACAAATGCAGGGTGTGCCTCAGGCGGGCACTGTTCTTGTAATGGCCCCAGTTCGTTTGCGGGGGCTTTGCCAATTCCAACGCAAATGGCATGCCTGAAATTGAACGCGCATCCAACAAAATCCAAAAACGACCTTTAAGGCCTGTGGATCCAGAGTTTTCCTACAGCGCTGTAAGATGCTCAAACTTGCGTTGTAGGGCTTTTCCTTCATAACAGTGAGCATTTCGGTAGCAGTGCCTGGGTACATATCAGTGAGCGACATGTGGCCCTGTCACCGCACCAGTATCAGCCTGCTGCACAGTTAAGTTGAAAATGCTGATGACCGGCGCACCAAATTGAGGCGGGTTGATTTCAGCGTGTAACCCAATCGCGGGCAAGCCCACTCCTACAGGGGTTACACCGAACCCTGCAGGAGCGGCCTTGCCCGCGAATCGCAAGCGCGACAGGGTCGCAGATCAACACTCGATCGCACTGACGGCGAGGCCGCCACGCGAGGTTTCCTTGTATTTGTCATGCATGTCGGCGCCGGTATCGCGCATGGTGCGGATGACCTGGTCGAGCGAAATGAAGTGCTCGCCGTCTCCGCGCAGGGCCATCTGCACGGCGTTGATCGCCTTGACTGCGGCAATCGCGTTGCGCTCGATACACGGCACCTGAACCAACCCGCCAACCGGGTCGCAGGTCAGCCCCAGGTTGTGCTCCAAGGCGATTTCAGCGGCGTTCTCCAATTGCCCCGGCGTGGCGCCGAGCACCTGGGCCAAGCCTGCGGCAGCCATGGCGCAGGCCGAACCGACCTCCCCCTGACAGCCCACTTCAGCACCGGAAATCGAAGCGTTCTTCTTGCACAGGATGCCCACCGCTGCGGCGCCGAGGAAGAAGTCCACCACGTTGCTGTCATCGACCACGTCGGAGAAGCGCATGTAGTAGTGCAGCACCGCCGGGATGATCCCCGCTGCGCCATTGGTGGGCGCAGTGACCATGCGCCCGCCTGCGGCGTTTTCTTCGTTGACCGCCAGGGCAAACAGGTTGACCCACTCCATCGCGCTCATGGTCGAGCCGATCACGTTGGGTTTGCCGATCTCTTGCAGGCTGCGGTGCAGCTTGGCCGCACGCCGGCGCACATTAAGCCCACCGGGCAGCAGGCCCTCGTGCTTGAGGCCGTTGCTCACGCACTCCTGCATGGCGTCCCAGAGCGTGAGCAGGCCGGCGCGGATCTCGGCTTCGCTGCGCCAGACCCGCTCGTTGGCCATCATCAATTGCGACACGCTGAGGTCGTTTTGCTTGCACAGACGCAGCAGCTCGGCGGCGCTGTTGAAATCGTAGGGCAGCACCGTCTGGTCGGCATCCAGCACGCCACTGGCCGCTTGCGCGGCATCGACCACGAAGCCGCCGCCGACCGAGTAGTAGGTGTCCTGGTGCAGCTCGCCGTGCTCACCCTCGGCGATCAAGGTCATGGCGTTGGGGTGATACGGCAGGTTCTGCTCGAGTAGCTGCATGTCGCGGGCCCAGATGAACTCGATGGGCAGGCGGTTATCCAGCTTGAGGATATTGGTTTCGCGCAGGTCGGCGATGCGCGGGACGATCTGGCTCGGGTCGATGGCGTCCGGCCATTCGCCCATCAGGCCCATGATGGTGGCGTTATCGGTGCCATGACCGACCCCGGTGGCGGACAACGAGCCATACAGGCGCACCTCGATACGTCGCACCTGCTCCAGCTCGCCACGCTCACGCAGGCCCTGGACGAACAGCGCGCCGGCGCGCATGGGGCCGACGGTGTGGGAGCTGGAAGGCCCGACACCGATCTTGAACAGGTCGAACACGCTGATGGCCATTGTCGAATCACCTCTTGATGGGCTTGTCTGGCCGCGCCATGTGGGCGGCCCCGCAGCTGCTAGTCTGAAACCGGCGAGCTGCCGCTAATGCACGCATCATCGGGCTTTTACCTTCCCCTTCGCCGTCTGCAACCGACGTACTTTTGTCCGACCGCGCCGCACTGATCCGGCCCTGTTTGCGCCGCTTTCGGGCGATCGGATGACGTAAAAACGCGGCCGTAGGGGTGGAAAAATCCATATGCGACATCGCCCGTACTGGAAGCGACCCATCCTGTACTGGTTACGACCCTACCAGTAGGCGATTGCCCAACGCTGGAGGATTATCGAAAGCGACTCGTATTGCACGGCCTCGCATCCTGCCCTCTGCAGGCCTGGTTGACCGGACCCTGAGAAAGCCCGGCAACCCTCGCGAACCCGAAGAAAAAACTACAGGAGTCCATCCATGAAAGGTTCACCCTCGCTGTTGCTGGTCGCGTTGCTTGCCGCACCGTTGCTGGCTCAGGCCGCCGAACCCGAACAGTGTCAGACGGTACGTTTCTCGGATGTCGGCTGGACCGACATCACCGTGACCACCGCCGTGACCAGCGTCGTGCTCGAAGCCCTGGGCTACAAGACCCACACCACCATGATCTCGGTACCGGTGACCTACAAGTCGCTGGCGGCCGGCAAGGATTTGGACGTGTTCCTCGGCAACTGGATGCCAACCATGGAGAACGACATCAAGCAGTACCGCAACGCCGGCACCGTCGAGACCGTGCGGGCCAATCTGGAAAACGCCAAGTACACCCTGGCAGTACCGCAGGCCCTGTACGACAAGGGTCTGAAGGATTTCGCCGACATTGCCAAGTTCAAGAAAGAACTCGACGGCAAGATCTACGGCATCGAGCCCGGCAACGACGGCAACCGCACCATCCAGAGCATGATCGACAAGGACGCCTTCGGCCTGAAAAGCGCCGGTTTCAAGATCGTCCAATCCAGTGAGGCGGGCATGCTCTCGCAGGTGGATCGCGCGCAGAAACGCGGCGAAGCGGTGGTGTTCCTCGGTTGGGAACCGCACCCGATGAACAAGCGCTTCAAGATGCAGTACCTGACCGGTGGCGACGAGTTCTTCGGCCCTGACTTGGGCAAGGCGACGGTACTGACCAATACCCGCAAGGGCTATGCACAGGAGTGCAGCAACGTTGGCCAGTTGCTGAAGAACCTGTCGTTTACCCTCGACATGGAAAGCGAGCTGATGGGCAAGGTCCTGGACGACAAGCAAAAGCCCGACGCGGCCGCCAAGGCGTGGCTTAAAAACAACCCGCAAGTGCTCGACACCTGGCTGGCCGGGGTGACGACCGTGGACGGCAAACCGGGCTTGGAGGCGGCCAAGGCAAAGCTTGCGCAGTAACGCAGTAGCAGTAGGCACTACCTCGCAGCGGCACCGTGGCCGCTGCGGACTGATTCCAATCTATGCAGGTGGAAGCTCGCTATCATGCTCATTGATCAGAAAATACCCCTGGGACAGTACATCGCGTCGTTCGTCGAATGGCTGACCCAGAACGGCGCCGAGTATTTCGACGCCATCGCCCAAGGCCTGGAATTCATGATCCATGGGGTCACCAGTGCCCTGACCTGGTTCAACCCCCTCGTCCTTATTGCCCTGTTCGCTGCCCTGGCTCACCTGATCCAGCGCAAATGGGCGCTCACCGCCTTCGTCGCCCTGTCGTTCCTGCTGATCCTCAACCTGGGGTACTGGCAGGAAACCATGGAGACCCTGGCCCAAGTGACCTTCGCCACGGTGGTGTGCGTGGCCATCGGCGTGCCACTGGGCATCCTTGCCGCGCACAAGCCGATGTTCTACACCGCCATGCGCCCGGTGCTCGACCTGATGCAGACAGTGCCGACCTTCGTCTACCTGATCCCGACCCTGACCCTGTTTGGCCTGGGGGTAGTGCCGGGGCTAATCTCGACCGTGGTGTTCGCCATTGCCGCGCCAATCCGCCTGACCTACCTGGGCATTTGCGACGTGCCGCAAGAGCTGCTCGATGCCGGCAAGGCCTTTGGCTGCTCGCGCCGCCAATTGCTGACGCGCATCGAACTACCCCACGCGATGCCGAGCATCGCCGCGGGCGTAACCCAATGCATCATGCTGTCGCTGTCGATGGTGGTGATCGCCGCCCTGGTAGGCGCCGATGGCCTGGGCAAACCTGTAGTCAACGCACTGAACACCGCCGATATCTCCCTCGGCTTCGAAGCGGGCCTGGCGATCGTGCTGCTGGCGATCATGCTCGACCGTATCTGCAAGCAACCGGAAGTCACGGTAAGGGGTGAGGCATGAGCATCATTCGATTCGAAGACGTCGACGTCATCTTCTCCAACAAGCCGCGCGAGGCCCTGGCGCTGCTCGACAAAGGCCTGAGCCGCGAGCAGATCCTCAAGCAGACTGGCCTGGTGGTCGGGGTGGAAAAAGCCAACCTGGACATCAACAAAGGCGAGATCTGCGTGCTGATGGGCTTGTCTGGCTCCGGCAAATCGAGCCTGCTGCGCTGCATCAACGGCCTCAACACCGTCAGCCGCGGCAAGCTGTTCGTCGAGCACGAAGGCAACCACATCGACATCGCCCACTGCACCCCGGCCGAGCTGAAGATGATGCGCACCAAGCGCATTGCCATGGTGTTCCAGAAGTTCGCCCTGATGCCTTGGCTGACGGTGCGCGAGAACATCAGCTTTGGCCTGGAGATGCAGGGCCGGCCGGAAAAAGAGCGGCGCAAGCTGGTTGATGAAAAGCTTGAGCTGGTGGGCCTGACCCAGTGGCGCAACAAGAAGCCCGACGAGCTGTCCGGCGGCATGCAGCAACGCGTGGGCCTGGCCCGGGCACTGGCGATGGATGCCGATATCCTGCTGATGGACGAACCGTTCTCGGCACTAGACCCGCTGATCCGCCAAGGTTTGCAGGACGAACTGCTGGAGCTGCAGCGCAAGCTGAGCAAGACCATCGTGTTCGTCAGCCACGACCTGGACGAGGCGCTCAAGCTCGGCAGCCGCATCGCCATCATGAAAGATGGACGGATCATCCAGTACAGCAAGCCTGAGGAGATCGTGCTCAACCCTGCCGACGAGTATGTACGCACCTTCGTCGCCCATACCAACCCACTCAACGTACTGTGCGGGCGCAGCCTGATGCGCACGCTGGACAAGTGCAAGCGGATCAATGGTTCGGTGTGCCTGGATCCGGGTGGTGATTCGTGGCTGGACCTGGGTGAAGGCAATTCACTCAAGCGTGCGCGCCAGGGCCAGAATGGCCTGGATATGCAGAACTGGGCGCCGGGGCAGGCCGTTGAGGGGCTGGATCGCAAACCGACCCTGGTGCATGCGGATATCGGCATGCGCGAAGCGCTGCAGATTCGCTATCAGACGGGGAACAAGCTGGTGTTGCAGGAGAACGACAAGGTGGTCGGGATTCTGGGCGATACCGAGCTTTACCACGCGCTGCTGGGCAAGAATCACGGCTGATGCCCGTGGGAAACGGGCGCGTGGGAGCAGGCGCGTGGGAGCTTCGTGGGAGCGGGCTTGCCCCGCGATAGCGATGGTGAATGTTCCACTGCAATCGCGGGGCAAGCCCGCTCCCACGCGCCAGCTCCCACGCAGCCCGCTCCC
>Ga0247821_10000395_pt1 | contig 24419 bp, 20 predicted proteins | sample 13C_Glycerol_Day_FD_192481 | JGI IMG/M metagenome (GOLD analysis project Ga0247821, IMG submission 192481) | Soil microbial communities from agricultural site in Penn Yan, New York, United States - 13C_Glycerol_Day14 | ecosystem: Environmental > Terrestrial > Soil > Agricultural land | place... | reverse complement strand
GAAGCCGCCTTCGGCGCGCACCAGTTCGTACACCAGGTCGGCGCTGTAGTGCTTGAGGCTTTCCTTGCGAAACTCGCGCACGTTCTGCGCGCAGCGCACGGTGACGTTGACGCCGTCGTCGGCCAGCACGCGAAAGCGCGAGAGCGTGCGCACGGTGCGCGGCTGCGGGCTGGTGGAAATGGACTCGCCGCCGATCAGCCGCTGCACGCGCAGCTGGCGCATGTGGTGGTCGTCGTAGGCGTAGTTCAGGGTATTGGCGTAGTCGGTTTCCCTGGGGTTGATCGGGATGATGTAGGTCCCCTTGGCCGTCCACAGCTTCAGCCAGGTGTCGTATTCGCCATGGTCGAGCATGTCGCCTTCCTGCCAGATGAAAGCGGTGACTTCTTGCAGCAATTGCAGGTTCATAAGGTTCTCCACACTCAGGCCGACATCATCTTTTTCCATTGCTGGTAGGCGCCGCGCATGCCGGTTTCGGCACTGACGTCGGAAACCCGCCCATCCTCGCTCGCGGTCTCGCCCGGCAAGCCGCGGTTGAGCATGATCCACAGCTCTTCGCCGGCGTTGGCGCCTTTCTGCACGCGCTCCCAGGCTTCGGAGTCATCCGGTGTGCCAAAGCCCATAGGGCCCTGGAAGTGCTCGTGCAGGCGCAGGCGGTAGCGGTTGGCGGCGGCCGGACCGTCCTTCATGGTGATCACCGAGTGGTGGATCTCGGTCTCGTTCACCGAAATCGGTTGCAGCACCCGGAAGAACGCCATCGAGCAGGCGATGTTGGGGAACAGGTTGAGGTTGAATCCCGAGCCGCCCACCGCACGGACGATGCGCCGGACTTGCTGCTCCTCGATGCCTTCGTCGCGCAATTCGGCCGCCAGCGACTCGAAACGCTCCGGGATCGGCTTGTCGAGGTCGGCTTCCAGGTCGACCAGGTCCGGGATCATCACCATCACGCTGTGACCGTTGCCCAGGTCCTCGACGTAGCCGGGGCCTTTGACGAAGTCGAACAGCTCCATGGTCTGTTCGTCGACCGACGACAGGAAGCTCTTGTGCACCAGCGGGAAGTGGTAGGCGTCGGTGGTGTTCTCCAACTGGATCTTCCAGTTGCCGGGGAAGCGGAAGCGATGCTCGCCAGGCACATTGATGCCGTAGCCGGCGCCCTGCTTCATGAACAGGTCCATCCATTTCTTCGCCGCACCGAGGAAGTCCTGCAGCGGTTCGATATCGTCCTTGAAGGTGGCGAAGATCATGCCGGCGTAGCTTTCCACGCGCAGGCTGACCAGCGGCAGTTCGGACTTGTCCAGGCAGTCGCCGTAGCTTTCCGGGTGCGGGATGCCGCGCAGCGAACCGTCCAGGGCATAGCCCCAGCCGTGGTACGGGCAGACGAAGCTGTTGGTCTTGCCTTTCTTGTGTTCGCAGACGGTGGCACCGCGGTGACGGCAACGGTTGAGCAGGACATGAATGTCCTTTTTCCGGTCACGTACGACAATCACCGGCTGCTTGCCGATGTAGGCGGTCTTGTAGCTGCCCGACTCGGGGATTTCGCTTTCATGGGCGACCCAGATCCAGGTGCTGTAGAAGATCTTTTCCAGCTCGGCGTCGAACAGCGCCGGGTCGGTGTACAAGGATGTGTGAACGCGGTCGGCCTTTACCAGGTCGGCAGGGTCGACCGTCAGGTTGATGGCGGGAATCAGGTTGGTCACAGAACGCTCCTTGCCAGCTGCTACGGCTGGCAGTCTTGGATACTCGGTGGGCAGCCCAGGGTTGCGGGGCTGGCCTGGTTCAATTGCGCTGGATGATCAGTTCGCGGCCGACACGGGCCTCGACCTTGGCGTAGCGCCACAGTTTGTAAGGGCCATCGCCCACCGCCGTGGTGCGGAACAGGTTGCAGGCGGCGTGCACCGTTTCGATATCGGCGACATCGGCCAGCAGGTAGGTGGTCCAGGGGAAGCCGTCGGACGGGCCGACCATGCTCTGGTCGTCGTCCATGTTGCCCAGCACCTGCACGCCGGCAAGATCATGGATGCCGTTCCACATCTCGCTGAACGCTGCCCACACCTGCAGTTGCTCGTCGCGCGGGGCGTCGAAGAAGTTCTGGTTGATGCCCATGCAGAACAGCACGCGCAGAGTCTTTTTAGTGGTCATGAGACAAATCCTGACAATTACAGATAGCCCGGAAGGGGCTGTTTTCCAAAGAACATCGCACCGGCGTTCTGGTAGGTGGCATCGCCCATGAAGGCGTGCTGGGTCACTACCTGCGCGTCGTTGACGCAACGGGCCAGCGGGCTGTCGTTATAGATACCGGTCATGCCCGAGAGCATCTGCGCGGTACGCGCCACTTCCGCGGCGACCCGCGCGGCGTGGGTCGACGACAGGCGCAACAGGTTGGTGACCTCGACCGGCACCGGATCGCCGGCCAGCACGTGTTCCCAGGCACGCTCGATGGATTCATAAAAGAATGCCCGGGCCGAGCGCAGCGAGGCCTCGGCCTTGGCGATATCCACCTGGGCCAGGGGCCGGTCGGCCAACGCCGGGGCGCCGGTGACGGAGATGCGCCCGCTGGCCATGCCGGACAGTTCGTCCAGGGCGGCACGCGCGACCCCAAGCCCGACCACTGACAGCACCTGGGTGGCGAAGGACAGCGACGGATAGCGGAAAAAGGCTTCGTCCAGGTTGGCTTTGCCGCCGCGCACGAAGGTCCACTCCTCGCCCACCAGCACGTTCTCGACCACCAGGTCGTGGCTGCCGGTACCCAGCAGGCCGACGGTGTCCCAGGTTTCCTCGATGCGCGCAGCTTCGCGCGGCATCACCGCCAGACGCGGCAGGTCCAGCTTGTCGCCGTTGCGCGGTGCAATGCCGACACCAACGATGTCGGCGCCCATCGATCCGCTGGAGTACTTCCAGCGGCCATTGACCTTGAAGCCGCCCGGCACCACCTCGGCAGGCTGCGGCGGGAAGATGCCGCCGGCGAACACGATATCGGGGCTCTTGCTGTAGATGCCGGTGATGGTCTGAAGCGGCAGCGCGGCCAGGTACACCGGGCTCATGCCGAAGCTGGCCACCCAACCGGCAGAGCCATCGGCATGGGAAATACATTCGATCATTTCGCAGAACTCGGCGGGCGAGCACTCCAGCCCGCCGAAGCGCCGTGGCACCAGGGCGCGGTAAACACCGTGGGCTTTGAACGCATCGATCACATCGCGGGAGATGTGCCGCTGCCGATCGAACTCACCGGAACGGGCACGATCACGAACGCCTTCGAGCAAGCTTTCGAAGGCGGGGCCAGAAGCAAGCGCAGACGCAGGCGCTGAACGCAGGCAAAGCGAATCCATAGACTGTCTCCGTCTCAGGTACGGTTGGAACTAATGGGCGGTAGAGAAAGTGCCGCTTCCCTGGAAGGAACGGGCATCACCGCGAAGCGGTGGCGAGGTGGCTGCACTGGCCTGTGGCAAGCGCCAACCACTCGGGATGGAGTGCGTTGGATCGGGCGGCATGATCTGTCTCTCTTGTTTTGGTGCCGATGGGTAGAATTTGCGATTTATTACGTGAATTGTCAATTGAATTTTCACGGTATAAATCACGCTTGTTGGATGATCAAAACATTCGAAATCAACGCAAAATATCGATGATTAAACGATTCACTCCCGATTATCACGAGAATATCTCCTGCTTTTCGATTCCTACAAAAAGAACAAAAGCACTAAAAAACCATCGCGATATCACTAAATAAATTCGCCTGACCAGGCACAGAAAAATCTGACAGCACAGCAAAAGCGCCAGGCCTTGGCAGATCCGCAACAGCACGCCCCCCACGTCGCCAGACAGCCGAAGTGGAATACCGCCGTGGAGGACCTGATTCGCCCTCAGCACAATGGCGAAAACGCTGCCGGCAAATAGACCACCGAGCTCATCTTCTGCAGCTGTGGCGCCGAGTTCTGCGGCGGCCATACGCCCTCCTTCACCGCCCGGGTACGCACGTCCAGGCGTTGCTCCAGGGTCGCGTACGGCCAGATGTGCAAGTAGCGCGGCACGCGCCCGCTGGTGGCATAGAACGCCGCGAGTACCTGGGAGTAGCCCTGCTCCGTGCGCGGACCGATTGCCTCGCGCCAGCCTTGCAAGGTGGGCGCCAGCCCCGAGGTCACCAGGTCGTACTCGCGCAGCTCGTAGAACGGCCCGTGCGCACCTGGCGGCAGTGGCTCAAGGAAGGGAAACAGGCGGTAGTCGTCCATGTGCTGTTCGAGCATGTATTCGCCGATGCCGAACGCATCGCTGGCCGTCAGCACCCGCTCACGTTCGGCCGCTTGCACCTGTAGACTGGCAAAGCGGCGCAACACTGCAATGGTGTTCTGCGGGCCGATCTCGGATACCCAGCAGCCAATCAGCTCAACGCCCTCGAGCGCGTCCTGCAATGCCGCCTGCAGGCGTGGCAAGGCTTGCGCCGGGGTGCGTACGCGCAAGGTAAAACGCAGCAGTTCGTAGCGATCGGCACGAGGGGCTGCGCGGCGGTCGCCTGGGTGTGTTTCGGTCATGGTTCTACCTCCGGAAAAAAAAGCCCGGGCCTTCCCCGCACGGAATGGCCCAGGCAAAAAGGTATCCGCTCGGCAGCGTGGTTGACGCGGCCTGGACGGACAGATGGGAATCAGCGGGTGTTCACCAGAACTTCCAGGTATAGGAAGTGCCCAGTCGATACTCGTTGTAGTCATTGCCGTAGTGCTGCTGGGTATGCAGGTTGCGCAGGTCGAAGGCGAGCGCCTTCAACGGCCCGCTCTGCACGACGTAGCTCAGCACGATGTCGCGCTCGCTTTCCTGCTCGCGGGCAAGACCGGGGCCGCGATCGATATCGGTGCCCTTGATGTAACGGGTGAAGAAATTCAGCCCGGGCACGCCCATGGCGGCGAAGTTGTAGCCGTAGCGCACCGACCAGCTGCGCTCGTCAGGGCGAATGAAGGGTAGTCCTGCCCAGTTGGGCAGGTACAACTGCGGTACATAGCCGTTGAGGGTGGGGAACACCGTGTCGCCGGTCATGCGCTGGTAGCTGGCACCGATCAGGTGGCCGCTTTTCTCCAGGGTTACCAGACCAAAGTAGGCGCGGTTGTCGACCTCACCGCTGCGGGCGTTGCCGTCGTCACGGTTGTCGAAGTAGCCGATGTGGGTTTTCAGCAGGTAACCGTCGGCGAACTTCAGGGCGTGCTTGAGGCCGCTGTAGTCCTGCTTGTAGATGTCGTTGAGCACGCCATGAAAGTAGCTGGCCTGCAGGTCCGGCGTCAGCGCATAGGTGGCGCCGAAGAAGTCCAGGCCTTCGCTGTCCAGGCTGTCGGAGGTGCCTTGGCGGTACAGGCGTTCATGGTTGGAAGACTCGCGGGTGACGATCGACCAGAACCGCCCACCGACCAGTTGCAGGCGCTCGATGTCTCGCGACTCGATGACGGCGCCCTGGTAGATGGTGTCGAGCAGACGACTGGGGTCGTTCGAGGCTACAGGGTAGTTGGGCCGCTGGTCACCGATCTTCAGCTCGGTCCCTTGGTGCTTGAGCTTGAGGGTTGCCCCGGCGCGGCTGTAGTCGTGGGCCGTCTGTTGCTGGTGCTTGCTGAAAGGCAGCGAACCGTCGTTGCCGGTGGAGTCCAGGCGCACGCCATATTGGCCGTCAAGGTCCAGGCCCATGGCCAGCGGCGTATCGGTGTAGCCGGACTGAAACTGCAGGTCGAATCCTTGCGACCAGTTGCCGACCCTGGACACCGGCGCCCCCGGGTTGGTGAAGTTGCGGTCCAGGAACAGGTTCCTGGCGCTCAGCGAAAGGTGGCTGTCATCGACGATGTCGGCCTGCCCTGTCAGCGGCAGTGCCGTGCCGATGCACAAAAGCAAGGGGGTCGCACCTAGCGGCCATTGGCGTTTCATGGGAGATCCTGTAGCAGCAGACAGGGCAACGGGCTGGCCGTCGATCAGCCAGGCGGCATCGGCCCGACCAGGCCCGTTTACCTGTCACGTGGTGGTGTTGTTTTAGGTATCGGCGGCAGGCGGGACACAAGCGCTGCCGATCAGGCAAGCCCCTTCCCGCCTGCCATAGGATCGTCAGCTCGCCTGCGGATGCTCGCGTTCCATGCTGGCCCGGAAGCACTGGCAACCCTTGAGCAGCAGCACGATCGCCAGCAGCGACGCGCCGACGCTGACGATCGACATCGACGAGCCCACCGCCAGTGGCGAGCCGAAATAGCGGTCGGTCAGCAAGGCCACCAGGGTAGTGCCCAAGCCCAGGCCCAGCAGGTTGCTGACCAGCAGGAACAGCGCCGAGACCTGGGCTCGAACCTGGTTGGGCGAGAGGAACTGCATGGCTGCCGTGGAGGTCGGCATCGGGAAGGAGGCAAAGAACATCGCCGGTACCAGTAAGGCCACCGACAACCACAGCTGATCGACCTGGGAGTACAGCACGGCAGGCACGATCATCCCGACGGCGCCAATCAGCCCGGTGCGCATCGGCGCGTCGGCACGGCCACGTTTGGCCAGGTGGTCGGTCAACCAGCCGCCGCACACCACGCCGGTGGTATTGGCCAGCAACATGACGGTGCCAAGCATGAAACCGGCCTGCTCCGGGCTCAGGCCGAACTTGCGGATGTACAGCGCAGGCGTCCAGCTCATCATGCAGTACAGGGCCATGGCGTAGAACGAAAAGCCCAGGTAGTGGCAGGCAAAGGTCGCCCGGTGGCGCCCGATGAAGCGCAGGCCGTCGGACAGGCGGACCTTTTTCGGCTGCCCGCCGGCATCCAGCTGCACGCCCTTGCGCTCAGGATTGCGGACCGTCAGCCAGACCAGCAAGCCGACGATCACCCCGGGCAGCCCGACGATGAAGAACGCCAGTTGCCAGGTCTTGATCACCCCCAGTACGGCCACCTCGATGGTAGCGCTGCCCTTGAGCATGGCGATCACATAGCCGCCGACCAGGAAGGCGATCCCGCCGCCGACGAAGGAGCCGACTGAGTAAATGCCCACGGCCCGCCCCAGCTTTTCCCGGGGGAACATGTCGCTGAACATCGAGTAGGCCGAAGGCGACAAGGCCGCCTCACCGACACCCACGCCGATGCGCGCCAGGAACATCTGCAGGAAATTCTTGCTGAAGCCGCAGGCGGCGGTGGCCAGGCTCCAGAACACCACGCCGATGGCGATGATCCGCGGCCGCGAGAAACGGTCGGCCAGATAGGCGATCGGCATGCCCATGAAGGCGTAGAACAACGAGAATGCCAGGCCGTGCAGGAGACTGAACTGGGTATCGCTCAGGTTCAGGTCGGCCTTGATCGGCTCGATCATCAGGGCGAGGATCTGCCGGTCGACGAAGGAGAATATGTACGCCACCATGCACAGCATGACCACATACCATTCATAGGCATAGCGCTGTTTCGCTTGTTCGAGTTGTTGCGGTTTGACCTGAGTGTTCATGGACCTGTGGTTCCTGATTGGACGCCTGGATAGCCCCCGCGCCTGACCGGGCAGGCACAGCCTTGCCGGGACATTCGGGAGGTGGTGGAAAAAGGCAGTGACCTGTCAGAAACAGGCGGGCACGAACAGACGCGCAGACGTTGGTTCTCGCATGACCAAGTGCCTTTGTTGTTATTGGATTGGCGTAGAGGGCAACAATGAGGAGTGGAACGCTGAGCAATTGCGCTGCCGGCGAAGGCAGGCAGCGCACGCTTCAGTAGCCGGCTTCGCAGCCCGGCCTGTCAGCCTTCCTGCAGGGCGCGGGGGCGGTGGCTGCGCGCTTGTGCCTGCGGGGTGTTGGCGGCCTGCAACTGGAAGTCGAACGCCAGGGTCGCGAAGCAGTCGCCTTCGACCCCGCGGTCGCGGGCTGCAGCGGCGTCGGTGACAAACTGCAGGTCGCCGACCAGGCCGTCGCGGGTGGCATAGGCGAAGTCGTCCCACAGGTACTTGTCGCCGGCCAGGTTGATCTGGGTGGTCAGGTGACGATAGCCCGGGGCCGAGATGAAGAAGTGAATGTGCGCCGGACGATTGCCATGGCGGCCCAGCAGGTTGAGCGCTTCCTGCGTAGTGCCCGTCGGCGGGCAACCGTAGCCGTTCGGCACGATGCTGCGGGCACGGTAGCAGCCCTGGGCGTCGGTAATGACGCGACGGCGCAGGTTGAACTCGGACTGGGTGGTATCGAAGTACGAGTAGGTGCCTTGGGTGTTGGCGTGCCACAGATCGACCATGGCGCCCGCCAGCGGTTTGCCTTCGGCATCCAGCACCCGCCCCTGGAGGAACATCACCGTACCCGGATCGGTACCGTCGTCCATGCGGGTTTCGCCTTCGCTCAAAGGGGCGCCGGCAACGTACAGCGGGCCTTCGATGGTACGCGGGGTGCCGCCGGCCAGGCCGGCCTCGGCGTCCCTGGCGTCCTGCAGCAGGTCGAGGAAGTGCTCGATACCCAGGCCGGCCACCAGCAAGCCGGCCTCGTTACCCTTGCCCATGCGGTTGAGGTAGTCAACGGCCTTCCAGAACTCGTCGTCGGTGATCTGCAGGTCTTCGACCAGCCGGGCGACATCGCCGAGCAGGCGCACGATGATCTGCTTGAACCTCGGGTTGCCCTGGTCATTGCCAAGGCCTGCGACTTGCTCGAAGAACGCTTTGACTTCGGCGGTTTGGGAAAGGGTCACGGTCATTTGGATTACCTCGAATTATTGTTGTCAGGTAGTTGCCAGGCTTGCCCGGCAGTCAACGGTCGTCGGCGTGGATGGATGACGGGTGACGGCACAGCCCGTCGACCTCGATGTCCATGTAGGGAAACAGCGGCAGTTGCATCAAGGTGTCGTGCAGGGCCTCGACGCTGGGAACGTCGAAGACGCTGTAGTTGGCGTAGTGCCCGGCAATGCGCCACAGATGGCGCCAGGTGCCCTCGCGTTGCAGGCGCTGGGCCAGTTCCTTCTCGTCTGCCTTGAGCTTCGCGGCCCGGGCCGGGTCCATGTCGACCGGCAACTTCACGGTCATCTTCACGTGGAACAGCATGGTGTCTCTCCTTGCATCGAGTCAGGTTCAGCGGCGGGCGAAATGGGCCAGGCGTGTTTCATCCAGGGTCAGGCCCAGGCCAGGCGTACGCGGTACATGAAGCTGGAAGTCGCGGTACTCCGGGGCCCGGGTAACGACGTCCTGAGTCAGCAGCAGCGGCCCGAACAACTCGGTGCCCCAGGTCAGCTGACGCAGGGTGAGGAAGGCATGGGCGCTGGCCAGGGTGCCGACCGCGCCCTCGAGCATGGTCCCGCCGTACAAGGCGATGCCGGCGGCCTCGGCGATCTGCGCGGTACGCAGCACTGCCCGGGGGCCGCCGTTCTTGGCAATTTTCAGGGCGAAGATGCTGGCCGCGCCGTCGGCCGCCAGGCTGAAGGCATCCTCGACGCTCTCGATCGACTCATCCGCCATGATCGGTGCCGGACTGCGCTGGTTGAGGCGCACCTGACCGCTGCGGTTGACCCGCGAGATCGGCTGTTCGATCAGGTCGATGCCGTTGTCGCCCAGCACCCGGCACGCGCGGATGGCCTGGGACTCGTCCCAGTACTGGTTGACGTCGACCCGCACACTGGCCCGTTCGCCCAGTTCACGCTTGATCGCGATGACATGCTTGAGGTCCTGTTCCAGCGGGTTGGCGCCGATCTTCAGCTTGAACAGTCGGTGGCGGCGGATTTCCAGCATATGCTCGGCTTCGGCGATATCCCGGGCGGTGTCGCCGCTGGCCAGGGTCCAGGCCACTTCCAGGCTGTCGCGCACCCGCCCGCCAAGCAGTTCGCTGACCGGCAGCCCCAGGCGTTTGCCCTGGGCATCGAGCAATGCACTTTCGATGGCGGACTTGGCAAAGGTATTGCCCTTGGCCAGCTTGTCGAGCTTGAGCATCGCGGCGTTGATATTGTCGGCCGGCATGCCGATCAATGCCGGGGCCAGGTGTGCATCGATATTGGCCTTGATCCCTTCGGGGCTTTCGTAGCCGTAGGCCAGGCCGCCGATGGTGGTGGCCTCGCCAATGCCCTCTACCCCGTCGCTGCAGCGCAGGCGCAGGATCACCAGGGTTTGCTGCTGCATGGTGTGCATGGCCAGCTTGTGCGGGCGGATCGTCGGCAGGTCGACGATCAGTGCCTCCAGGCGTTCGATTACAGCGTTTGTCATTGTTCGACTGTCCCGTCAATGCAGGTCGCAGGTGGCTGACCCGAGACCCAAGATTTACTTGATTTTTCAAGCATTGCGCGAGACCCTGAGTGCCGTCCAATATCAAATTTGTCTGCCACCATACCCGGGAGGTCTGATGGAGCTGCGTCACCTTCGCTACTTCAAGGTCCTGGCCGAGACCCTCAATTTCACCCGCGCGGCCGAGTTGCTGCACATGGCCCAGCCACCGTTGAGCCGACAGATCGGACAGCTCGAAGAGGAACTGGGCGCACTGTTGGTGGTTCGCGAACGGCCACTGCAACTGACCGAGGCCGGACGCTTTTTCTACGAACAGATCTGCCCGCTGCTCGAGCAACTGCAGAGCATCGGCGAAAACACCCGGCGCATCAGCCAGAAGAAGCGCCAATGGCTCGGGATCGGCTTCGCCCCCTCGACCCTGTACGCGGTGTTGCCGGAGCTGATCCGCGAGCTGCGCCGCGACGGGGAACTGGAGCTTGGCTTGAGCGAAATGACCACCCTGCAGCAGGTCGAAGCGCTGAAAAACGGCCGGATCGATATCGCCTTCGGCCGGCTGCGAATCGACGACCCGGCCATCCTCCAGCAAGTGCTGCGCGAAGATCCGCTGGTTGCGGTCCTGCCCAGCGGCCATCCGCTGGTCGGACAAGCCCTGACGCTGGCGCAACTGGCCAATGAGCCGTTCGTCCTCTACCCGGCCAGGCCACGGCCAAGCTACGCCGATCACGTGCTTGGCCTGTTCGCCCAGCACGGCATGAGCATCACGGTGAGCCAGTGGGCCAACGAACTGCAGACTGCTATCGGCCTGGTAGCCGCCGGCCTGGGCGTCACCCTGGTGCCGGCGTCGGTCCAGCAACAGCATCGCACCGATATCGAGTACGTCGCCCTGCTCGATTCCAGTGCCGTCAGCCCGATCATCCTCAGTCGGCGCAAGGGCGACATGACACCGGTGGTCCAGCACTGCCTGGCGCTGATTGCCCAAGTGACCTCATGAGCGGACCGGCCCCCGGGGCTTGCCGGCTGGTAATGCTGGCTTCACCGGCGGCCATTCGCTTCCATCACCCGGGCATCTTCAGACTTCGTTAAGAAATGCCTCGGATACTTCCCCCAAAGCTCTTGAGGGAAGCGATCCGCCCATGCCCGACTACAACTGGAACATCCCCCTGCCCCTGCGCTTCGGCCAGGCCGGCACGCCGCCGATGACCTTGGCTGGCGCAGGCCCCGGGGACGATCTGCGCGTGCACTTCGAAGCCTTCATCGCCCAGCGTTTTCGCAAGGCCCACGGCGCCGAGATCCGCCATTTCATGCCGCAGCTGTTTGGCATGAGCAAAGTCGACGGCCAGTTGTGCGCCGTCGCCGGGGTGCGACGGGCAGGTGACGAACCGCTGTTCCTGGAACGCTACCTGGACGAGCCCATCGAGCCGCTGATCAGCGCCGCGGCCGGCTACCCGGTACAACGCAGCGGCATCGTCGAGGTCGGCAACCTGGCCGCCTGCGACACCGGCAGCGCCCGGCTGAGCATCGTCGCCATCACCTGCCTGCTGGCCATGGGCGGTCTGGAGTGGGTGGCCTTCACCGGCAACATCGGGCTGGTCAACAGTTTCCACCGCCTGGGGCTCAAGCCGGTGACCCTGTGCGCCGCCGATCCGGCGCGGCTGGGCGATGATCGCTACAGTTGGGGTAGTTATTACGAAAGCAGGCCCTGGGTTCACGTCGGCAATATCCGTGCAGGCTTCGTGCACTTGCGCAACAGCGGTCTGTTCACCCGCCTGGGCCTGCCCTCTTCCACCGAGGGCAGCAGCCATGTCGCCTGAGGTGCAGCGCTTCGAGCAGATCCTGCGCAGCCACGGCGAGCGCACGCCCAACGCCGTCGCCCTGTGGGACGACGACCTGAAAGTCGACTACGCCACGCTGTGCGCCGAAGTGACCTACCGCCGGCAACGCCTGCGCGACGAACAGGTGCAGGTCGTCGCCCTGGCCCTGGATAACGGCGTCGAGGCCATGCTCTGGGACCTTGCTACCCTGTTCGAAGGCCTGGCCGGCATCACCCTGCCGCCTTTCTTCAGCCCGGCACAACGGGCCCACTGCCTGGAACAGAGCCAGGCCGCCAGGGTGATTGCCCAGCCGCACCTGGCTGGCGAGTTGAGCGCGGCAGGCTATGAACAACGTGGCGCGTTCTGGTGCCGCACGTTCAGCGAGCCGGGGCGGATGCCCACCGGCACGGCCAAACTGACCTTCACCTCCGGCACCACCGGCACCCCCAAGGGTGTGTGCCTGAGCGCCGAAAGCCTGCTGCGGGTGGCGCGGGAGCTGGATAACGCCAGCAAGCCCAGCGCGCCGCGCCATCACCTGGCGCTGTTGCCGCTGGCGATCCTGCTGGAAAACCTGGGCTGCTACGCCGCGCTATACGCCGGTGCCACGCTGAGCGTGCCCAGTCAGCAGACCCTTGGCATCCAGGGGGCCAGCGGCGTGGATGCCGGGCGTTTGCTCCTCTGCCTGGCCAGCCGAGCGCCCGAGAGCCTGATTCTGGTGCCGCAACTGCTGCAGTTGCTGGTGGGCGCCGCCGAACAGCGGGCCTTCGACCCACGGACGCTGCGCTTCGCCGCCGTCGGCGGTGCCAGGGTCGCCCTGGATTTGCTGCAGCGTGCCGAGCGCCTCGGGTTACCGGTCTACGAAGGCTATGGCCTGTCCGAATGCGCCTCGGTGGTGTGCCTAAACCGGCCCGGCGCCCAACGTGCGGGGAGTGTCGGCAAGCCGCTGCCGCACGTGCAGGTGAAGCTGGCCGAGGATGGCGAGGTGCTGATCCGGGGCTCAGCCTTGATCGGTTACCTGGGCGAGGCGCCGTTCACCGGGCAATGGTGGCCCAGCGGCGATCTGGGCGAGTTCGACCCGGACGGCTTCCTCTACCTGAAAGGCCGCAAGAAACATCAGTTCGTCACCAGTTTCGGCCGCAACGTCAACCCGGAATGGGTGGAAGCCGAGCTCACTCAGCGCAATCACATCGCCCAGGCGTTCGTGTATGGCGAGGCGCTGCCACGCAATCACGCGCTGCTGTGGCCCCGCCGTGCCGACTGCACCGACGCCGAGCTGGCCAGCGCCGTGGCCCAGGCCAACCAGGCATTGCCCGACTATGCCCAGGTCCATGACTGGACCCGCCTGGAGCAGCCCTTCTCCGTGGCCAACGGTCTGTTGACCGCCAACGGCCGCCCGCGCCGCGAGGCCATCCTCGCCCGCTTCCACACTCAACTGACCGCACCCGCTGCCTACAGGGAGTCTGCCTCATGACCTTTTTCGACACGCTGCAAGAAGCCACCCACCAGGAACGCCACGAACTGTTCAACCTGCCGATCATCCTCGACGCGCTGGCAGGCCAGGTCAGCCTTGAGAGCTACCGGGCGTTTCTCGCCCAGGCCTACTACCACGTGCGCCACACGGTGCCACTGATGATGGCCTGCGGCGCGCGCCTGCCCGCTCGCCTTGAATGGCTGCGCAAAGCGGTCTGCGAATACATCGAGGAAGAGTACGGCCATGAACAGTGGGTACTCAACGATATCGCGGCCTGCGGCGGCGACCGCAATGCCGTGCGCGATGGCCAGCCGTCATTGCCGATCGAGCTGATGGTGAGCTTTCTCTACGACCTGATTGCCCGGGGCAACCCGGTGGGCCTGTTCGGCATGGTCAACGTGCTGGAAGGCACCAGCATCGCCCTGGCCACCCATGCGGCGGGCAGCATCCGCGCGCACCTGGCCCTGCCGGAAAGCGCCTTCAGCTACCTCAACTCCCACGGCGCGCTGGATATCGAGCATATGCAGACCTACCGGCAGCTGATGAACAAGCTCGACGACCCGGCAGACCAGGCCGCCGTGATCCATGCCGCGAAAGTGGTGTACCGGCTGTACACCGACATGTTCCGTGGCCTGCCGCGCCACTCGGAGGTCCAGCATGCAGCTGCATGAGGCCCGCGTGGTCCTGACCGGCGCCAGTGGCGGCATCGGCCTGGCCATCACCAGTGCCCTGTGCGCCGCCGGTGCCCGGGTGGTGGCGGTGGCCCGGCACCAGGCCCCGTTGGTGCCGCTGCTGCAGCGCTATCCACAGCACCTGTGCTGGGTGGCCGCCGACCTGACGCAGCCGGGCGACCGCCACAAGGTACTGGCCGCCGCCCAGGCCCTGGGCGGCATCAACTTGCTGATCAACGCCGCCGGCATCAACCACTTCGCCATGCTCGAACAGCTCGATGACACCGATATCGAGGCAATGCTGGCGGTGAACATCAGTGCGCCGATCTGCCTGACCCGCTTGCTGTTGCCGCTACTCAAGCAGGCCGACAACGCCATGGTGGTCAACGTCGGCTCAACCTACGGCTCGATCGGCTACCCGGGCTATGCCAGCTACTGCGCCAGCAAGTTTGCCCTGCGCGGGTTTTCCGAAGCCCTGCGCCGGGAACTGGCCGACACCCGGGTCGGCGTCCTCTACGTCGCCCCCAGGGCCACCCGCACCGCGATGAACAGCCCGGCCGCCCAGGCGCTGAACACCGCCCTCAACGCCAGTGTCGACGATCCGCAAGCAGTAGCCGGCGCGGTGATCCAGGCCATTGCCGGTGACCGGCGCGACCTGTTCCTGGGCTGGCCGGAGCGCTTCTTCGTGCGCCTAAACAGTCTGCTGCCCGGTCTGGTGGACCGGGGCCTGCGCAAGCAGTTGCCGCTGATCCGCCACATGAGCCACAAGTCCACCAACGAGCATCCCAAGCCATGAACAAAGTACTCGCCTGCCTGCTGCTCGGTGCGTTGAGCCAGAGCGTCTGGGCCCTCGACAACGCCGACCAGCAACGTCTCAATGAGATCCAGCAAAACTGGGCACACATTCAATACGAATTGCCGAAACCAAAGCGCGAGGACGCCTTCGCGCAACTGGCGGTCCGCACATCGACATTCACCCGGGATCGACCGGCACTGGCCGAGGCCTGGATCTGGTCGGGCATCGTCACCAGCAGTTGGGCCGGCGCCCAAGGCGGGCTGGGCGCCCTGAGTAAGGTCAAGGTCGCCAAGGCCGACCTTGAGAAAGCCCTGATCCTCGACCCGAACGCCTTGCAAGGCTCGGCCTATACCAGCCTTGGGGCTCTGTATGACCAGGTGCCGGGCTGGCCGATCGGTTTCGGTGATGCCGACCGGGCCGAGCAACTGCTCAAGCAAGCCTTGCAGATCAATCCGGACGGCATCGACAGCCTGTATTTCTGGGGTGATCACCTCTACCGCCAGAAGCGCTACGCTGAAGCCAGGGTCGCCCTGCAAAAAGCGCTGAACGCCCCGCCCCGGCAAGGACGGGAAAGCGCCGACGCTGGACGACGCAAGGAAATTGCCGCATTACTGGCGGACGTCAACAAGCGGCTCGACTGACAGGTGGCCCTGTGCGTTTACTACTGATCGAAGATGACATCGCCCTGGGCGAAGGTATCCATCAGGCCCTGGGGCGCGAAGGCTACACGGTCGACTGGCTCAAGGACGGCAGCAGTGCCTTGCACGCCCTGCTCAGCGAAACCTTCGATCTGGCGGTGCTGGACCTGGGCCTGCCACGCATGGACGGCCTGGATGTGCTGCGGCGCCTGCGCGGCAGCGGATCGAACCTGCCGGTGCTGATCCTCACCGCCCGTGATGCCACGGAAGACCGTATCGCCGGCCTGGATGCCGGTGCCGACGACTACCTGGTCAAGCCCTTCGACCTGGCCGAGCTCAAGGCCCGCCTGCGCGCCCTGCTGCGCCGCAGTGCCGGGCGTGCGCAAATGCTCATCGAGCATGCCGGCATCAGCCTGAACCCCGGCACCCAGCAGGTCAGCTACCGAGGCCTGCCAGTGGCCCTGACACCCAAGGAATACCAGCTGCTGCATGAGCTGCTGTCACCGCCCGGACGGGTCATGACCCGCGATCAGCTGATGCAGTTGTTGTACGGCTGGAACGAAGAAGCCGAAAGCAACACCCTGGAAGTGCACATCCATCACCTGCGCAAGAAGTTCTCCACCGACCTGATCCGCACCGTTCGCGGCGTCGGCTACCTGGTGGAGGAGCGTCGATGACGTCGATCCGGCGCCGTACCCTGACCCTGATCATTGGCTTGATGCTGTTGGGACTGGCGCTGATCGGCGGGCTCAACCTTCACGACAGCAACCACGAAATCACCGAGGTCTACGACGCCCAGCTGGCACAGAATGCCCGGCTGCTGCAGGGGGTCATGCGCATGCCGTTGGCCAGCAAGGAATACGCCGCGCTCTACCAGTCGTTCAACACGGCCTTGGGCGAGGCCGTACCCAGGCACGACGGGCACCCCTACGAAAGCAAGATCGCCTTCCAGGTCTGGAACAGCCAGGGCGAGGTGCTGGTGCATACCGCCAGCGCCCCCGCCTTGCGCACAGCGCCCGGCAAACCCGGCTTCAGCGATGTGACCGATGTGCACAATCGCCATTGGCGCGCGTTCGTGCTGGAAGACAAGCACAACGGCCTGCGCATCTGGGTCGGCGAGCGCGACGATGTGCGAGCCGATCTGGTCGAGCGCATCGTGCGCCACACCTTGTGGCCCAACGTGCTGGGCAGCCTGATACTCGCGGCCATGGTCTGGCTTGCCATCGGCTGGGGCCTCAAGCCACTGGCGGACATGGCCGCGACCCTTCGCGCCCGGCACAGCGGCTCGCTCGAACCCCTGCGCCTGACGCCTCTGCCCAGTGAACTGGAACCGATGCAGGCGGCGCTCAACCGCATGCTGGCGCAGATCCAGGAGGTGCTGGGCCGGGAGCGACGCTTTATCGCCGATGCCGCGCATGAACTGCGTACCCCCCTGGCGGTGCTGAAAGTCCATGCCCAGAACCTGATGGAAAGCCAGACCGAAGAAGGCCGGCGCGAGTCGCTGGAACACCTGATTGCCGGTGTGGACCGCGCCAGCCGGCTGGTCAACCAGCTGCTGACCATGGCCCGCATCGAGCCGCAGTCGGTGGCGGCCAGAGCGTCGGCGGTCGATCTGGCCGCCACCGTTCGCGACAGCCTGGCGCAATTGACGCCCTGGTTATTGAGCCAGGACCTGGAGCTGGCGTTCGAGGTGGGCGACGCCCCCTGCCCGGCCAGGGTCGATCCGACCGCCATCAACATTGCCCTGAACAACCTGGTGACCAACGCGGCCAACTTTTCGCCGCCCCATGGCTTGATCACCGTACACCTTGCCAGGCACGGCGATCGCTACCGCCTGACGGTCGAAGACCAGGGCCCGGGCATCGACGAAGCCGAGCAGGGTCGGCTGATGGAACGCTTCTATAGCCGTGGCAATGACCAGGGGGCCGGACTGGGGCTGGCCATCGTCAAGGCCATTGCCGATCGGCTGGGGGGGCAGATCCGCCTGGAGAACCGCCCCCAGGGCGGCATGCGCGCCATCCTCGAACTGCCTGCCGACTAGAGCGCTCGCCAGCACCGCGACAAACCCTCACACAAAGTGGGGGATAGGCACACTGTACCGCCCACCGATAACGGGGAACTGCCCCCAAGCCTGGATCCAATTCTCCCCCGATTTCCCCCTCATCAAAAATAAATCATTTGTTTATCAGTGATTTATACCTATTTTCAGACGATTTCTGGAGTTGGATCCGTTTTTGCTTGATGCCCATTAAAAGTGGCCATTTGATATATCCGAGCGCAGCCCACTGCGCCTGCCAACACGGCATCGAGCGAGGTAAACACTATGTACACTCCTCCTTCACCCCTTGGCCTGTTCCGACGTACAGGCATCGCCTCCGCGCTGCTGGTCGCCCTCGGCGCCAGCACGGCCAGTGCGGCGCCGATCGACGACACCAGCCAGCCGCCACCGACCGACCCCTCGGCCTACACCCCCGCGCCCACCGACCCGCTGGCCATCCAGGCCGCGCTGGACGCGCTCAAGTCGCTGCCGGAAGGCAACCACGGTGCACTCGCCCTGCCCAACGGTGCGTATGGCGACAGAACCACGCCGCGTACGGAAAACGTCCTGCAGCCGGCCCAGCAGACCTCGTTCAACTACCCCACCAATGGCCTGGCCAGTCCCTTGTTCGGCGCCCAGCCCTTTACCCAGCAGATGCTGCTGTACGAAGAGTTCGGCATGGAGAAACTCGACCCGACGGTGGAAGCCGGTACCATCCCCTTCCCGGTCCCGACCACGGGTGCGGCGCCCGAGCAGGACCCCAACAACGTCGCCCGCAGCGGCCCCGCCAGCGCCGCCCTGGACGCCTTCCTGCGCCAACCGGGGCTGTCGCCCTTCCCCACGCAGTATTCGAACGTCCTCGACCGCAACCCCTGGAAGGCGCAGATCGAAGCCTTCCTCAACCGTCACCCGGTGGGTTCGCCGGCAGAAGGACGGCCACCAGGAAAAGGCTGGTCGCATCAACGCTGGAACGAGTTCTATCCGCAGGCTGCGGTGAAGACTGCGCAGGCCGGCGCGCGGGTCAACCAGGGACTGCGCGACAGCAAGCAGATGCATGGCTACAGCAAGGGCGAGTTCGGTCCCGGCGGGCTCTATCACAACACCGCAGGCCTCACCGCCACCCAGGGGACGACCAAGGGCATCGGCATCCGTCTGCACCCCAACATGCCGATCCAGAACCATAACTCGGTGTGGACCTTCGATGGCACGTTGCCGCCCAAGCTGATGATGGCCCGTTACGGCCAGCCCGTCCTGCTGCGTCACTACAACGCCCTGCCGATCGATCCGGCCGCCAATGGCGGCTTCGGCCTGCACACCCTCAGCACCCACGAGCACAACGGCCATAACCCGGCCGAAAGCGATGGCTACACCAACGCCTTCTTCTTCCCCGGGCAGTACTACGACTACCGCTGGCCGGTGCAACTGGCCGGCTACGACTCGATCAACACCGCCGCCCAGGACCCACGGGCGGCGTTCCCCTGCAACCCGGGGGAAACCCTCTGGGTCAACGACCGCACCCCGGGCCTCAAGACCTGCGAGAACGGCAGCATCAAGGTGCGCGGCGACTGGCGCGAGACCATGAGCACCCACTGGTTCCACGACCACATGCTCGATTTCACCGCCCACAACGTCTACAAGGGCAACGCGGCGATGATGAACTACTACAGTGCCCTGGACCGTGGCAACGAGGCGCTCGAGGACGGCGTCAACCTGCGCCTGCCCAGCGGCTCGGCACTGCCGTGGGGCAACCGCGACTATGACGTCAACCTGACCTTTGCCGACAAGGCCTGGGACCAGAGCGGCCAGTTGTGGTTCAACCCCTTCAACATCGACGGCTTCCTCGGCGACCAGATGACGGTCAACTGGCTGTACAAACCCTACTTCGACGTGCGTGCGCGCAGCTATCGCCTGCGTATCCTCAATGGCTCGGTGTCGCGCTACTTCAAGATCGCCGTGGTCCGCGAAATCGCCGGCAGTGGCGGCGAGTTCCCCGGGCCCAAGGGTTCGGGCGTCTCCTATGCCCGGGTGCCGTTCCACATGGTCGCCAACGACGGCAACATCATGGAGCATGCCATTCCGTTCGACGGCAGCATGGACCTCAACGGCAACGGCGATACCCGCGACGACAACGGCATCCTGCCGACCATGTCGATTGCCGAGCGCTACGACATCATCATCAACTTCGGCAAGAACGGGATCAAAGCCGGGGACAAGATCTTCTTCGTCAACCTCATGGAGCACGACACCGGCAAGGGCCCGAGCAAGGACGCCATCCCGTTGGCCGACGTGCTCTCGGAAAAATACAAGGCGGTGGTCGACCAGACCAGCAAAGGCCCCAGGTGGCGCGATGGTGACCCGGTGGTTGGCAAGTTCATGCAGTTCAACGTCAAGGCCTACACCGGCCAGGACCTGGCCATGGACCCGGCCGCCTATGAACCGGCCAAGCCCGGCAAGGCCGCCGGCAAGTCGATGATCCCGCTGACCATCGACCGCAACGACCCGACCATGCAGGCCAAGCTCAAGCAGGCGCGTCATCGCAGCTTCGAGTTCGGTCGCTCCGACGGCACCGACACCCAGCCGTGGACGATCAAGACCGACGGCGGCTTCGGCTACGCCATGGACCCACGGCGGATCACCGCCGCGCCACAACTGGCCAGCGGCCCGACCGACGCCGGCTACAACGGCGATGGCACCCTGGAAGTGTGGAAGATCAAGAACGGCGGCAACGGCTGGAGCCACCCGGTGCACGTGCACTTCGAGGAAGGCATCATCCTCAACCGCGACGGCAAGGCGCCACCGGAGTGGGAGAAATGGTCGCGCAAGGACCTCTATCGGGTCGGGCCGGAAGTGGACAGCTCCGAAGAGGTGGAAATGGCGATCCGTTTCCGCGAGTTCGCCGGTACCTTCATGGAGCACTGCCACAACACCCAGCATGAAGATAACTCCATGCTGCTGCGCTTCGACCTTGAGAACCCTGGCCAGATCGAACTGATGCCCTCGCCGATGCCGACCTGGGATGGCGTCGGCTACATCAGCTCCGCCGCACTGCCAGGCGCGCGTGAAGACAACGGCGAAGACCCGGGCAATGGCGACGATGACAACAAGTTGCCGGTTGCCAGCGACGACAGCGGAGCCACCAGGGCCGGGGTGCCGGTCACCCTCAACGTCCTGGCCAACGACAGCGACCCGGATGGCGACCTGCCGCTGTCGGTCGTCAGCCTCGGCCAGCCGGACTCCGGCCACGGCAGCGTCAGCAGCGACGGCACGCGAGTGACCTTCACCCCGCCGGCGACGGCGAACGAAGCCTACACCGCGGTGTTCGAGTACAAGGTCAAGGATGCCCGTGGGGCCGTGTCGGAATCGGCAGCCAACGTGCGGATCGCCGTCACGCCTGCGCCGGTCGAGGTCGACTACAACCTGAAGGCGAGCGTGGCGACTGTCACCGTGCGCAGCAACAACCGTTATGCGTGGGAGCTGGCCGGCAGCAGTTCGCTGAAAGTCGGCACCACGCTCACGATCACGGCAGCGACCACCACCGGGCCCCTGACCCTGGGCACCGCAACGGTCATGGCCGGCGGCAACTGGCGCTTGTCGGCCAGCACCACCGGTAGCGGCCCTGCGGCGAACCCGACGGTGACGATCAAACCGGCCGACGGCAAGGCCCTCACGGTCGCACTCACGGTACGTTGACCCCGTCCCCCTCCTGTCCAGGCCGGCAACGCCGCCTGGGCAGGAGGACCTCAGGAGGAAGAGGCATGGCCTGGAATACCCGGACAACACTCAATCGACTGCTGCTGTTGCTTGCGCTCGGCAGTGTGCACTGGCCGCTGGCAAGCGCCAGTGAAAGCGCCCCGGCCCAGCAATGGGGGCAGGACTATTTCCCCAACACCACCCTGATCAACCAGGACGGAGAGTCGGTTCGCTTCTTCGACGACCTGATCAAGGACAAGGTGGTGGCGATCAACTTCATCTTCACCCGCTGCACCGACTCCTGCCCGCTGGAAACCGCGCGCCTGAAGCAGGTGCAGAAACTGCTGGGCGACCGGGTGGGCAGCGATGTGTTCTTTTACTCGATCAGCATCGATCCAGAGGCGGATACCCCGGAGGTGCTCAAGGAGTACGCGGGGAAATTCAAGGTCGGTCCCGGCTGGCAGTTCCTCACCGGCAACAAGGACGAAATCACCCTGCTGCGGCAAAAGCTCGGCCTGTTCATCAAGGGTGTCGACGATGGCCAGACCAAGGACCACAACCTGAGCCTGATCATCGGAAACCAGGCCACCGGCCGCTGGATGAAGGCCTCGCCCATGGAAAACCCCTACGTACTGGCAGACCGGCTGGGCAAGAGCCTGCACAACTGGAAGCTGGCCAGCAGCGACACCAACGACATGGCCGCCGCGCCGGTCATACGCCCGCCCAGCACCGGTGAACAGATCTACCGGACTCGCTGCTCCTCCTGCCACACCCTGGGCGACACCGAGCATGCCGGCGCGCGCAGCATCGGCCCGGACCTGCTGGGGGTGACGCGCCAGCGCGATCCTGCCTGGCTTGCGCGCTGGATCAGGGAGCCCGACCGCATGCTGGCCGAACAGGAGCCCCTGGCGATGCAGTTGTTCGAGCAATACAACCGCCTGGCGATGCCCAACCTGCGCCTGGGCGAAGTCGAAGTCGCCGCGGTGCTGACCTACCTGACTGAAGAAACCGAGCGCTTGCAGCCGATGGCTGCCAACGATCAGAAAACCACCCCCCCTACGGTCAACTGAAGAAGGAACTGGCCCATGACTTCCCGATTCCTGATGTTTACCGCCCTGCTCCTTGGCGCGGCCCCGGGCTTTGCCCATGACTACAGCGTCGGCGAGCTGGTGATCACCCAACCCTGGTCCCGTGAGCTGCCGGCCGAACTGCCCGGCGGCTCGGCGTACTTCACCGTGGTCAACCAGGGGAGCCAGGCCGACCGCCTGGTCCGGGTCAGCAGCCCGCGTGCGCAAAAGGCCGAACTGCACAGCCAGGCGGCCAGCGGCGGCATGATGAGCATGCAGGAAACCCATGCCATGGAGATTCCCGCCAACACCGAGGTCACCTTCCAGCCCGGTGCCAACCATGTGATGTTGACGGGGATGGAACAGCCCCTCAAGGCCGGGGAGCAGTTTGCGATGACCCTGGAGTTCGAAAAGGCGGGCCAGGTTGAAGTGCTGGTCGATGTCGGGCCGGTCGAGGCACAGGCCGGCCATGCTGCCGCGCATGTGCATTGAGCGTTGGTAATAGCTGGCCTCGCAGTGGTGGTACAACCGGCGGCGACTACACGGTTCGCACGTAGCCGCTGCCGCCAGGCTGCGATCGACCGCGTAGCGGTCGTAGAACCGACAGGCCGAGGTACCCGGGTTGCACCGCGGCTTCAGGGGAGTTGCAGCTCTTCAATGCTGATCTCACGCATGCGAAACTTCTGCACCTTGCCCGTGACCGTCATCGGGAACTGGTCGACGAAACGGAAATAGCGCGGCACCTTGAAATGGGCAATTCGCGCCCTGGCCCAGTCGCGCAGTTGCTCCTCGCCCGCACCTTCGCCCGGGTGCAACCTGATCCAGGCCACGATCTCTTCGCCGTAGCGGGCGCAGGGAATGCCGATCACCTGGACATCGGCCACCGCCGGGTGGGTCAGGAAGAACTCTTCCAGCTCGCGCGGATAGATGTTCTCCCCCCCACGAATGATCATGTCCTTGCTGCGCCCGACGATGCGCACGTAGCCCTGCTCGTCCATGCACGCCAGGTCGCCGGTGTGCATCCAGCCGTCCTCGTCGATGCTTTCGGCGCTGGCCGCCGGATTGTTCCAGTAGCCGAGCATGACGCTGTAGCCACGGGTGCACAGTTCACCGACCTGGCCGCGGGGCACGCACTGCCCGGCCGTGTCGATGATCTTGCTTTCAAGGTGCGGCTGGGTGCGGCCAACGCTGGTGACGCGCAGCTCCAGGTCATCGTCGGGGCCGGTCTGCAACGACACCGGGCTGGTTTCGGTCATGCCGTAGGCGATCTGCACCTCGCTCATGTGCATTTCATCGATCACCCGGCGCATGACCTCGATCGGGCAGTTGGCCCCCGCCATGATGCCGGTGCGCAGGCTGGAGAGGTCGAAGCTGTCGCGCTGGGGATGATCCAGCTCGGCGATGAACATGGTCGGCACACCATACAGCGCGGTGGCCTTTTCTTCGGCCACCGCCCGCAGGGTGGCCAGGGGATCGAAGGCGTCCCCGGGATAAACCAGGGTAGAACCATGGGTCATGCAGCCGAGATTGGCCATGACCATGCCGAAGCAGTGGTAGAGCGGCACCGGTACCACCAGGCGGTCGTGCTCGGTCAACCCCAGGCTTTCACCGACCATGTAGCCATTGTTGAGGATGTTGTAATGGCTGAGGGTCGCGCCCTTGGGAAAACCGGTGGTGCCGGAGGTGTACTGGATATTGATCGGCTCATCGCAACGCAGGCTGGCCTGGCGCGCCGCCAGGTCCACGCTGCTGACCTCCCCGGCCCGCGCCTGGAGCGCGTCCCAGGCCAGGAAACCCGCTGGTGGTTCGCAGGCCAGGCTGACCACCCCGCGCAATTCGGGCAGGCGTTCGCACACCCATTCACCAGGCTTGCTACTGGCAACCCCGGGCGCCAGTTCCAGCAGCATGGCGTGGTAATCGGAGGTTTTGAAGGCATCGGCACAAATCACCCAGCGACAGCCCGACTGGCTCAGCGCGTATTCCAGCTCGTTGCTGCGGTAGGCCGGGTTGATGTTGACCAGGATGGCGCCGATCTTCGCGCTGGCGAACTGGGTGATGCACCACTGGGCGCAGTTGGGTGCCCAGATGCCC
>Ga0247821_10000393_pt1 | contig 24521 bp, 27 predicted proteins | sample 13C_Glycerol_Day_FD_192481 | JGI IMG/M metagenome (GOLD analysis project Ga0247821, IMG submission 192481) | Soil microbial communities from agricultural site in Penn Yan, New York, United States - 13C_Glycerol_Day14 | ecosystem: Environmental > Terrestrial > Soil > Agricultural land | place... | reverse complement strand
ATCAGATAAAGTCCCATGGTGTCCGACGTCCCCCGTGAGCCATGGATTTTCTGCTGATCGCGCTGTTGACGCTGCTCAATGGCGTGTTCGCGATGTCCGAGATGGCCCTGGCGTCCAGCCGCCAGGCACGCCTGCAGGCCCTGGCCCATGAAGGCGACAGCGGCGCCTCCGTGGCGCTGCGGATGTTCGAGAACCCCACCCAGTTCCTCTCCACCGTGCAGGTGGGCATCACCTCGATCGGCATGCTCAATGGCATCGTGGGCGAGGCGGCGTTCAGCGGCCGCCTGTCCCGCTGGCTGGAGGGCTTCGGCGCCCCCGAGGGCGTGGCCTCCATCGCCGCCACGGCCATCGTGGTGGCCGTCATTACGTTCGTCACGATCATCTTCGGCGAGCTGGTGCCCAAGCGCATCGGCCAGCTCTATCCCGAGCAGGTGTCGCGTCTGGTCGCGCGGCCGATGGCGGGGCTGGCACGCGCGGCCGGCCCCTTCGTCAAGCTGCTGTCCGCCACGACGCAGGCCACGCTGAAGCTGCTGCGCATCGACACCACGCAGACGCGCGGCATGACCGAAGAGGAGATCGCGCACAGCCTCGAGGAAGGCGTGGACGCCGGCGTGATCGAGGCGCAGGAGCACCAGATGGTGCGCAACCTGTTCCACCTGGACGACCGCGCGCTCACCTCGATGATGATCCCGCGCTCCGACATCGAATGGCTGGAGGCGACGGCCACGGTGGCCGACGCGCTGCGGCTGGCGGGGCAGGGCGGCGCGCATTCCTGGTACCCGGTGTGCCGCGGCTCGCTCGACGACGTGGTGGGCATCGTCAGCGTCGCGCGGCTGCTCTCGCTCGGCACCGACCACCAGGGCGCGGTGGAAGCGCAGGCGGTGCCCGCGGCCTTCGTGCCCGAGACGCTCTCCGGCATGGAACTGCTCGAGCAGTTCCGGCGCCAGTCGCAGCGCGTGGTGTTCGTGGTGGACGAATACGGCGTGGTGCAGGGCCTGGTGACGCCGCGCGACGTGCTGGAGGCGATCACCGGCGAACTGCGGCCCGACGTGCAGGGCGAGGCCTGGGCCACGCCGCGCGACGACGGCTCCTGGCTGCTCGACGGCCTGATGCCCGTGGCCGAGCTGAAGGCGCGCCTTCTCATCCGCGAACTGCCCGAGGAGGACCGCGGCCGCTACAACACCGTGGCCGGGCTGCTGCTCGCGCTGTCGGGGCACCTGCCGAAGGTCGGCGAGCGGATCGAGTGCGATGACTGGATCTTCGAAGTGGTGGACCTGGACGGCCGGCGCATCGACAAGGTGATGGCCATCCCCAACCCGCGCGCGGACAAGGAGTGACGATGTCGGACACGCTGTACTACGACAAGCCGGTGCTGCTCAACCGCGACAAGCACCGCCATCGCAGGATCCGCGCCACGCCCGGCTTCGCCTTCGCGCGCGACGCCAACTCGCTCTACCTCGCCGGCGTGGAGTTCAACGAGGCCTGCAAGGAATACGCGATCGTCTTCACCCGCCAGAAGGACGGCAAGGTCGCGCCCGTGGTGATGCTGGGCCTGCGCAACCGCGAGAACCTGTTCGTCGACGACGAGGACCGCTGGACCGGGAGCTACGTGCCGGCCTTCGTGCGGCGCTATCCGTTCGTGCTGGCCGAGCTGCCGGGCCAGCAGATGGGCGTGTGCATCGACGAGGCTTTCGCCGGGATCAACGACACCGAAGGCGAGGCACTGTTCGACGAGAAGGGCGGCAACACGCCTTTCCTGCAGAACGCGCTGGACTTCCTGCAGCGCTACCAGGCCGAGTACCTGCGCACCGAAGCCTTCTGCCGGCACCTGTCCGATGCCGGGCTGCTGACCGAGATGAGCGCCAAGGCCGACCTGGTGGACGGCCGTACCTTCACCGTGGCCGGCCTGCTGGTCGTCGACGAGAAGAAGCTCCACGCGCTGCCCGACGACAAGGCGATGGCGCTGTTCCGCGCGGGCGAACTGCACCTCATCTCGATGCACCTGCTGTCGCTGTCCAACCTGTCGCGCCTGGTCGACCGGATGGCCGGGCGTGCAGGTTCGGCCGTGGCGCCGGCCGCGAAGCCGCCGGCTCAGTAGGCCGGGCGGTCCGCCGGCAGGCGCGCGGGGTCGAGCACGTCCAGCGCCTTCTGCGCCGACAGGCGCTTGAGCAGCAGGTCCAGCCGCTGCTCGTCCATCCGGGTGCGATCCAGGATCCAGCTGCGCCGCAGCGGCCGGTTGCTCATGAGCGACATCAGCCGCAGCACATCGGCGGTGCGCAGGTTGCCCGGCAGGTCGGGCCAGTGCTTCAGGCGGTAGATCAGGTCGCCGGGCAGGTCCGGCTCGGCGATGACGGTGTCGGGGAAGGACGATTCCAGCAGCTGCGGACGCGAGCCGCCGAACGAGGAACTCGTTCGCCTCGCCCACTCGGTGATCGTCTGGAACATGGTCACGCTGTTACCTCATCCGTACTGCGTAACAGAGTGTGTGCCGCCTGCGGAGTCCGGCATTAGGGATGCGCGCGGCGGACCTTAAGCCAGATGCGTAAGGGTTTGCGCTTCGTTTCCTGAGTCGAGCTTTACGTAAACCCACGGTCGCGCAAGTCATGGATGAGTTCACATCTCATTACCATCCGAGATGTGACGACTCGAGAGCAGCTGGCCGTGGAGGCCTGGAAAAAGGCCGACGCGGAAGCCCGCGAGGCCGAGCTGCGCCTCAAGGCGGCCTGGGATCAATACGAGATCCGCCGCGACGTCCCGCCCTCCGAGGACCTGATGGTCGAGGTCGCGCGGCTGCGCCGCCTGGCCAACGAAAAGCTCGGCGTGGCCATGATGCTGATGTCGCGCAAGGCCTGAGCCCGGCGACGAATCGACGGCATCTCAGGCCGCGAACAGCCAGATCACGAACAGCAGCAACGCGCCGGCGATGCCGGCGGCGAACGGCTCGATATCCAGCAGCAGCGGGGTCAGGCGCGACAGGAACCTGGGCATGGACTTCTCCCGGTGGACGGGCGGAAACCCATGATCCGCCGACGCCGCGAAAGCGCAACCGGGCGTCGCGATTGCAAACAACTCTCACGCGCGTAAAACCTGAAGGCCGGGCTCCCTTTCCTGATGGACGGATGCGATTGCAACATCTCGCAAACCCAGCGCCGAGCTGCGGACTTCCAGAATAGGCACGGGCCGGCGCGAATCCGGCCTCGGCTGGAGGAGGTCGGTATGTCCAGGGCATCGCCCGCTGCTCTCGTTGCCGCGCTACTGTTCGCGGCAGGCGGCGTCTCCGCGCAGACGGCGCCGCCCTACACCCTGGTCGAGCTCGGCACGCTGACGCAGGCGCACGCGCCGGTGGTCCGCGGGCCCAACGGCCGGGGCCAGGCCGGCGTGGGCGGGCGCGAAGTCGGCGCGGGCGTCGGCGGACGGCGCGGCCTCGTGCTCGAGCCCGGCGCGGGCGCGCGCCGCATGCCTGGCCCGGGCGCCGGCGACCAGCCGGCCACCGTCTTCGGCATCAACGACGACGGCGCCTACGTCGGCAGCACGAACACGGCGACGGCCGTGCGCGCGTTCGCCGGATCGCGGACCGGCGGCGTGAGGGAACTCGTGCCGCTGCCCGGCGACACGGCCAGCGTCGCGTTCGGCATCAACAGCCTCGGCCAGGCGGTCGGCTTCTCCAGCGGCGCGAAGGGCGAGCGGGCGGTGGTCTGGGACACGTCCGGCACGCCCGGCGCGCTGCCTTCGCTCGACGGTGCGACGGCCACGCGCGCCAACGACATCTCCAGCCGCGGCGACGTGGCGGGCGTCGCCACGCTGGAAGCCGGACGGCAGCCGGTGCTGTGGCTGCGCGGCCAGGCGCCGCGGACGCTCGATCTCATCGGCGGCGACACCAATGGCGAGGCGGTGACGGTCAACGCCCGCGGCGAGGCCGTGGGCTATTCGGGCAGCGCGACCGGCATGGCCCGTCACGCGGTGGTGTGGGCGCCGAACGGCGAGGCGACCTCGCTCGGCGGGCTGCCCGGCGGTCCCTCCAGCGAGGCGCTGGGAACCAACGACGACGGCAGCGTCGTCGGCACGGCCGGCGGGCACGCCTTCCTGTGGACGCGCCAGGGCGGCATGCAGGACCTCAACGATCTCGTCGCGCCTTCGCGGCTGGTGCTGACCAAGGCGACCGGCATCAACAACGCCGGCGACATCGTGGTGCTCGGCCATGAAGCCGCGGCCGGCGGCCACGATGAGCACGCGGGCCACACCTCGCCCGTGCGCATCTTCCTGATGCGTCCGGCGCGGCGATAACGGGCGGGAACGCGGCGCGCGCGGGCGGCGTCTATGGCCTGCACCAACCCACTGCAGGAGACCTGCCATGCGAAAGCTCTTCCTCGTCGCCTCGTTCCTCGCGAGCCTGGCCCTCACGTCCTACGCCCAGAAGGAGAAGGGCCCCTCGGACGCGGAGATCGCCCACATCGTCGTCACCGCCAACCAGGTCGACATCGATGCCGGGAAACTGGCCGAGAAGCAGGGCTCCGGCAAGGCCGTGAAGGACTTCGGCAAGCAGATGGTCACCGATCACACGGCGGTCAACAAGCAGGCGACCGAACTGGCCAAGAAGCTGAAGGTCAAGCCGGAAGACAACAAGACGAGCGCCGACCTCAAGAAGGGCGGCGAGGAGAACGTCGCCAAGCTCAGGAAGCTCAAGGGCAAGGAATTCGACAAGGCCTACGTGGACAACGAGGTGACGTACCACCAGGCCGTGCTGGACGCGGTCGACAAGACGCTCATCCCGTCCGCGCAGAACGCCGAGCTGAAGGCGCTGATCGAGAAGGTGCGGCCCGCCTTCGTCGCCCACCTCGACCACGCCAAGAAGCTGCAGGCGGACCTCGGCAAGTGAACATCCGTTCATGGGCCGGCGCGCTGCTGATGCTGGTCGCGCCGGCGCTGGCCGTGGCCGAGACGCATACGGTGGTCATCGACGGCATGCAGTTCCAGCCGGCCACGCTGGCGGTCAAGCGCGGCGACACGATCGTGTGGAACAACAAGGACCTCGTGCCTCACACCGCCACGGTCAAGGGCGGCTTCGACTCCGGCAACCTCGATCCCGGCAAGCAATGGCGCTGGACCGTGAGTGGTGACGGACGCATCGACTACATCTGCACCTACCATCCGGGGATGAAAGGCTCGTTGACGGTGCGTCCTTGAACGCGCAACCCATCCCCTGCATCGCGCTGATCGCGCACGACCGCATGAAGGATCGCATGGTCGCGCTGGCGCGCGAGTTCAAGTCCGTGCTCGAGCGCCATCGCCTGGTCGCCACCGGCACCACGGGCATGCGGCTGCGCGACGAGGTCGGCCTGGATGTCGAGTGCGTGCTCAGCGGTCCGCTGGGCGGCGACCTGCAAATTGGCGCGCGCCTCGCCATGGGCGAAGTGCAGTTCGTGGTCTTCCTGCGCGACCCGATGACGCCGCAGCCGCACGAGCCGGACATCAATGCGCTGGTGCGCGCATGCGACGTGCACGACGTCGCATGCGCCACCAACGTGGCGACGGCCCGGCTGGTGCTGGGCCAGCTCTAGCTCTTTAGCGACCGTCCTTGTCGGTCTAGCGCCCGTCCTTGTCGGAGTCGCCGGGGATCGCACGCTCGACCGTGTTGCTCACGCGGTCCCAGGCGTCACGCGCCGCGGGGCGGGCATGTTCCCATTCCAGCGACGAGTTGCCGCGCGCACGGTTCCAGTCGCGGCCGAGTTCCGGTTCCATCTCGTCGAACGAGCGATCCGGGTTGCGGTTGTACGACTCCACGCCGGTACGGTACGCGGGCTGGTAGTGCTCCCAGCTCACGTCCTTGCGCGCGTACGGGCGGCTCGCATGGTTCTCGCGCCAGTACTTGTCCTCGACGGCCGGGTCCGCCGCCTTCTTGCCGACCAGGGCGCCCGCAACCGCTCCGACCGCGGCGCCCACGGCGGCACCGACCGGGCCGGTCACACCGCCCGCCAGGGCACCCGTCGTCGCTCCGGCGGCCACGCCACCGAGGGCTGCGCCGGTGACTGCGCCCGCAGCGGTGCCGGCGGCCTTCTTCTTGGTTTCGGGGTTGTGCTTGTCCATGTGGTTCTCCGTTTGTTGAGGGGAAACCGGAAGGGTAGGGACAGGAGGGCGGGGCCCGTTTAGGAAACGGCGCAGGATCGGGCGTGCTGCATGCCTGCCGTGGCGTCGGACCAAGCAGACACAGCCGCACCGATACCCCGAACGGGGGATGGCCAGGCTCAGCGGTGCGCTACTAGGTTGGGCCGGCCGGCGCGGTCGTGTGGAAGGTGAATCGGGGGATGCCGATCCGGTATTCGCTGGGGGACGTGCTCAAGGACCTGAAGTAGGGCGGCGCAATGCCCCTTGCCTGCTCGACGACACCGCTTAATCCTTCATTAAGGTCGCATCGACAACATCCCTCGCATGCCTGAACACGGGCCGAACGAGGGAGATCACATGTCGAGAAACCCGCCGGGCTGCGTCAGCAGCGGAGGCACGGGCACGCCCGCGGCGCTGCCTTTCCTGACCGTCCACGCTCCCGGCGACGAAGGCCGGGCCGAGGTGGAGTCGTTCATCGCATCCGTCTACCGCCACCGGTTCGGCGCGCACCTCGAGCAGTTCGCGCCGTCGCTGGTCGCCGTGCGCGAACGCGGCCGCATCGTGGCGGCGGCGGGGTACCGCGATGCCGGAACCGGTCCCCTGTTCCTGGAGCAGTACCTGCCGCGTCCGGTCGAGGAACTGCTGGCGTTCCATACCGGCCGCCAGCCACCGCGTGCCTCCATCGTGGAAGTGGGGCATCTGGCGGCCGTGCAGGCGGGGCTGGGGCGGCGCCTGGTCGGCCAGCTCGGGGCGCACCTCGGCGGCCGCGGCTACCAGTGGGTGGTGAGCACGCTCACCCAGGAACTGCGACGGCTGCTGCTGCACATGGGTGTCGCGCCGCTGACCCTGGCGCCGGCGGATCCTGGCGCGCTCGGCGCGGCCGCGCGGCAGTGGGGTTCGTACTACGAGCACCGGCCCGTGGTCGTGGCCGGCCACCTGCCGCAGGCGTTGCGCCTGCTCCACGCGCGTGCGAGGCGGTTCGCATGACGTACTTCGACGAGACGGCCGTCGCCATGGCGGGCGAAAGCGGCCTGGTGCTCGGCCGCGGCGCGCTGCAGGCCGAGGTGGGCGGGTTCTCGCGGCGGCTGCGGGAAGAGGGCGTGCGCGTGCTGGCCACGCTCTTCGACAACTCGCCGGCCTGGGTCGTCGCCGATCTCGCCGCCGAGCTGGCCGGTGTGGTGCATGTGCCGCTGCCCGCGTTCTTCACGCCGGATCAGGTGAAGCACGCGCTGTCGGCCGCCGGGGTGGACGCGGTGCTCGTCGCCGGTGCGCTGGGGGCGCGCTGGGCGCCCGCGCCGGCGCAGCCCATCCACCTGCTGGAGCAGTCGCTGTCCCTGATCCGCCTGGCCGCGAAGCCCGCGCGACTGCCGGCGGGGACCAGCAAGATCACCTTCACCTCCGGCACGACCGGCACGCCCAAGGGTGTCTGCCTCGCTCCGGAAGCGATGCGTGGCGTGGCGGCGGGACTCGTGCAGGCGCTCGGGCCACTGGGCCTGCGGCGCCACCTCAACGCCTTGCCCTTCGCCGTGCTGCTGGAGAACGTGGCGGGCGTGCTCGCCCCGCTGGCCGCGGGAGGGATGTGCATCGCGTTGCCGCTGGCGCAGGTGGGGCTGTCCGGTTCCTCGAGCTTCGATCCCTCGAAGCTGCAGGCGGCCGTGGAAGCGCACGAGGCGGACAGCCTGATCCTGCTGCCGCAGATGCTCGCGACCTGGACCGGCTGGCTGCGGGCGATCGGGCGGCGCGCTCCGGCCGGCCTGCGCTTCGTCGCGGTGGGCGGCGCCGCGGTAGGCGCCCCCCTGCTGCTCGCGGCGCGCGCTTGCGGCATTCCCGCGTACGAAGGCTACGGGCTGTCCGAAGGATGCTCGGTGCAGACACTGAACCTGCCCGCCGCCGACCGTCCCGGCAGTGCCGGCCGGCCACTGCCGCACGCGCGGGTGCGGATCGCCGCCGACGGCGAAGTCGAGGTGGCCGGCCATCTGATGGCCGGGTATCTCGGCGATGCCTCGCCCGTGCCCGAGTGGTGGCCCACCGGCGACCTCGGCCGGCTGGATGCGGAGGGCTTCCTGCAGGTGCAGGGCCGCAAGAAGAACGTGCTGATCACCGGCTACGGCCGCAACGTCTCGCCGGAATGGGTCGAGTCCGCGCTGCGGAGCCAGGCCGGCATCGCGGAGGCCGTCGTGTACGGCGACGGGCAGCCCGCGCTGTCGGCGGTGCTGTGGCCGATGCCCGGCGTCACCGACGACCAGTTGCGCGGCAGCGTCCAGGCGGCGAACGAGCGCCTGCCCGACTACGCCCGCATCCCGCGCTGGGTCCGCGCCCGCGCGGCTTTCTCGGCCGCCAGCGGCCTGGCGACGGCGAACGGCCGTCCGCGGCGCGCCGAGATCCTGGCGGCCCATCCGGAGGTGTTGTCCTCCGGTTCCAACGATCGAACGGAGTCACCATGAGTTTTCACGAACGGCTTCTGGCCGAAACCGCGCAGGCCCGGCAAGGCCTGCTGGCCGCGCCCATCATCCAGGGCTGCCTGCGCGGGCAGGTGTCGGTCCCCAGCTACGTCGCGTTCCTGACCGAGGCGTACCACCACGTGCGGCACACCGTTCCCCTGCTGGCCGCCTGCCGCGATGCGCTCCCGGATCGCCACGACTGGCTCCGGGCGCCGCTGGACGAATACATCGCCGAGGAAGCGGGCCACGACGAGTGGATCCTGGACGACCTGCGCGCCTGCGGCGCCGATGCCGAGGCGGCGCGCCGCGGCCCGCCTCGAATCGCCACGGAGGTGATGGTCGCGTATGCGTACGACCAGGTCGCGCGCCGCAATCCGCTCGGCTTCTTCGGCATGGTCCACGTGCTGGAGGGCACCAGCGTGGCGCTGGCCCTGCAGGCCGCGGACAGCATCCAGCGGCCGCTCGGCCTGCCGGATTCCGCCTTCAGCTACCTGCGCTCGCACGGTACCCTGGACCAGGAGCACGTGGGGCATTTCCAGGGCCTGATGGACGCGATGGAGGACCCGGTCGACCAGGCCGACATCGTCCACGCGGCCCGGGTGTTCTACCGCCTGTACGGCGACGTGTTCCGGTCGCTCCCACTGCCGGCCGCGGCCGAAGCGGGAGCCCCGGCATGAAGGCGCGGGACGCGCGGGTGCTGCTCACCGGCGCGACCGGCGGCCTCGGCCGCCCGATCGCCGCGATGCTGCTGGAGGCCGGCGCCGGCGTGCTGCTGGCGGGCCGCTCGCCCGCGCGGCTGGCGGAGTTGGCCCGCGAGCTCGACCAGGATTCGCGCGAACGGTGCGACTGGCACGAGGCCGACCTGGCCGCGCCGGCCTCGATCGAGACGCTGGCGCGCGCGGGCACGCAATGGCGCTGCAACGTCGTCGTGCACGCGGCCGGCGTCCCGGCCTTCGGGCCGGCCGGGAGCCTCTCCGCGCAGGCGGTGCAGCGGGTGCTGGACGTCAACCTGCTGGGGCCGATGCTGCTCACGCAGGCCCTGCTTGCGGGACTGGCCGGACAGGCGCGGTCGCAGGTGATCTTCATCGGTTCGGTGCTCGGCGCGATCGGCCTGCCCGGGTTCTCCGCGTACTGCGCCAGCAAGTTCGGCCTGCGCGGCTACGCGCAATCGTTGCGCCGCGAGCTCGAGGACGGCCCCGTGCGCGTGCAGTACCTCGGTCCGCGCAGCACCCGCACGCCGTTCAACGAACCCGCCGTCGAGGCCTACAACCGCGCCACGCGCACGGCGATGGACGAGCCGGAGCGGGTGGCGCGGGAGGCGCTTCGCCTGCTCGAGGACGAAGCCGCCGAACGCTTCCTGGGCTTTCCGGAGCGGCTGGGCGTGCGCCTGAACGGCGCGGTGCCCACCTGGCTCGATCGCAGCTTCACGCCGCACCGGCGTGCCCTGGCGGAAACGCCCGCCGACCCCCTGCAACAAGGATGAACCCCATGTCACTTCGCACCGCTTCCATTTCCGCGCCGCTGCGCGGGCTCGTCCTGTCCGTCGCCGCGGTGGCGTGCGGCGCCCTGTCGCTGCCGGCCGCCGCGGCCGTCGAGGACGAGGTCCAGCAGCTGCAGCACGACTGGGAGGTGATCCGCTACCAGTCGCCGCCCGCCGAACGCGAGAAGCGCTTCGCCGACCTGGCGGGCCGCGCGCACCAGGTCAGCGAGGCCCATCCGGGCCGCAGCGAGCCGCTGGTCTGGGAGGGCATCATCGTGAGCTCGCTGGCGGGCGAGAAGGGCGGCCTCGGCGCGCTCGGCCTGGCCAAGCAGGCCAAGGCGCTGTACGAGTCGGCCATCCAGATCGACGGCAACGTGCTGGACGGCTCGGCGTACAACAGCCTGGGCGTGCTGTACTACAAGGTGCCGGGCTGGCCGCTCGGCTTCGGCGACAAGGCCAAGGCGCAGGAGCTGCTGCAGAAGGCGCTGCGGATCAACCCGGACGGCATCGACCCCAACTACTTCTACGGCGAGTACCTGGTCGAGACCCGGCAGCCCGACAAGGCGCCGCCCTACCTCGACAAGGCCCTCAAGGCGCCCGCGCGTCCCGGACGCCAGATCGCGGATGCCGGACGGCGCGAGGAGGCGCGCCAGCTGCTCGAGAAGCTGCAGGCCGGGCGCTGACCGCCGGCGCCACGCTCACCGGCTGCGCAGCACGGCCCTCACGCCGCGTCCGGCGGCCCCGCTGCCGTACTCCAGCACCAGGCCGTGCAGCTGGGCGATGCTGCGGGCGATGGACACGCCCAGCCCGCTGCCGGGCTCCTGTTGCCCGGCCGACCGGGCGAAGCGCGAGCCCATGGCGGCGAGCGTTTCGGGGGCGAGCGGCGGCCCCTCGTTCTCCACCTCGATGCACTCGCGTCCCATGCGCAGCGTGACCGTGCCGGCCTCGGGCGAGTAGCGGGCCGCGTTGTCGACCAGGTTGCGCAGCAGGGCGGCGAGCAGGTCCGGATCGCCCAGGATCGGCAGGGCGGGACGGCCGCCCGCGGGCCACTCGCAGGCGAACTCGATGCGGCGGCGGCGCAGCAGCGGCAGCAGCTCGCTCGCGACCTGCTCCACCACCTGCGGCCAGTCGATCTCGGCGGTCAGCCGCGCCACGTCGGCCGCGTCGGCGCGCGACAGCGTCAGGAGCTGGGCGACCAGCCGCTCGAGGCGGTCCAGTCCGCCTTCGAACTTCGCCTCCGCCTGCCTGCGCTGCGCGTCCTCGGCGCGCCGCACCACGTCCCACTGCGCCCGCAGGAAGGCCATGGGGGTGCGCAACTCGTGCGCCGCGTCCGCCGTGAAGCGGCGCTCGCGCACCAGCAGCTCGCCGATCCGCGAGAACAGCCCGTTCATCGCCGCGAGGAGCGGCCGCAATTCGGAGGGGGCGGCCTCGGGGGGCAACGGCGCGAGGTCGTCGGCACGCCGCTGCGAGAGCTGGCGGCTCAGGGTGGTCAGCGGAGCGAGCGCGCGCCGCACCGCCCAGGCCATGGCGGCCAGCAGGACCGGCAGCACGAGCAGCCAGGGCACGAGCTGGCTCAGCGTGAGCGCGCGCACGACCTCGTCGCGCTCGTAGGTCTTCTGCGCGGTGGCGACCAGCCGCGACCCGTCCGGGGACTGCAGGTAGTACACGCGCCAGCGCTCGCCGGCGATGGTGTCCTCCATGAAGCCGGAGGCGTCGGCCCGGCGCCGCAGCAGGCCCCCTTCGCGGTCGTTCGCCACCAGCCGGCCGCGCGCATCCCAGACGGCGACGGCGAGGTCGCGCACGTCGGCCTCGCCCGTGTTGCGCGGACCGTTGGGCGGAGACCAGAGGCCGCCCTCGGGTTGCACAGGCACGCTGGCCTGCAGCTGCTGGGCGAAGCGGATCAGCTCCGTGTCGAACAACTCGTCCACCTCGTGCCGCACCCGGTCCAGCGAGTACAGGAAGGCGAGGCCCCACACGAGCGGCGCGCACAGCGCCAGGTAGACCAGGAGCCGGCGCTGCAGGCTCATGCCTCCTCCCCGCAGGAACCCAGGGCATAGCCGACGCCGCGCACGGTGCGCACCACGCTGGGATCGATCTTGCGGCGCAGGCGATGCACGTGCACCTCGAGCGAGTTGCCCTCCGGCTCGCTGCCGCTCCAGTCGTAGAGCTTCTCCTGCAGGCGCGCCTTGGACAGCACGCGCTCCGGTTCCGAAAGCAGCACTTCGAGCAGGCCGCACTCGCGCGAGGTCAGTTCCACAGGCCGGCCCCGCCAGCGGACGGTGCGCGAGGAAGGTTCGAACTCGAGCAGGCCATGCTGCCAGACGGCCTGCGCGCGGCCGGAGGAGCGGCGCTGGACCGCGCGCAGGCGGGCCGACAGTTCGTCCAGCGCGATCGGCTTGACCAGGTAATCGTCGGCCCCGGCGTCCAGGCCTTCGACGCGCCGCTCGATGGCGTCGCGCGCGGTGAGGATCAGCACCGGAAGTTCGCGCCCCCGCTCGCGCCAGCGGCGCAGCCACGCGAGCCCGTCCTTGCCGGGCAGCCCCAGGTCGAGCACGGCGCCGTCGTACGACGCCGCGGCCAGAGCGGCATCGGCGCGCTCGCCGCTGTCGAACAGGTCGACCGCATGGCCGCGCTGGCGCAGGCCGGCGGCCAGCGCCTCTCCCAGCTGCGGGTCGTCCTCGACGATCAGGATGCGCATGGTCGTGCGCGAGTATGCATTCGGCATGGCTGGAGAGGAGCGTTCAGGCATCGAAGATCCCGCGCTGGAGATGGCGGGTGAACAGCCGCACCCATGTGCCCGGCGGGTAGAAGGCGCGCGCCCCGGGACCGCGCACGCAGATGCTTCCGTCGGAGACGATCTCCACGCGGTAGTCGAGGGGGGTGCGCCCCGTCGCGGCGACCAGCCGGCGCGCGGCGCGCGTCAGCCGCGCCGAATGCCGGAAGGTCGGGTCACGCGTACTCATGAAGGCATACATGGCGGGCGGGTCCGGCCAGGACGCCGCGATCCTCCAGCCCGCATGCTGGCGGCCGGCGATTAACGCCACATTTACGGGAGGAGGGGAGGCGTCTCCTTCCAGCCGGTTTCGTTCGGCTCCGCGGGGACGACAGGGCCGGCGAAGTTGACGCCCCCGGCCGTGTTGCCGAGGCTCATGGGGCGCCTCGGATGAAGGGTGGCAAGGTGGCCGTCACGGGCCACGGAACAATCTAGGAGGTGCCTGGCGGGGCGATTTGACGCCGGTCAGGCGACGGCGCCGGTCACGAAAAAGCCCCGCAACCGTGACAGCTGCGGGGCCTGTGTTCGTGGTGCCGGAGAGAGGAATCGAACCCCCGACCTTCTCATTACGAATGAGCTGCTCTACCGACTGAGCTACTCCGGCGACCGAAGCGCGAGATTATAGCGTCGGGCTGAGTCCCGTTCGCGGGGGTGGTGCCGCGAACCGCCGGCGGGGGCCGCTGGTCGAGGTGGCGAACCAGGGCGTCGAGCACGAAACGCTGGTTGCCGGGGCGCGAGAAGGTGTGGTCCGCGTCGGGGACGTAGGCCATGCGGAAGCCCGGATGGGCGCGCATGCGGCGGCCGTCGGGGCCGAAGTGGAACTCCACGTAGTCGCGGCCGTCGTCGTTGTCGGAGACCAGCATCAGCACGTCCACGCCGCGGCGGCACAGGCGTCGCATCTTCGCGCCCAAGGACTGCTGTCCCTCGCCGCCGAGGCCCAGCGCGCGGCGCAGGCGGGCGCCCGCCAAGGCCAGGAAGCGGCCCGCGATCAGGCGCAGGTTGACGTCGCCGCGCACCAGCTTGCGCCAGGCCTCGGGCTGGAACATCGCGCGGCGGTAGTAGTCGGTCGACTTGGCGTACTGCGTCATCGAGTTCTGCCAGGTGTCGCCGGCCTTGCCCGGCGTCCACTCCAGCAGGCGCGAGTTCATCAGCACCAGCCCGCCCACGCGCGGCTCGGCCAGCGCGGTCTGGAACGCGACGTACGAGCCCGAGCAGATGCCCATCAGCACGAAGTCCTTGCAGCCGTGCGCGGCCAGCGCGTCGAGCGCGACGCGCACGTCCTGCGCCGAGGCCTTGTCGTAGAGGTTGGCCCAGGGCTTGCCCGGCTCCGGTTCGCTGTCGCCGATGCCGGCCAGGTCCAGCCGCAGCACCTGGTAGCCCGCGGCCGCCATCGTGCGCGCGGCGTTCACGTAGAACCGGTGCGGGCCGATGCGGTAGTTGCCGCCCACGTTGAGCAGCACCACGCCGACCTGCCGGTGCTGCGGCGGCGCCGAGCCGGACACCGGTTCGGACAGCACGCCGCACAGCGATTCGCGCGGCCCCAGGCGCAAGGTGCTCTCGACGACGTCGCCGGTGAGACGCGCGCGATCGCATCGCGGTGCGGCGGTCCGGGGCGCGTCGGGCCGGAAAGCGGCGGCCGGCGACTCGGCCAGCCATCCGGTGAGCGATGCCAGCGTCTCCGGCGTGAGCACGCCTTCGCGCGGCTCGCCCACCATGGCCGCGTAGCCGGGCCAGCGCTCGAAGCGCGTGTCGGCGCCCAGCGCGCGCATCGCCTTCGGCAGCGGGCCTTCGGCGGGAAGGTCGTCGCGGCCGATGACGAGGACGCGCGCAGCCGGCCGCTGTGCGGGTCGCGCGGCGTCCAGCGCATGCAGCGCCTCCAGCGTTTCGGCGGTGTAGGGCTGGCCGAAGGCGAGCAGCGTGCCGTCGTCCAGTTCGGTGCCGCTGGCGCGCATCTCGCGCGCGAACGCCTTGCCGCCGGCGCACGGCGCCCACAGCAGCAGGCTGTCCACGCCGCCGAGGCGCGCCGCGGCTTCGACCGCCATCGTGGCGCCCAGCCGCAAGCCGAACAGCGCGACCTGCGTGGCGCCCGTGCTGGCGCGTGCCTGCGCCACCGCGGCCTCGATGCCGGCCAGCCAGGCCTCGACGCGCGCGGGCTGCAGGTCGTCGCCGGCGGAATCGCCCGTGCCCGGATAGTCGAACCGCAGCACCGGAAAGCCGGCCGCGGCGAAGTGGCGCGCGAGCTGCACGTAGGTCGGATAGCTGCAGATCGCCTCGTAGCCGATCGGCGGGCACATCACGACGGCCAGGTCGCGGCCCGGTTGGGCGGGTGGATGGAACCAGCCGAAGCACCAGCCATCGGCGACGTCGAAGGTGAAAGGCGAGGCTTGCGGGGGATTCATCGTTTCTGGGAAGACTCCACGGGAACGGCCGCGGAGGTGTTGAGGGCCAGCAGCTGGCCGGCGAACTCGGCGCCGGCACGCGTGCGGCGCAGGCGCACCTGCCGCGACGCACCGGGCGCGAGATGGAAGTGCTCGTCCTCGGCCTGCCAGCCGGGGACGTCGAAATGGAGGTCCAGCGCGAGTCGGCGCGTCGAGACGGTGAGGCTTGCGATGTCGCCGCTCTGTTCGACGGCCGTCGCCTGCAGGCCGATGTCCGTGCCGCGCTGCGCGAGCATGTCGCCCAGCCCGAGCGGGAAGAGGAGGTTCTCCGCGACGACGTCGCCCGTGGCCCCGTCGAGCAATCGCGCCGCGATGACGTCGCAAGTCGGCGGACCGAAGCGGTAGGCGTGGTTCAGGTCGAGGAAGCGGCCGAGTACGTCGATGCAGGAGGTCGTCTCGCCGCCGCGCGCCTGCAGCCGCAACGTGCGCCGGCCTTCCGCGATGCGCACCTCGCCGTCGCGCCAGGCGGCGACTTCGAGCACCACCTCGCGCGCTTGCGAAGATTCGTTCACCGCGTGCGCCATCACGCCGTTGCCGCCTTCGTCGGTGAGGAACACCGCGACCGGCTGCAGCACGCCGCGCAAGCCATGCCAAACCGACTTGGGCGCGCCCCGGTCGTCCAGCACGCCCCAGCCGGAGCCCGCCCACAGGTCGCGCAGGAACAGCAGCATCGCGCCGCCGCAGTCCGAGCCGGGCCGGCGCCATTCGGCGAACGCGGCCTGCATCGCTTCGCGCGTCGCGAGCCGGCCGAGCGCGAGATAACGGTCGTGGTCCTGGTGCCGCAGCCGCGCGGGATCGACGCCGAACAGCCGCTGCACGTAATGGTCGCGCACGTCGTCGAAGTCCCAGCCGGCGCCCAGGTCGCGCGGCGAGCGCGATTTCCACTGCGGATGGTGCAGGCGCGTGTCGCGGCCGCCGGGCATCCGGTCCAGCGTGCTCGCGGCGGGCACGTTGGCGAAGGCCAGGCATTCGGTGGCGAATTTCAGGCCGCTGCGGCGCGCGTCGTCCAGCGGGCGCTCGTACGCGCCGACGCCGTAGTACGAGGTCGTGCCGGAACTCGCGATGTGAGGGAACGCGCCGCCGTGCGCGCTGGAGGGCCAGTAGGGCAGGGCGGGCGCCTCGGTCGCGCACAGCTCGGGCAGGGTCTCGTGGAAGAAGCGCGGCCGCCAAAGCTCGGCGGGCGCGCCCCACATCGCGGCCTGCTGCTCGACCTCGCTGTTGCCGCACAGGACGGCCAGGCAGGCGTGGTGCGAGAGGCGATGCAACTGCCGGCGTGCTTCCTCGGTGGCCGAAGCGGCGAAGGCGCCATCGTCCAGCGGGTAGTCCATGCTGGCGAACATGAAGTCCTGCCAGACCAGCACGCCCAGCTCGTCGCAGGCGTCGTAGAAATGGTCTTCCTCGTAGACCATCGTGCCGGCGAGCCGCAGCATGTTCATGCCGGCGTCGCGGGCCTGGCGCACGGCTTCACTGCAGCGCTCGGGCGTGGACCGCAGGCTCACGGGATCGAGCGGCGTCCAGCCCGCGCCGCGGCAGAAGATGCGTTCGCCGTTCACCTTGACGGCGAAGCCGTCGTTGGCGGTGTCGACTTCGATCGTGCGGAATCCGATGCGACCCAGCGCGATGCACCGCTGCGAGCCGTCGCGCGACTGCACGCGCAGGGACGCTTCGTACAGCGCCGGCTCGCCGTGCGTGTGCGGCCACCACAGCTCCGGGCGGGTGATCTCGAGTTGCGCGAACGGACCGGACAGCGGTGCGCGACAGGCGTTGCCGTTGCGCTCCAGCACGAGCTCGGCGGCTTCCACTTCGCGCTGCCAGGCTGGCGGTGCATCGAGCGACAACCGGACGCGTCCCGCGCCGCCGACCACCTCGGCCTGCAGCCGCCAGGCGACCGAAGCTTCGAGAGCGTCCGCGCACCACACGTCGCGCCACGGCCCGACCACCGCCGCCGGCGGCGACCAGCCAGGCGTGCGTCCGAGCAGCGTGGTGCGCAGCCAGCGCAGCTGCTGGTGCGCGACCATCGGCGTCCGCCAGCGCGGACGCGGGCGGCGGCGCGCGAGTTCGGCCTGCAGCGAGCCGAAGCGGATCAGCAGCTCGTTGTCGCGCGGTCGCAATGCCTCGTCGATGCGAACGCGGTGCGCGTGGAACATGTTGCTGCTGGAGAGAAGCGGCTGTCCGTTGAGCGATACCTCGGCCAGCGTCGCGAGCCCGTCGAACCCGAGCACGCTGCCGTGCGCGAACTCCGGCGCGTCGAAGCGCGCCGAATACCACCAGTCCTGCGCATCGAAGTCGCGCGCCGGACCATCGAGCGACCACTCGCCGCGCTCGCGCAGGGCGGCCGCGGCGGTGACCGGTCCGGAGATCTCCAGCCAGGGCGCGCCGTCGCCCGGCGCGGGGGCGCCGGGTCCGGTCGCGGCCAGGCGCCAGCGCGCCGGCAGCATCGCGGCGCTCAGGCCGCGATCAGTTCACGCAGCGCGCGCTCGATCGAGCTGATGCTGCGAAACACGTTGCGCTTGAGCATGTGGTCGGGGAACTCGACATCGAACTCGCCCTCGAGCGCCAGCATCACGTTGACGCTGGCATGCGATGTCATGCCCGACTGGTACAGGTCGGCGTCGGCCGGCAGCTTCTCGGGATCGGTGCCCAGTCGTCCGTGGTCGCGAAGCACGCGGCGGATCGACAAATCTGCGTCTTGCATGGTGTTCATGCAGCCGATTCTTGGACGCCCCCTTGCTCGGCCGTGTCGGACGCCACCGCAACCACGGCGGCGGCGTAGTCTCCGTCATGGCTCAAACAGACTAGTGCTCTGGCTCCCCCGGCGTTCCGCATCGCTTCCAGCGCCTTGCCATGCAGCGCCAGGCCGCAGCTGCCATCTTCATTGCGCAGCACTTCGATCTCCCGCCAGTCGACGCCCACTTCGCTGAGGGATAGCGCCTTGATCGCCGCTTCCTTGGCCGCGAAACGTGCCGCCAATCTTTCGGCGCGCTGTTGCGGAACCGCGCGCGCATACGCCGCTTCGGCCGGCGTGAACATGCGGTCCTCGAAGCGTTCACCGAAGCTGCGAAGCGATTCCTCGATGCGAGGGATGTGGACGATGTCGATGCCCAGTGCGACGACGCGCACGCCGGTTCCGACTAGTCCGTTCGAGAGGGCATGGATGAGTTTTTCGGTCTGCATTTCGCGGCGTGGATCACCCCACGGATCGGTATCGCGGTGCTATTGTCCACCTGTCTTCCTCATGCATAGGCATCGCTCGCATTCATGGATTCACCCACGGCTCCGGCCTTCACACAGCTCATCGAATCCGTGCGCAAGGTGTGCGCGGAAGTTGCCGCCGCGCAGGCCCCTGACGTCGACGCCAAGGCGCGCTTTCCTATAGAAACACTCGCCGCCTTGCGCGAGTACCACGTGCTCTCCGCGGCCGTGCCCAAGGAGCTGGGCGGCGGCGGCTGCAGCATGCAGGAGCTCACGCAGATCTGCGCCACGCTGGCGCAAAGCTGCGGCTCCAGCGCGATGGTGCTCGCCATGCACTACATCCAGGTGGCCTGCATCGCGCGCCACGGGATGGAGAGCGAATTCTTCCGCGGCTACCTGCGCGACCTGGTCAAGCGCCAGTACCTGCTGGCCTCGATGACCTCGGAGGTCGGCACCTTCGGCGACACGCGCTCCAGCGTGTGCGCGGTGATGCGCAGCGAAGGGCGCTTCCGCCTGGACAAGGACGCCACCACCGGCTCGTATTGCGCGCACTCCGACGCCATCCTGGTGACCTGCCGCCGCGACGAGTCCGCCGCGCGCAGCGACCAGGTGCTGGTGCTGGTGCGGCGCGAGGACTGCACGCTGACGCAGACCACCAGCTGGGACACGCTGGGCATGCGCGGCACCTGCAGCCCGGGCTTCAAGCTCGCGTCCGGCGGCGACGAGCAGCAGATCCTGCCCGCCGCCTTCGCCGACATCTCGGCCCAGACCATGGTGCCGTACTCGCACATCCTCTGGGCCTCGCTGTGGTGGGGCATCGCCGCGGGCGCGGTGGCGAAGGCGGCGCAGTTCGTGCGCGGCCAGGCGCGCCAGAACCCCGGCACGGTCCCGCCCACCGCTTCGCGGCTGGCGGAGGTGTCGGTGCAGCTGCAGGCGCTCAAGCAGAACTGGGTGGCGGCGGCGCGCGACTTCGACGACCTGGGCGATGGCCCGGGCGCGCGCGAGGAGCTGCTGTCGATGGCCTGGGCCCTGCGCCTGAACAACCTGAAGATCGCCTGCTCGGAAGAGGCGCCGGAGATCGTTCAGCGCGCGCTGAAGATCGTCGGCATCCTGGGCTACAAGAACGACAGCCCGTTCAGCCTGGGCCGCCACCTTCGCGACGCGCTCTCGGGCGCCCTCATGATTTCCAACGATCGCATCGCGGCCAAGAACGCCTCGATGCTGCTGGTCCACAAGGAGGCCGCGTGATGGACGCGCGCACGTACGACATCGAAGCATTCACCGAAGGCCTGATCGAGAACGGCCTGATCCTGCCCACCGGCATCCGCGGCGCCTACGGCCGCGGTCCCGTGTTCGAGGACATCCTGCGCGCCTTCAACGACCTGGTGACGCGCATCGCCGCGCCCGACAAGGCGCAGGAGCTGATGTTCCCGCCGATCCTGGCGCGGGCCATGATCGAGAAGGTCGGCTACATGGACAACTTCCCGCAGCTGGCGGGATCGGTGCACAGCTTCATGGGCAGCGACCGCGAGGCGCGCGAGCTCTCGGCCAAGGTGCACGCCGGCGAGCGCTGGGAAGACCTGCTGTCGCCCACCGACGTGATGCTCACGCCGGCGGCCTGCTACCCGGTCTATCCGACGTTCACCGGACTGCTGCCCGAGGGCGGCAAGCTGGTGACGGTGATGAACTGGGTGTTCCGCCACGAGCCTTCCGACGAGCCCACGCGGCTGCAGCACTTCCGCATGCGCGAGTTCATCCGCGTCGGCAAGCCCGACCAGGTGGTGCAGTGGCGCGATGCCTGGCTGGAGCGCGGCCTCAAGCTGCTCGAAGGCCTGGGCCTGCCGGTGCAGAGCGACGTGGCGTCCGATCCGTTCTTCGGCCGCGCCGGCAAGATGATGGCCGCCGGCCAGGTCGAGCAGCGCCTGAAGTTCGAGATCCTCTGCCCGGTGATCTCGCGCGAGAAGCCCACGGCCATCTGCTCTTTCAACTGGCACCAGGACCACTTCAGCGCCAAGTTCGGCATCCGCAACGCCGACGACTCGGTGGCGCACACCGCTTGCCTCGGCTTCGGCCTGGAGCGCGTGACGCTGGCGCTGATCAAGGCGCATGGTTTCGATCCGGCCGACTGGCCCGCTCGCGTGCGGGAGCAACTCTGGCCGTGATGCTGTCGCAAACGACGGGAGACCGCTTGAACACCCTCGCCGCCCTGCCCGGGCTGACTCCGGAGAGCTACCGGCGTCACGGGCTGCACGGCGACAACGCGGCCTGGCCCGAGAAGAACTGCTACGCCGACCTCTGGATCGGTTTCCTGCACACGCTGGGACTGGAGCCGCTGGCCATGCTGCCGTTCACGGTGGCGGTGGACTTCGAGGGCGACCAGTGGACCTTCTTCAAGCCGCCGCTCACCGAGCTGCGCACGCTGTACGGGGTGGACGTGCAGGAGCTCACCGTCTGGCGGCCGCTGATCGAGCATGCGAAGGAGCACCTGGGCGCGGGCAAGCTGATCAGCACCGAGTCCGATGCGTTCTGGCTGCCCGACACCGCGGGCACCGACTACCGCCGCAGCCACACCAAGACGACCATCCTGATGGCCGACCTGGACCTGGGCCGCGAGCGCCTCGGCTACTTCCACAACGCCGGCTACTACGAGCTCGAGGGCGAGGATTTCCGGCAGCTGTTCCGGGTGGATGCCGCGCCCGATCCGGCGCACATGCCGTTCTTCGCGGAAGTGGTGCGCATCGACCGGCTGGTGCGCCGGTCGGCTTCGGACCTGTCGGACCTGTCGTTCGAAATGCTGCAGCAGCACTTCGCCTGGCGGCCGCGCGTGAATCCGTTCTCGCGGTTCGCGGCGCGGCTGGCGCAGGACCTGCCCGCGATGCGCGCGGAAGGGCTGGCGTTCTACCACCAGTGGGCCTTCGCCTCGGTGCGGCAGGCGGGCGCGGCCTTCGAGCTTCTGGCCGCCAACCTGCGCTGGCTGGCGCAGCAGGGCTATCCGGAACTGGCCGAGGCCGCCGAGCGCTTCGAGGCGATCGGCTCGGCCAACAAGACGCTGATCCTGAAGGGCGCGCGCGCCGTCAATTCGGGACGCCCGCTCGCGGCCGACGACCTCCTGCAAGGCATGGCGGCGGACTGGGAGCGGGGGATGGCGGTGCTGTCGAACCTGCTGGTCGACGATTGAAGGGGCCCGCCGGGCGCGGGCCCGGCGCTCAGGCCTGGGCGGCCAGGCGGGAATCGCCCTTGCGTTCCAGGCGCGGGCCGGCGGGCGCCGGCACTTCCGGGTCGAAGAACGACTTTTCCAGGTGGCGCGAGAAGCGCGCCAGCCAGTTGTCGCGCGAATAGAAGGCCATGCCGCGCGGGCCGGACACGCGCACCAGCCCGTCGGGCTGTACGTCCACCTTGAAGCCCGAGGGATCGCGACCGCGGGCCTGCAACAGGCGGGCCATCAGGTCGTGTTCGTCGAGGGTGATGTTGATCTTGTTCACGCCTCGAGGATGAACGCGGGCCAGCCTGAGCGGTAGGCGACGGAAGAGGCTCTGCTTGTAGGACGGCGCCGCGCCGAGCCAGCCCGGCACTCGCCCCGTCGCACGCAGAGCCACAAAACTGTCCTACGGCCGCGCCTCGCGGCCGTGGCGACCATGGGGGCCAGGGAGAAGTACGAACATGGCCCCCGAAGACGCAGGACTGGTAGGTACCCCCTATTTCTGGACGGGCATAGGCGCGGCCGTCGTCGCCTGGCTGGTGGTGATGGTGGCGCTCTGGGCGAGCTGATCGCCGGCTGACGGCGGGCGGGACCCGCCGCTCGAGCGGGTACGATGCCCGGGCGCCCGCTCGCGCCCGATTCGCCTTCAGGATGCCTTCCCGCCGCTCGACCGCCGCCGACGCCGCGCAAACCTCATTCGATTTCGACACGCCGCCGCCCACCGGCTGGGACGGCGGCTTCATGGTCGTGCACGGCAACCATCCGGAGTCGCTGCGCGACCTGATGGTGGCCTGGATGCGCGGCCATCCGCTCGCGCCGCTGGAGAACGAGCAGGTGCTGGTGCAGAGCAACGGCATCGCGCAGTGGCTCAAGCTCTCGCTCGCGGCCGATCCCTCGCAGGGCGGCGCGGGAATCGCCGCCGCCATCGACACCGAACTCCCCGCGCGCGCGCTGTGGAACGTGTACCGGGCGGTCCTGGGCCGCGACGAGGTGCCGGCCGAATCGCCGTTCGACAAGCCGCGCCTGGTGTGGCGATTGATGCGTTTGCTGCCCGCGCTGCTGGAGCGGCCTGCGTTCGAACCGCTGCGCCGGTTCCTGCAGGACGACGACGATTTGCGCAAGCGCCACCAGCTCGCGTTGCGGCTGGCCGACCTGCTGGACCAGTACCAGGTCTATCGCGCCGACTGGCTGGCGCGCTGGGCCGCGGGCGACGACGTGCTGGTGCGTCCCGACGGGCGCGACGAGCCCGTGGCCGAAGCGGTGCGCTGGCAGCCGCAGCTGTGGCGCGAACTGCTCGCCGACGCGGGCGCGGCCGGCGCTTCCAGCAGCCGGGCCGAGGTGCATCGCCGCTTCCTCGCCGCGGTGGCGGCATGGGGCGGCGCGGCACCCCGGGGGATGGCGCGACGCATCACGGTGTTCGGCATCTCCACGCTGCCGCGCCAGTCGCTGGAGGTGCTGCATGCGGCTTCGCGCTGGTCGCAGGTGCTGCTGTGCGTGCACAACCCTTGCGAGCACGACTGGTCGCACATCGTCCCCGAGCAGGCGCTGCAGCGCGCGCGCCGGCAGTCGCGGCGGCCCGGCTGGACCGGCGAGCCTTCGGAGGACACGCTGCATCTGTCCACGCATCCGCTGCTCGCGGCCTGGGGCCGGCAGGGGCGCGACTTCATCCGGCTGCTGGACGACTACGACCAGCCGCAGGACTACCGCGGCCGGTTTTCCGCGATCGGCGAGCGCGTCGACCTGTTCGAGGCCGGTCCGCAGGACAGCCTGCTGCGGCAGCTGCAGGACGACATCCGCGAGCTGCGTCCGCTGGGCGAGACGCGCAGGCAATGGCCGGCGGTGGATGCGTCGCGCGATCGCTCGATCGCCTTCCACGTCGCCCACGGCCGCCAGCGCGAGGTGGAGATCCTGCACGACCACCTGCTGGCCGCGTTCAGCGAAGACCCGACGCTGCGGCCGCGCGACGTTATCGTGATGGTCCCCGACGTGGCCGACTACGCCGCCCACGTGCAGGCGGTGTTTGGCCGGGTGGAGCGTGAGGACGACCGCTACATCCCGTTCGGCTTGTCCGATCGCGGCCAGCGATTGCGCGAGCCGATCATCGCGGCGCTCGACCAGCTGCTGTCGCTGCCGCAATCGCGCGTCGCGGCCGGCGAGGTGCTGGACCTGCTGCAGGCGCCCGCGCTGCGCGAGCGCTTCGGCATCGCCGAGGAGCAGTTGCCGCTGGTGCGTTACTGGCTGGAATCGGCCGGCGTGCGCTGGGGGCTGCATGCCTCGCACCGCGAATCGCTCGGACTGCCCGCGGACCTGGAGCAGAACAGCTGGTCGTTCGGCCTGCGCCGGATGGTGCTGGGTTACGCGGTGGGCGCGGGCGAGGCGTGGGACGGCATCGAGCCGATGGCGGGCGTGGGCGGGCTGGAAGCGGCGCTGCTCGGGCCGCTGGTGCGGCTGGCGCAGTCGCTGGAAGAGTTGTGGAATGCGCTGCGCGAGCCGGTGGCGCCTGTGCAGTGGGCGGCGACGTTGCGCTCGCTGCTCGACGACTTCTTCGTCGCGCCGGATGGAAGTTCGGAGGGCCTGACGCTGCTGCGCGCACGCGCGGCGCTCGATGAGTGGGAGAGTTCGTGCGCTGCGGCAGGCCTCGTCGAGCCGCTGCCGCTGGCCGTGGTGCGCGAGCACTGGCTCGGCGCGCTGGAGCCGCCCGCGCTGCAGCAGCCGTTCTTCGCGGGCGGGGTCACCTTCGCTTCGCTGATGCCGATGCGGGCGATCCCGTTCCGCCGCGTGGCGCTGCTGGGCATGAACGACGGCGACTATCCGCGCAGCCGCACGCCCATGGACTTCGACCTCATGGCCGGCGATCACCGGCCGGGCGATCGCTCGCGGCGCGAGGACGACCGTT
>Ga0247821_10000392_pt1 | contig 24551 bp, 18 predicted proteins | sample 13C_Glycerol_Day_FD_192481 | JGI IMG/M metagenome (GOLD analysis project Ga0247821, IMG submission 192481) | Soil microbial communities from agricultural site in Penn Yan, New York, United States - 13C_Glycerol_Day14 | ecosystem: Environmental > Terrestrial > Soil > Agricultural land | place... | reverse complement strand
TCTCACACCCTCCCTCCAGCGCCACGAAGCTGACTGAGGCAGGCGCAATTTCACGCATGCATTCCGGCAACAACGCCACCCCAAACCCCGCCTGAATCAGCTGCAACTGGGTGGTCTTGCGCGACAGCACCTGCGCCGCGCGCGGGAAAAAGCCCGCCTCCATGCACATCGAGGCCGACAGGTAGCTCAGCCCACCACGGTCCCGGTGCGGAATGGAAATGAAGCGCTCCTCGCGCAACTGCTCAAGCCTCACCTGTGCCGCACCAGCCAGTGGATGCCCGTCGGCAACCGCCAGCAGCAGTGGCTCGCTGAACAGTTCATGCAGCAGCACCCCTTCATGCTGTCGCAACACAGGCAAACGCAGCAGGCCGATATCCAGGCGTCCATCAGCAATATCCTCCAGTTGCGCCTCCGACGACTGCTGGGCAATTTCCAGTGAAACCCCTGGGTTGTCGCGCAAGTAGCCGCCCAGGCGAGCCAGCAGCGGGCCGGTCAGCGGTACGGTACTGGAGTGGTTCAGGCGCAGGCTGCCCTGCAGCCCTTCACCAATGTCGCGGGTCACCCGCTCGGCCTGCGCCAGGTCGGCCAGCAAGCGCCGTGCCCGTTCCAGCAAAGCCTGGCCGGCCAGGGTCAGGCGTGGCAGACGCGCGGTGCGCTCGAACAGTGGCGTACCCAGTTGCTGCTCCAACTCCTTGATCTGTCGGCTCAGCGCCGACTGGGCGATGTACAGCCGCTCGGCGGCAGCGCTGAAGCTGCCGCATTCGGCGATTTCCACGAAGTAACGCAACTGGCGAATCGACGTCATGTCATGCCTTTTCGAGATGGGTGTGGCGATAAAGGCATATTAGTCGGCATGGCTCGTGGCTGGCTAACCTTTGCCTGTCTTCCGAGGAATCGTTGCCATGCTCGCCCAACTATCGTTTTCCGGCCTTGACTGGCTACCCATCCTGCTTGGTGTCGGCGTTGCCTACATCGTCTTCGGTATCGCCGGCTTCGGCACCGCGCTGGTGGCCGGCCCAGTGCTGATCCACTTCATGCCGCTGTCGCGGATCATTCCGCTGCTGGTGCTGCTGGACTTCGTCGCAGCCTTCGGCAACCTGTTGCCCTCGCGCCGCGATGTCGTGCGCAGCGAACTGCTGCGGCTACTGCCGTTCATGGCCATTGGCTGCACGCTGGGTGTGGTATTCCTGCTGCAGCTGAAGTCCGACCTGTTGCTGCTGCTGATGGGCCTGTTCGTCACGGCCTATGCCGTGTACGGGCTAGCGGTGAAGGTGCGGCCGGCCAGCCTGTCCGGTTTCTGGGCAATGCCCATGGGTACGGCAGGCGGGCTGTTCGGTGCCTTGTTCGGCAGCGGCGGCTTCCTTTATGCGCTGTACCTGAGTGCCCGGCTGGAGGCCAAGGAGCAGGTACGCGCCACCCAGAGCGCGCTGATCAGTTGCAGTACCGTGGTGCGTCTGACGCTGTTCCTGATCGCTGGCGTGTATGCCGACCCAAGCCTGCTGCTGCTCGCCGCCTGCCTGTTGCCGGTCATGCTTGTCGGCCTCTGGGCGGGGCGCAGGCTTACCCATCGGCTGTCCCGCGAAGCCTTCGTGCGCCTGGTCACGTGGCTGGTGCTGGCCAGCGGCCTGGCGTTGATCGGTCGCTATCTCAGCGCCTGAGCAGGCGGTAGAATTGCGCCATTACCGCAGTTTTTCAGGCTTGTCCCGTTCATGAACACCCAGAGCATCATCGTTCCCAAGCTGTCTACCGTCCCGGTGCACGAAGCCCGTGCCCGCGCCATCCTGCGCTGGCTGGTGCGCGAGAAAGTGGTCGAGGAACAGCTGACCACCTGTGGCCGCACCGGCAACCGCATGGGCCATGCCCTGGCCGAAGGGGCCCGCAAAGTGGCCCTGCACCCGCAAAAACTGCCCTTCGGCGAGCAAGTCAACGGCCTGGAGGTGATGCTCAAACGCTGCATCTATACCCCTACCGAAGGTTTCCTCGAAGAGGCCGGTTGCCCCGAGTGCCGGCGCGAGGTGGGCGAGCCGCTGTTCGAAAGCCTGGAAGAATGGATGCCGGCGGTGAGCGACAACTTCACCTGCCCGTTGTGCGGGTTCGAAGATGACATCAATGGCTTCATTTACCTGCAGCCATGTGCCTTTTCCAACCTGGGGTTCATCTTCAACAACTGGGGCGAGGCCGGGTTTACCCAGGCCTTTCTCGACAGCTTCGCCGACTGGCTCGACCAGCCGGTGGCCGTGGTACAGGTAAAACTGCCACAAGGCTGACCGAAGGCCCTTATTTTGCATTGAGCGGCGCGCCGTGCATGAGTATAATGGCGCGCTTCCATTTTTCCCGCCCGGGAGCCCCCGCGATGCTGCGTATCAGCCAAGAAGCCCTGACCTTCGACGATATCCTCCTTGTACCTGGCTATTCCGAGGTACTGCCCAATGAAGTCAGTCTCAAGACCCGTTTGACCCGCGGCATCGAGCTGAACATTCCGCTGGTTTCCGCTGCCATGGATACCGTGACCGAAGCGCGCCTGGCCATTGCCATGGCCCAGGAAGGCGGCATCGGCATCATCCACAAGAACATGACCATCGAACAGCAGGCCAGCGAAGTGCGCAAGGTCAAGAAGTTCGAGGCTGGCGTGGTCAAGGACCCGATCACCATCGACGCCGACGCCACCGTGCGCGACCTGTTCGACCTGACCCGCCTGAACAACATCTCCGGTGTACCGGTGCTGGCGAACGGCGACCTGGTCGGCATCGTCACTTCTCGTGACGTGCGCTTCGAAAGCCGCCTGGATGCCAAGGTCCGCGACGTGATGACCCCGAAAGAGCGTCTGGTCACCGTCCGCGAAGGCGCCGACAAGAACGAAGTCCGCGAGCTGCTGCACAAGCACCGCCTGGAAAAAGTCCTGATCGTCGACGACAAGTTCAACCTCAAGGGCATGATGACCGTCAAGGACATCGAAAAGGCCAAGGCCTACCCGCTGGCCAGCAAGGACGACCAGGGTCGTCTGCGCGTCGGCGCCGCGGTCGGCACCGGCAAGGACACCGGCGAGCGCGTTGCCGCCCTGGTGGCTGCTGGTGTTGACGTGGTTGTGGTCGACACCGCCCACGGTCACTCCAAAGGTGTGATCGACCGCGTTCGCTGGGTCAAGGAAACCTACCCGCAAGTGCAGGTGATCGGCGGCAACATCGCCACCGGCGCTGCCGCCAAGGCGCTGGCCGAAGCTGGCGCTGACGCGGTCAAGGTCGGTATCGGCCCAGGCTCGATCTGCACCACCCGTATCGTTGCCGGTGTCGGCGTGCCGCAAATCAGCGCCATCGCCAACGTTGCCGCTGCGCTGGAAGGCACTGGCGTGCCGCTGATCGCCGACGGCGGCATCCGCTTCTCGGGTGACCTGTCCAAGGCCATCGTCGCCGGTGCTTCCTGCGTGATGATGGGTTCTATGTTCGCCGGTACCGAAGAGGCACCGGGTGAAGTCGAACTGTTCCAGGGCCGTTCCTACAAGGCCTACCGTGGCATGGGCTCGCTGGGTGCCATGGCACAGGCGCAAGGCTCGTCTGACCGCTACTTCCAGGACTCCTCGGCCGGTGCCGAGAAGCTGGTACCGGAAGGCATCGAAGGCCGTGTTCCCTACAAGGGCGCGCTGGCCGCGATCATCCACCAGCTGATGGGCGGCCTGCGTTCGTCCATGGGCTACACCGGCAGCGCAACCATCGAAGAGATGCGCACCAAGCCGGAATTCGTGCGCATCACCGGTGCCGGCATGGCCGAGTCCCACGTGCATGACGTGCAGATCACCAAAGAAGCCCCTAACTACCGCGTAGGCTGAGGCTTCCAGCACTATCAGCATGCGGGGCTGTCACGACAGCCCCGCGTCGTTTCCGATTTCCACTGACGAGATTGAGTCATGGCCCTCGACATTCACGCTCACCGCATCCTGATCCTCGATTTCGGTTCCCAGTACACCCAGCTGATCGCCCGCCGCGTGCGCGAAATCGGCGTGTACTGCGAGCTGCATCCATTCGACATGGACGATGAAGCGATCCGCGAATTCAACCCGCGCGGCATCATCCTCGCCGGCGGCCCCGAGTCGGTCCACGAAGCCAACAGCCCGCGCGCCCCGCAGGCGGTGTTCGACCTGAACGTACCAGTGCTGGGCATCTGCTACGGCATGCAGACCATGGCCGAGCAGATGGGCGGCAAGGTCGAAGGTTCCGACCTGCGTGAATTCGGTTATGCCCGTGTGGACGTGGTCGGCAAGAGCCGCCTGCTCGACGGCATCGAAGACCACATCGACGCTGACGGCGTACTGGGCCTGGACGTGTGGATGAGCCACGGCGACAAGGTCACCCAGATGCCGGGCAACTTCCACGTGCTGGCCAGCACCCCGAGCTGCCCGATCGCCGGCATGTTCGACGACGCGCGCGGCTACTACGGCGTGCAGTTCCACCCGGAAGTGACCCACACCAAGCAGGGCGGTCGCATCCTGTCCCGCTTCGTGCAGGACATCTGCGGCTGTGAAGCCCTGTGGACTCCGTCCAACATCGTCGAAGACGCCATTGCCCAGGTGCGTGAGCAGGTCGGTTCGGCCAACGTCCTGCTGGGCCTGTCCGGCGGCGTCGACAGCTCGGTTGTTGCCGCGCTGCTGCACCGCGCCATCGGCGACCAGCTGACCTGCGTATTCGTCGACAACGGCCTGCTGCGCCTGCACGAAGGCGACCAGGTGATGGCCATGTTCAAGGAGAACATGGGCGTCAAGGTCATCCGCGCCGACGCCGAGAAGCAGTTCCTCGACAACCTGGCCGGCGAAGCCGACCCGGAGAAGAAGCGCAAGATCATCGGCCGCACCTTCATCGACGTGTTCGATGCCGAAGCCAGCAAGCTGGAAAACATCCAGTTCCTCGCCCAAGGCACCATCTACCCGGACGTGATCGAGTCGGCTGGCGCCAAGAGCGGCAAGGCCCACGTGATCAAGTCGCACCACAACGTCGGTGGCCTGCCGGAGGAAATGAACCTCAAGCTGGTCGAGCCGCTGCGTGAGCTGTTCAAGGACGAAGTACGCAAGATCGGCCTGGAGCTGGGCCTGCCGTACGACATGGTCTACCGCCACCCATTCCCGGGCCCGGGCCTGGGCGTGCGCATCCTCGGTGAAGTGAAGAAGGAATACGCCGACATCCTGCGTCGCGCCGACCACATCTTCATCGAAGAGCTGCGCAAGGCCGACTGGTACCACAAGACCAGCCAGGCATTCGTGGTGTTCCAGCCGGTCAAGTCGGTCGGCGTCGTTGGCGATGGCCGTCGCTACGCCTGGGTCGTGGCCCTGCGCGCCGTCGAGACCGTGGACTTCATGACCGCACGTTGGGCGCACCTGCCGTACGAGCTGCTGGAAACCGTCAGCGGCCGTATCATCAACGAAATCGACGGTATCTCGCGCGTTACCTACGACGTGTCGAGCAAGCCGCCGGCTACCATCGAGTGGGAATGATCCCACCTCGCGGTTGATGAAACGGGCCTGCATTGCAGGCCCGTTTTTTTATCCGGTAAAACCCTATTCAGCCCCGGGAGAACGCCCGAAATACGCCTTGTAGGCATGGCAGAAATTGGCAGGGTTGGCGTAGCCGACCTGATAGGCAACCTGCGAAACCTGCCAGCGACGTTCCAGCAGCAGGGCGCGGGCCAGTTCCATTCTCTGTTGCCGCACATACTGCAGGAGCGACCGGCCGTATTCATGGCTGAATGCGCGGCGCAAGGTGGTCTCGCTCACCCCCAGCTGGCGAGCAAGGGCTGCAGCAGTGGGCGGGGCGTTCAGGTTTGCATCAAGCTGGCGACGCGTTTCAATGGCCAGATCGCGGTGCCCCCGGTCCTGGGGCTTTTCGGCAGGCCTGTGGCCGATCAGGTGGCTGGCCAGCTCCAGCACGATGGCCAGGCTCAGGCTTTCGCAATGCAGGCGCCTGAGTGCGCCCGTGTAGGGCGATAGATACAGCTGCTGGAACAGGCGGCTTATTGTTGGCCACTGCGGCAACTGGTCGAAGCGCATGCCATCGGCGGCAAGGGCCAGCAGCGGCATCAGTTGCGCATCGTCCCGGGCCAGCTCGTGCAGGTAATCGCCGGCAATACGCACCCCGGCCATGCGGGCGTGGCTGTTGGCGGGCAATTGGTCCTGCGCCTCCAGGCTTTCACCGAGGCCCAGCATGTGCAACTGACCAGGGGCATAACTGTTGAGCTTTCCGTCCACCGTGTGCTGCCACGCCCCGTCGAACACCTGCACGATGCACAGGCTTTGCTGCAGCACCTTGTCGATCCTCAGCGGCTCCGGAAATTGCAGGTTGCAATCGAAGTACTGCAACCCGCCGTGTACCGTCTGCGCCCGATAGTGGCCGGTCGCGCTACCCATCACTCGTGCGCTGCTTGCGTCCAGTACGCCGGCCTCGGCGAGTGACCCGGGGCTATCGAATGAAAAAGCGGTATCGAGGTAGGGGCTGATAGATCGCATGGGCGCTAGGCATCCTTGGCAGCGGGCGGCATGGCCGGAAATGGTAACGCGTGCACATTTTCAGCGACAGCCATTGTGCGCAGGGCGCTGTCTGTTGTGCGAACCGGTCAACGGGGTTGGCAGTGCGGGCCAGGCTTATTTCAATGGGCGTTTGTTCCGCTTCAGGATGGAAAACACATGCTCGCTTATCGTAAATGGACTGCCCTGCTGGTGGCTGCGCTCAGCCTGTGGCTGGGCCAGGTTCACGCTGAACAACGGCCGGAGGTGGCCGACCAGGTAGTTGCCTACATGGGCACGCAAGGGGCCAAGGTGTGGACGCTGCGCATCGGTGAACGCGCCGCAAACGAAGCGCTGGTGCAGATCGAAGGCGTCGATCACGACTGGAACATGCGCATCCAGAAAATGCAGGTGGAGAAAACCAGCCGGGATACCCGTTACTCCACCACCGTGGATGGCAAGAAATACGTGGTGCTGATCATCCAGGGCAGTTGGGGTGGCGAACTGTATCTGCCGGGTGAGGTGCAGCCACTGCAGGTCGGCTATTCGGAAGGGCTGTCGCATCAGGGTAATGCCCAGGCATTCCTCACCGATTACCTGGCGACGCAGGAGGCGCAATGACCATGAGCGAGTTCAACGACCCGCTGTCCGAGCTGTCCGGTTCGCTCGGCCAGGAATACGAGCAATCCCGTGCCGCCCAGCGCGACCGGGTAATCGCCGAACTCAAGCAAGTGATCGAGCGTGTGCCAGAGCAGAGCGAGTTCACCAATTCCCGGCGTTATCGGGTCTGGGGGCCGATACTGTTGCTGGGCTCGCTGATTCTGACCGCCGTCTGCTTCAACCTGGAGCGCATGGGTGCGGTCGCAGCCTGTGCCTTCACGGTCTTCATCGCCGCCGCGGTGACTTGGCAGCATCGCAATGCCGGTACCCAGGTGTTCATGCGTCTGACCCGCCGGCAGTTGTTCGTCGATACGCTGGACGCCCCGGTAGACATGGCCGAAGTGGAGGATGTTTCGGTCAAGGATGAAGGGCTGGTCACGGTGCAGACGCTGGAAATGAGCAGCGAAGCCGTGCTTCCCAAGCACCACGTGGTGAAACTGCAGTTCTTCGGCAACCAGGCCATGGTGCTGAAAAAGCCGCGACCGCAGGTGCGCATCATGTCGGCAGGCTTGGCCAGCAATGGGCGCAAGCTGGATAACGAGGAAGTGCTCGCAGTGCTGGCGGCTTACCGCGATGCGGCCCATGCGCAACGGCAACTGGATCTGTTGCAGGCTGATGAATAACGACGAACGCGAAGCCCACCTGGCGTATCTGCAGGCGCAGGCCGATGGCCCTGTCGAGGGCTTCGAACTGCGCGAGCGCTCGCTCGGCAAGGCGCTGGCCTGTGCCTTGACCGGCCTGTCGCTTGCCGGGCTGGGTACATGGCTGATGGCGCTGGCGGTACTGTTCGCCCCCCAGGCGAGCAGCGCCGCCATATGGCTGCTCTCTGCTTTCGGCCTCGGCCTGGCCGGCACCGGGGCGGCGGCGCTGGCATGCGCCGCAGCGCTGTATTGCCGCCATGGCAAGCGGGTGCTGAGCGTTACGCCCGATAGCCTGTGCTTCGCCAATGCGCAGGCGCCGACTCCCCTGCATGCCTTCGACGGCTTCGATGTCGAGCAGCGACATTTCAGCACCCGCCTGATCTTTACCGTGTCGGCGGCCGGCAGCGCGCCAACGCTGGCGCCGGCCTGTTTCAAGGCGTTGGCCTCGCCTGACGCTGTAGCCGTGGCGGGCGGACTGCGCGTCAGCTTGTGGTTGTGCACCCCTGTCGTAGCCGGGCGCCACATTGCCCTGCAGGAACTGGTGGACCTGCTCTATGCCTATCTGCAAGCGGCCCAGGCCAGGCACACGTTGGCGCAACTGTTTCCTGGCGTGGCGCGCCTGGGTGAAGCGGCCAGATGAGGCTGGGCGTGACCATCGGCGCTGTGGAGCAATGAAGCGCTTCGGTTGGGGCCTGATCCTGCTGCTGTTGCCACTGGTGCTGTTCGGCTGGGGTAATGTGCAGTACTGGCGGGCCGACACGGCGCAGGATCAGGCCCGCACCATACGGCAATGGCTGGCGGCCCCCAGCGAGGCGTTGCTACAGCAATTGCCGTGGGAAGCCCGCAAGGAGCTTGCCAGGCATGTCGAGCCGCGGCAGGCCCTGCAGCGCCAACTGGACCTGCTCGATGCGGATCGCCACTGGGTAAGCGTACGCAAAGTGATGGCCAGCGTGAGCTGCTGGCTGGCATTGGCTGCTTTGCTGGTCGGCCTCTGGGCCTGGCTCAAGCTGAAGGCAGACGCCTGGCGGGCGCTGCGCTCTGCGGCCTACCTGAATGAGCGCATGATGGCCAGCTGGCAGGGCCTGGGCTGTTGCTTGAGCATCTACATGGTCATGCTTGCCGGTTCGCTGTGCCTGGCGTTGCTCTATGAGGCCAGTTCCGGAGCGAGCCGTGCAGCGCAGGGCGGCATGAGCGTGCTGGTCGTGGTGCTGCCGCTGGCCTCTGTCCTGGTTGTGTGTGTTCGCCAGGCCTGGCGAATGCGCAGGCAGTGGCCGCTGATGCAGTCTCCGACTGCCAGGTTTCTCGCCCGCCCGCTCGGCAGGCAGGCGACGCCAGCGGTGTGGCAGTGGATCGAGGCCTTGGCAACGCAGCTGCAAGCGCCGGCCCCGGACCATATCGTGGTCGGGCTTGACCAGGGATTTTTCGTCACCAGTGTGCCGGTCCTGCTGCAGCCCGGCGGGGAGGTACTCACGGGGCGCACGTTGTATCTGCCGCTACCATTGCTGACGGCCTTGAGCCAGGCCGAGGCGGCTTCGATCATCGGTCACGAGCTGGGCCATTTCAGGCGCCGTGATACGGAGCGAGGCAGCGAAACCAGCGCGCGTTTCAGCCTGATGTGCGCGCAGTATTCTGCGATGGTCGGCGACGAGGATGCTCCGCCCTGGGTGGTTCGGCCGACCTTGTGGCTGGCTGGGCAGTTCTTGCACCATTTCCAGATTGCGGTTCATCACTGGGGGCGTGCACAGGAATTGCTGGCTGATCGGGCCGGTGCCGAGGTCGCTGGCCCGAAGCTGTTCGTACAGGCGCTGCTACGGGCAATTGCCCTGGGCAGGGTGATCGACGGCTTGCTGCTCGCTCACGGTGGCAACAACCTGCTGCAGGCGCTGGCATCGCACCTGCAAGGCACGCCATTGCAACTGGGTGAGGAAGTGCTGGGGCTGGCCAACCCCCATCCGTTCGATACGCACCCCGAAATCGCCACGCGCCTGCAGAACCTGAACGTCCTGCTCGACCCGCAGCTGCTCCAGGCCGCCTTGCGCGTGCCGGCCGCAGATGATCAGCAGTGGTTCAACGCGCTCTGTGCTGCCCCCGGCAATACTGCCGAGGGCAAGGCTGCGGAAAGCAGTGCAAGAGACTTCACTTAATATTTCCCATTTGCAGGTGTATCGTATTCGCCCTTCATCGCCAGCCATGCTGGCAGCTTGATTGCGCAGAACACGAGGTACCCGCACCGATGTCCTTCACCCGTCGACAAATGCTCAAGGGCCTGACCGGCCTGGTTGTGGTTGGCCTGGGCGCCGGTGGCGCGGCGCGTTACTGGCTGGGCAAGGTCGAAGATGACAACGCCGGGCATGACTATGAGCTGATCGCCGCCCCGCTGGACGTCGAGCTGGTGCCGGGCTTCAAGACCGAGGCCTGGGCCTTCGGCCCGTCTGCCCCGGGTACCGAGTTGCGCGTACGCCAGGGCACCTGGCTGCGGGTGCGCTTCATCAACCACCTGCCGGTTGAAACCACCATCCATTGGCACGGCATTCGCCTGCCGCTGGAAATGGACGGCGTGCCCTATGTGTCGCAGCTGCCGGTCAAGCCTGGCGAGTACTTCGACTACAAGTTCCGTGTGCCGGACGCCGGCAGCTACTGGTACCACCCGCATGTCAGCAGCTCCGAGGAGCTGGGCCGTGGCCTGGTCGGCCCGCTGATCGTCGAGGAGCGCGAGCCGACCGGCTTCAGGCATGAGCGCACGCTGAGCCTGAAGAACTGGCACGTGGACGAGCAGGGGGCCTGGCTGCCTTTCAGCATTCCGCGAGAAGCCGCGCGCAACGGCACCGCCGGGCGCCTGATCACCATCAATGGCCAGGCCGATTCAGTCACCGAGTTGCCAGCCGGTCAGGTGGTACGGGTGCGTCTGCTGAACCTCGATAACACCTGGACCTACCGCATCAACCTCAAGGGCAACTGCGAGGCAAAAATCTATGCCCTGGACGGCAACCCGGTAACCCCGCGGCCATTGGACGATGACTACTGGCTCGGCCCTGGCATGCGCATCTGCCTGGCTATCCGTATTCCCGAAGCGGGGCAGGAGATCTCCCTGCGCGACGGTTTCGTGCGCCTGGGCACCCTGCGTTCGGTAGCCAGCAACGACGCGCCGAGCGACTGGCCGCCGGCGCTACCGCCCAACCCGATTGCCGAGCCGGATCTGGAAAACGCCGAAAAGCTCAACTTCAATTTCGAATGGGCGGCAAAAGTCTCGGTCACTACGGATCAGGATAAGCCGTCGAGCATGTGGCAGATCAACGGCCAGGCCTGGGACATCACCGACAAGACCTGCGCCGAGCGCCCCATCGCCACGTTGCAGAAGGGCAAGAGCTACATCTTCGAGCTGAAGAACATGACCCAGTACCAGCACCCGATCCACCTGCACGGCATGAGCTTCAAGGTGATCGCCTCCAACCGCCACGACATCACCGAGCCGTGGTTCACCGACACCTACCTGCTAGGCAAGAACGAACGCGCCCAGGTGGCGCTGGTGGCGGATAACCCGGGCACCTGGATGTTCCACTGCCATGTCATCGACCACATGGAAACCGGCCTGATGGCCGCGATCGCGGTGGTCTGATGCGTCCGCAGATCATCGATCGCAGTCGCGATCAGGAATTCATGCGCCTGGCCCTGGCCTTGGCCGCCGAAGGCGCAGGCATGGGCGAGGTGCCGGTGGGCGCGGTGCTGGTGCAGCATGGGCAGGTGATCGGGCAGGGCTTCAACCGGCCGATCATCGACAGTGACCCCAGTGCGCATGCCGAGATGGTGGCCATTCGCGCGGCGGCGAAATCCGCCAGCAACTACCGGCTACCCGGCAGTACCCTGTATGTGACCCTGGAACCGTGCAGCATGTGTGCGGGGCTGATCGTGCATTCACGGGTCATGCGGGTGGTGTACGGCGCGCTGGAGCCCAAGGCGGGGATCGTGCAGAGCCAGGGGCAGTTCTTCGGGCAGGGCTTCCTGAACCACCGGGTGATGGTGGAGGGCGGGGTGCTGGCGGAAGAGTGCGGGCAGATCCTCAGCGACTTCTTCAAGGCTCGCCGGGCCAAGTCCTGACCTGTTTCGGCCCCTTCGCGGGTAAACCCGCTCCCACAAAAATACCACTATCTCCAAAACCTGTGATGTACCTGTGGGAGCGGGTTTACCCGCGAAGAGGCCCGTGCAGGCTTACATCGGCGGCGACTGCTCCGCCGGTTTGTCCTTGTTCACCCCGGGCACATGCAGGCTGCCTTCGGCCACCTGGCCTTCCAGCTGCGGCTGGGTCACCCAGGTAAGAATGTCGTAGTAGCGACGGATGTTGGCCACAAAGTGCACAGGCTCGCCGCCCCGGGCGTAACCGTACCTGGTCTGCCGATACCACTGCTTCTGCGACAGCCGCGGCAGCATCTTCTTCACATCCAGCCACTTGTTGGGGTTGAGCTTCTCGCGCTTGGCCAGGGTGCGGGCGTCTTCCAGGTGGCCGCTGCCGACGTTGTAGGCGGCCAGGGCGAACCAGGTGCGGTCCGGTTCCTGGATGCTGTCGTCGAGCTCTTCCTTGATCTTCATGAAGTATTTGGCGCCGCCCTGGATGCTCTGCTTCGGGTCCAGGCGGTTGGACACGCCCATGGCCTGGGCGGTGCGCTGGGTCAGCATCATCAGGCCGCGTACGCCGGTCTTGGAAGTGACCTCAGGCTGCCACATCGATTCCTGGTAGCCGATGGCAGCCAGCAGGCGCCAGTCCACCTGCTCTACCTTGGCGTAGCTCTTGAAGTGCTTTTCGTACTTGGGCAGGCGCTGCTGCAGGTGCTGGGCGAAGGTGTAGGCACCCACGTAGCCCAGTACGTCGACATGGCCGTAGTAGCGGTCCTTCAGGCGTTGCAGGGTGCCGTTCTTCTGCGCCTTGTCGAGGAACTCGTTGACCTCGTTGAGCAGGCTGTTGTCTTCACCGGCCGCCACCGCCCAGCGCTGGTCGCGGGTGTCGCCCAGGTCGAAGGCAACCCGCACGTTGGGGAAGTACACCTGGTTCATCGCCAGCTCGTTGGAGTCGACCAGGGTCAGGTCGATCTGGCCTTCGTCGACCATGCGCAGCAGGTCGACCACCTCGACGGCGTCGGATTCTTCGTATTCCAGGCCCGGATACTGCTTTTTCAGCTCGGCCAGCTGGTCGGCGTGGCTGCTGCCCTTGAGCACCATGATCTTCTTGCCGACCAGGCCCTTGGCGTTGGTGGGGCGGGTGCGGCCGTTGCGGTAGATGACCTGTGGGGTCACTTCCAGGTAAGGGTGGGAGTACCTGACCTGGGCCTTGCGCCGTTCGCTGGTGACCAGGCCGGCGGCCGCCAGCACCGGGCCGGAGGGCTTGCCGAGGCTGTCGTACAGCTCGTCGAGGTTGTCGGCGGTCTCGATCTGCAGCTTCACGCCGAGATCCTCGGCGAAATGCTGGACCAGCTCGTATTCGAAGCCGGTTTCGCCGTTGCGGTCCTGAAAGTAGGTGGCCGGGCTGTTGCGGGTGATCACGCGCAGCACGCCATCCTCCTTCACGCGCTCGAGGGTGCTGGGTTTTTCAACGCAGGCACCGAGCAGCAGAAAGAGTCCGGTTGCGAAAAGCCATCTGGCGCAACGCTGGCGCAAAGCAGTGTGGGCGAACATAGGTTGCAGTATACGCAAAGGACTGGCCCAACCATATCTCGACAACTGTTAGCTTGTCTGGTAGCGGGTTCTGTGCTTTACCGGCCCTATCGCCGGCAAGCCGGCTCCCACAGGTACAACACAGGCCTTGAGGGCGGTGGTATACCTGTGGGAGCCGGCTTGCCGGCGATAGGGCCGGAACGGGCAACACAAGGCAATTTTTTTGACCCGAAAGTCCGGTTCCGCCGCCCGGCAGGCATGGCGTAGAGCGGGTGCCGAAACCCTTCGAATTAGGCTAGAATGCACGGCCTCTAAGCACACCCCTTCCTGAGGCTGTCCCGACGATGTTGATCCTGCGCGGCGCTCCTGCCCTTTCTGCCTTTCGCCACGGTAAATTACTCGAGCAACTGAGCCAGAAAGTCCCCGCTGTTACTGGTTTGTATGCCGAATTTGCCCACTTCGCCGATGTCGACGGCGAGCTGACCGCCGACCAGCAGCAGGTGCTGGGCCGTCTGCTCAAGTACGGCCCGAGCGTGCCGGTACAGGAGCCGAGCGGCCGCCTGTTCCTGGTCGTGCCGCGCCTGGGCACCATTTCGCCCTGGGCCAGCAAGGCCAGCGACATTGCCCACAACTGCGGCCTGCAGTCGATCCAGCGCCTGGAGCGCGGTATCGCCTACTACGTTGCCGGCAGCCTGAGCGAAGCCGACGCCGAACTGATCGCCGCCGAGCTGCACGACCGCATGACCCAGCGCGTGCTCGGCCAGCTGGAGCAGGCCGCTGACCTGTTCAGCCATGCCCAGCCCAAGCCGATGACCTCGGTGGACATCCTCGCCGGTGGCCGTGACGCCCTGGCCAAGGCCAACATCGACCTCGGCCTGGCCCTGGCCGAAGACGAGATCGACTACCTGGTCAACGCCTTCCAGGGCCTCAAGCGCAACCCGAACGACATCGAACTGATGATGTTCGCCCAGGCCAACTCCGAGCACTGCCGCCACAAGATCTTCAACGCCAGTTGGGACATCGACGGCCAGGCTCAGGAAAAGAGCCTGTTCGGCATGATCAAGAACACCTACCAGATGCACAACGAAGGTGTGCTGTCTGCGTACAAGGACAACGCCTCGGTGATCGTCGGCAACGTTGCCGGCCGTTTCTTCCCGAACCCTGAAACCCGCCAGTACGGCGCGGTGCAGGAGCCGGTGCACATCCTGATGAAGGTGGAAACGCACAACCACCCAACCGCCATCGCCCCGTTCTCCGGCGCCTCCACTGGCTCCGGCGGCGAAATCCGCGACGAAGGCGCGACCGGCCGTGGCGCCAAGCCCAAGGCTGGCCTGACCGGCTTCACCGTGTCCAACCTGCGCATCCCGGGCTTCGAACAGCCGTGGGAGCAGGCCTACGGCAAGCCCGAGCGCATCGTCGACGCCCTCGACATCATGATCGAAGGCCCTCTGGGTGGCGCTGCGTTCAACAACGAATTCGGTCGCCCGGCCCTGACCGGTTACTTCCGCACCTTCGAGCAAGCCATCAACACCCCGCACGGTGAAGAAGTGCGCGGCTACCACAAGCCGATCATGCTGGCCGGTGGCATGGGCAACATCCGTGAAGACCACGTGCAGAAGGGCGAGATCACCGTCGGCGCCAAGCTGATCGTGCTCGGTGGCCCGGCCATGCTGATCGGCCTGGGCGGCGGCGCCGCCTCGTCGGTGGCTACCGGTGCCAGCTCGGCTGACCTGGACTTTGCCTCCGTTCAGCGCGAAAACCCGGAAATGGAGCGCCGTTGCCAGGAGGTCATCGACCGCTGCTGGCAGCTGGGCGACGCCAACCCTATCGCCTTCATCCACGACGTTGGTGCCGGCGGTATCTCCAACGCCTTCCCGGAACTGGTCAACGATGGTGGCCGTGGTGGCCGCTTCGAGCTGCGTAACGTGCCCAACGACGAGCCGGGCATGGCCCCGCACGAAATCTGGAGCAACGAATCGCAGGAGCGTTACGTGCTGGCCGTCAGCGCCGTCGACTTCGAGCGCTTCAAGGCAATCTGCGAGCGTGAGCGTTGCCCGTTCGCCGTAGTGGGTGAAGCGACTGAAGAGCAACACCTGACCGTAAGCGACAGCCACTTCGGCAACACGCCGGTAGACATGCCGCTCGACGTACTGCTGGGCAAGCCGCCACGCATGCACCGTTCGGTTACCCGCGAAGCCGAGCTGGGCGATGACTTCGACCCGAGCAAGCTGGACCTGGACAATGCCGTTCAGCGCGTCCTCAGCCACCCGGCCGTGGCCAGCAAGAGCTTCCTGATCACCATCGGTGACCGCACCATCACCGGCCTGGTAGCTCGTGACCAGATGGTCGGCCCGTGGCAGGTACCGGTGGCCGACTGCGCCGTCACCGCCACCAGCTTCGACGTCTACACCGGCGAAGCCATGGCCATGGGCGAGCGTACCCCGCTGGCATTGCTGGATGCCCCGGCGTCCGGCCGCATGGCAATTGGCGAGACACTGACCAACCTGGCCGCCTCGCGCATCGAGAAACTGTCCGACATCAAATTGTCGGCCAACTGGATGTCTGCCGCCGGCCACCCAGGTGAAGACGCCCGCCTGTACGACACCGTCAAGGCTGTCGGCATGGAGCTGTGCCCGGAGCTGGGCATTACCATTCCGGTCGGCAAAGACTCGATGTCGATGAAGACCAAGTGGAGCGACGAGGGCGTCGAGAAGAGCGTCACCTCGCCGATGTCGCTGATCATCACCGGCTTCGCCCCGGTCACCGACATTCGCAAGACCCTGACTCCGCAACTGCGCATGGACAAGGGCGAAACCGACCTGATCCTGATCGACCTGGGCCGCGGCAAGAACCGCATGGGCGCCTCGATCCTGGCCCAGACTTACGGCAAGATCGCTGCCCAGGCACCGGACGTCGACGACGCCGAAGACCTGAAGGCGTTCTTCGCCGTGATTCAGGGCCTGAACGAAGATGGCCACCTGCTGGCCTACCACGACCGCTCCGACGGCGGCCTGGTCACCACCGTGCTGGAAATGGCCTTCGCCGGCCACTGCGGCCTCGACCTGCAACTCGACCCGCTGACCGACAGCAAGGCCGAGGTGGCCGCCATCCTCTTCAACGAAGAGCTGGGCGCGGTCATCCAGGTTCGCCAGGATGCCACCCCGGATGTGCTGGCACAGTTCAGCGCCGCAGGCCTGGGCGAGTGCGTCGCGGTGATCGGCAAGCCGGTCAACAACGGTGAAGTGTCCATCAGCCTGAACGGCGAAGTGCTGTTCGACGACGACCGTCGCATGCTGCAGCGCCAGTGGGCCGAGACCAGCTACCAGATCCAGCGCCTGCGCGACAACGCCGACTGCGCCGACCAGGAATTCGACCTGCTGCTCGAGGAAGACAACCCGGGCCTGTCGGTCAAGCTGGGCTTCGACGTCAACGACGACATCGCCGCGCCGTACATCAAGAAGGGCGTGCGCCCGCAAGTGGCCATCCTGCGCGAGCAGGGCGTCAACGGCCAGGTCGAAATGGCTGCTGCCTTCGACCGTGCCGGCTTCGCTGCCATCGATGTGCACATGAGCGACATCCTCGCTGGCCGTGTCGACTTCGAGGCTTTCAAGGGCCTGGTCGCCTGCGGTGGCTTCTCCTACGGCGACGTGCTGGGTGCCGGTGAAGGCTGGGCCAAGTCGGCGCTGTTCAACAGCCGCGCCCGCGATGCCTTCCAGGCCTTCTTCGAGCGTACCGACAGCTTCGCCCTGGGCGTGTGCAACGGTTGCCAGATGATGTCCAACCTGCATGAGCTGATTCCGGGTACCGAGCACTGGCCGCACTTCGTGCGCAACCGCTCGGAGCAGTTCGAGGCGCGTGTGGCCATGGTCGAAGTGCAGAAGTCCAACTCGATCTTCCTGCAGGGCATGGCCGGTTCGCGCATGCCGATCGCCATCGCCCACGGTGAAGGCCATGCCGAGTTCGCCAGCGAAGAAGCACTGCTGGCAGCCGACCTGTCCGGTTGCGTGGCCCTGCGCTACGTCGACAACCATGGCAAGGTCACCGAAGCCTACCCGGCCAACCCGAACGGCTCGCCGCGTGGTATCACCGGCCTCACCAGCCGCGACGGCCGCGTGACCATCATGATGCCGCACCCGGAGCGTGTGTTCCGTGCCGTGCAGAACTCCTGGCGCCCGGATGAGTGGCAGGAAGATGCCGCGCTGATGCGTATGTTCCGTAACGCACGGGTGTGGGTGAACTAAGGCGTGTACAAGCTCGCCTTCTTCGTCCCCGCCAGCCACGTCGAAGTGGTCAAGGCCGCTGTGTTCGCCGCGGGTGGCGGGCGCATCGGTGACTATGACCACTGCGCCTGGCAGGCCTTGGGCCAGGGCCAGTTCCGCCCGCTGGACGGCAGCCAGCCGTTCCTCGGGCAAACCGGCCAGGTCGAGGTGGTGGAAGAGTGGAAGGTGGAGCTGGTGGTGGCTGACGACCTGATTGCCCAGGTCGTCGCTGCACTCAAGCAGAGCCACCCGTACGAGACGCCTGCCTACGAAGTCTGGCGGCTCGCCGAGTTCTAGACCGCATCAAGGCTGTTCGCGGGTGAACCCGCTCCCACAGTGATTGCACAACTCTCGATATTGTGCGATCCCTGTGGGAGCGGGTTTACCCGCGAAGAGGCCCTACAATCCAGGCACAATCTCCTTGCCTGGCTCAGGCCGCTTCAACCATCCACAAGCCAGCAACCCCACCTCGAACAGCACCCACATCGGCACCGCCAGCATCGTCTGCGAAAACACATCCGGCGGCGTCAGGATCATCCCCACCACAAAGCAGCCGACGATCACGTAAGGCCTGCTGCGCCGCAACATAGCCACATCGGCCAACCCCACCCAGACCACGATAAACGTCGCCACCGGGATCTCGAACGCCAGCCCGAACGCCAGAAACAGCGCGAGGATAAAGTCCAGGTACTGGCTGATATCGGTCATCATTGCCACGCCCTCCGGTGTCACGCTGGCAAAGAAGCCGAACATCATCGGGAACACCAGGAAGAACGCGAAGGCCATGCCGGCATAGAACAGCAGGATGCTCGATATCAGCAATGGCAGGGCAGTGCGCCGTTCACGGCGGTACAGCCCCGGCGCCAGAAAGCCCCAGGCCTGGTGCAGCAGCAGCGGCATGGCGACGAACACTGCGCACATCGCGGTCAGCTTGAATGGCGCCAGAAACGGCGAAGTGACGCTGGTAGCGATCATGCTGGCGCCTTCCGGCAAAAAGCGCCGCAACGGTTCGGAAATCAGCGTGTACAGCGTCTGGGCGAAGGGGAACAGCCCGGCGAACACCAGCGCCACCAGCGCCAGGCAACGCACCAGGCGTTTGCGCAGGTCGCGCAGGTGTTCGGTCAGCGGCATGCTCGCCGCCGGGTCGATGGCAATGCTCATGAAGCGTTTTCCTTGGGGGAGGCGACCGTGGCCGCATCGTTGGCCGGCTCCGCTTTCAGGCTGATGCCTTGGCGGATCTCCTGTTCCAGGCGCTGCAAAGGCGCACTGTCGAGGTTGGGCAGCTCGACAGCGCGCAGGTCGATCTCCCGCTCCACCTGCGTACGCAGGGCGTGCATGGCCTTGCGGGCCTGGCCCAGGCCGCGCCCGAGGGTGCGTGCCGCCACCGGCAAGCGCTCCGGGCCCAGCACCATAAGCGCGACGATGCCGACCAGCAGCAACTCGCTGAAGCCTACCTCGAACATCAGGGTTGACGGTCCGCTTGCGGTTGCTGCGTGCCCTGACCGGTCAACGGGCACTGTTGCTGCACCTGCGTGTGCGCTGGCGGAATGATGTCAGTTTCACCGCCCATGGACTTGCGAAAACCCTGGATTGCCTCGCCCACATCGCTGCCCAGGCCCTTCAGGCGCTTGGTACCAAACAGCAGGAATACGATCAGCAGTACGATCACCAGTTGCCAGATTCCAATGCCACCCATTGCGACTACTCCTGTAAGGCCATGAAAAGGAAAGACAATCCTGCCTCGCGCAGATGACGTACACATGACGAACGTTCATTGCCATCTACCTGCAACACCTGGCGTGTTGACTGGCGTCTTCATTCGGCGACAGAGGCAGGCAAGGATGGGTGGCAGGCAACAGCAGGGTGCGGCCCTGTTGATGGTGATGGTGGTGCTGGCGATGCTGGCGGCAGGCATGGCCTGGCTGGTGGAAGATGGCAGGCGCCAGGTCGATGATGTGCGCCTGTTGCATCAGCGGGTGCAGGCGCGAGCCATGGAGCAGGCCGGCCTGGCCTATGCCGAGCAGGCCCTGCGCGACCCTAGCTGGCGGCTTAGCCCGCTGTTCTGGCAGGCCTTGCGTGGGCAGCCTTTGAACTACGATTTTGGCGCCGGCCAGGCGCAGTTGCGGGTCCGCGACCAGCACACCTGTTTCAACGTCAATGCGTTGCTCGGCGCGGACGGCGAGCGTGCTGCGCGCCAGTTGCGGTACCTGCTGGGCGACGACATGGCGGCGCAGCGCCTGGTCGACGCCCTGGCCGACTGGCTGGATGCCGACAGCGATACCCGCCTGCAGGGCGCCGAGAGCGCCCAATACCTGCGCCAGCAACCACCGCGCCTGGCGGCCAACCAGCCGATGCTCGATACCAGCGAGTTGAACCTGCTACTGGAGCCGGACGCCAGCCGCCAGGGCCGTTACCCGATGCTGTGCGCCTTGCCGCAGACCACCGGCTGGCGGCTGAATGCCAATGCCCTGGGGCTGGAGCATCTGCCGTTGCTGGAAGCGCTGTATGAGGGGCGCTATCCGCGCTCGTTGCTCAGCCGCATCATCAGCGGCCGGCCGGCGTCAGGTTACGTGGATGCAGCTGCGCTACGCCAGGCGCTGGGGGCGGTGGATGACGAAACGTTCGAACGGCTGAGCGAAGGGCTGCTACTGAACAGCGGGTATTTTCTGTTGCAGCTGTCGTTTGCGGAGGAGGGGCGGGTGATACGCAGCGAGTTCCAGGTGGAGGCGCTGGGGGTGGTGCAATGGCATGCCAGGGTGCCGGCGCAGCAAGTGCGGGTGCGTAGCCGGGAGCCGATGGTTCGGTAATATTCACCGGCCTCTTCGCGGGTAAACCCGCTCCCACAGGGACCGCACAGTTTTGAACACTGTGCAGTACCTGTGGGAGCGGGTTTACCCGCGAAGAGGCCGGTACAGCCAGCACAAGGCTGACTGACCGGCGCCCTGTCAGGCGGTGCCGATCTCCCCGCCATCGATACGCTGGATCACCACCGTCGCAGCCCGCGGCCTTACCGTGGTACCTGCCGGGGTGGCATCGGTAGCCTTGTCGGTATACGGCCAGTTCTCCGGGTGCTGGATGTTGACGAACAGCGTCTTGTTGTCCGGGGTAAAGGTTATCCCGGTCACCTCGCAGCCATTCGGCCCGACGAAGAAGCGGCGCAGGTCCACCTGGTTCTGTGCATTCACCGGCACCTGCTTGCCACTGGCATCCACCAGGTTGGTGGGGATCACTGCCAGCAGCTGGTCGTTGGTGTAGTCGGTCAAGGTGCTCTCGCCGTTGTCGGTCTCGAACCACAGCACGCCACGGCTATCGAAGCTCATGCCGTCCGGGCTGGCGAACTGGTTCAGTTCGGTCAGGCCGGAGCGGTTGATGTCGGCGGTGCCAGCAGCGTTGGCGCCGAACACGAAGATGTCCCAGGTGAAGCTCAGCTGGTCGTCGCTGTCATGCCAGCGGATGATGTGGCCGTGACGGTTCGGGCCGCGCGGGTTGGCTGCATCAACCTTTTCCGGGGTGCGCGCGCTGTTGTTGGTCAGGGTCAGGTACACGTCGCCGTTGAGCGGGTTGACCGTGGTCCATTCGGGGCGGTCCATCGGCGTTGCACCCACGGCATCGGCAGCACCACGGGTGTTGAGGATGATGCCCGGCAGGTCGCCATACAGTGCGCCCAGGGTGCTGCCGCCAGTGGTGGCGGTGGCCACGTCCAGCAGCAACCATACGCCAGTGCCGTCGGCATTGAAGCGGGCTACATACAGCTTGCCGTGGTCGAGGTACTTGGCGCCGGTGGCCAGGCGGTCGGCGGGGGTGGCATCGGCGGCGTCCCACACGGCGGTGGACACCCACTTGTACAGGTACTCGTTGTTCGAGTCGTCACCCATGTACCACACCAGCGGCTTGCCGGCCACGGGCAGGCCTGGGGCGCAGCCTTCGTGGCGGAAACGGCCCAGCGCGGTGCGCTTGGTGGCCAGGGTGTTGCTGGTGTACGGGTCGATTTCGACGATGTAGCCGTAGGTGCTGGCTTCGTTGCGGTAGTCGTCGGTGGCGCTGGCGCCTTTGACGGTGACGTCGAAACGGGCGAACTCGTCGGCCACTTCGCTGCTGTCACCGGCTGCGGTTTCCCATTTGTACTGGCCGCTGGAGGTGCCCACGCCAATGCGGCGCTGGTCTTCGGGGCGGGTGCCCTTGTTGACGAAGATGCCTGGCCAGTTCTCTTCGCAGGTCAGGTAGGTGCCCCACGGGGTGTAGCCGTTGCCGCAGTTGTTGTTGGTGCCGCGGCAGTGGGTGCCGGCGGTGGAGTACTTGGTCTTGACGTGCTCGGTACCCCGCAGCGGGCCGGTGATTTCCATGCGCGAGGCGGTAGTGAAGCGGCGGTTGAGCGGGTCGTTGTCGACCACCTGCCAGCGACCGTTGATTTTCTGCAGGCGGACAACACCGGCGCCGTGGGCGTTGATTTCCTTGCGCACTTCCTCGACCGGGCGCTTGCCGTTGACATCGGTGGTCGGGCCGGCCGGGTGCAGGGCGGCGGTGTCGATGTACTCGAAGTTGATCGCCAGCAGGCCGTCTTCAGAGCTGCCGTTGATGGGGAAGAAGTGCATGCCGTCATGGTGCATGCCCATGGCGTTGGCCTGGTCGGTCGAGGTGTTGCTGCCGTCGGATTTCCACGGGTTGCCGTTGCTGTTGATCGGCGTGCCCCAAGGCGCCAGCACATAGGCGCTGTAGCCGGCGGCGACCACGCAGGCGTCGGTGCGCGAGCCCGGTATGGACTGGAAGCCCAGTGCCAGTTTCGGCTCTTCCGGCTCAGTCACGGGTGGCTCCGGATCATCGTGATCGGAACCACCACCGTCGAAGCAGCCTGTCAGGCCGGTACCGGCAATCATGGCGATGGCGGCGCCCAGGCTGCCGCGCATCACGCTGCGGCGGCTCAGGTAGGCGTCCATGACGTTGGCCATCGGCAGGTTGCCGCTTTGGTTCCGGTCCAGGTTGTCGCCGGTATCTCGACTCATCAGGGTGTCCTTATGTTGGCTGAGTTAGAGGAAACCGCGACTTTAGTTCGCAAATATGATGATTCATTGGCAGAAATGTTAAGGCGGTTTTAAAACGACTCGCTCTTAGCGCTGTGTTCTACAGATCACTTTGGAATGGCTGTCGGATTTCTGCCATCAAACTGTAATGCCAACGCCGCAACATCCGGTGCCCTGAATGAACGTGGATAAGGATGGCGGGTTCGATGGCAAGCAGTGTGCACAGGCGCGAAGTGATCAGCTGGATGGGTATCGGTGCCTTGGCACCGTTACTCGGCGCCTGCTCCGCATTCCCCGGGCAGCAGGGCGGCAACGCCAGCCTCGACCTGCTTTACGTGGCCGATACCCTCGATGCGCGCCAGCCTGGCCAGGCGGTGGTGCCGGCCACCCGCCTGGGGCCGGTCAGCCACCTGGGCCGCGCCCCATGGATGACCGGCAGCAGCGCCAGTATCACCTACCCACAGCTGGCGCCACTGCTTAATGCCAGCCAGGCTGCATCTGCCCAGCTGGGCGGCTATGCGGTGCTGGCGGCGTTGCTCGAACAGCTGCGCGGCGAGGCTGGGGCGGGCAACAGCCTGACCCTGGAGAACGGCCAGGGCTGGAATGGCAGTGGCCTGGCCTACCTGACCCAGGGCGAAAGCGGCCTGCAAGGCAGCCAGCTGCTGGGCAGTGAAGCGCGGGTCAGCAGCGACGAGCGCGTGTTGTGGCCACAGCGCAGCCCGGCACTGTATCGCCAGGCTGGCACCGTTACCCTGGGCGCCGGGCTGGCAGACACGCAACGTCGCGCATTGGGCCTGGAGGCATTGCACATCTTCGAACGCGGCGGTGCACGTATTGCCGTGGTCGGCGTGACCGACCCCTATGCCCAGGACCAGAAAGCCTCCCTTAAACAGTGGTACCAGTCATTGCAACCGGTGTTCGAACAGGCCCGGCGCGAGGCCGACCTGGTGGTGGCCATGGCCGATGTCGGTACCGGGCCGGGCCTGTGGCTGGCCGAGCGGCTACCGCAGATCGACGTGCTGCTGTGCGCCCGCGGCCAGGACCTGTGGCCGGCGCCGGTCGAGGTGAGCCAGGCCAGCGGCCGCCGCGTGCCGGTGCTGTTCGCCGGGTGCCGGGGCAGCGGCGCCTTCCGCCTGCGCTGCCAGCGCGTGGCCGGGCTGTGGCAGTTCGACGGGCGTTTCTTCCCAGCCTTTGAGCAACAGCTGGCACCCGCCGCGCAGCAGCGTGTCGGGGCATTGCAGGCAGAATTGCGCCAGCAGCGCGCTGGCCACGCGGCCTGGCTCGATCAACCGCTGGCCCGCGCGCCACAGGCGCTGTGGCGCCGCGATACCCGAGGCGGCAGCTGGGACCGCCTGCTGCATCAAGCCCTGGCCGACGACAGCAGCATGCCGGTGCTGCTGCCGGGCCTGCGTTACGACTACCCGCTGCCCGCCGGGGCGGCCATTACCCGCGAACACCTGATCAGCCTTACCGGCGGCTACCCGGCACCGGTGGTCGAAGCGCCGGCCCGGCAGGTCGAACAAGTATTGGAAAACGCCGCTGAGCAACTGTTCGGCGACCCGCTGTTGCTGGACAACAGCCAGGACCTGCCGCGCTGGCAGGGCCAGGCCTGGCGTGTCAGCTATAGCCCGCAAGGCAAGCGTATCAGTGGCCTGGAGCCGGTGCAGGGCCTGTGCCGCACCTTTGGTCTGCAGTTCGAGACCCAGGCCGGCGAGCCGCTGTGGCAACGGGTCGAAGCCTGGCTCGCCCGCCAGTCGAGCGACTGGCAACTGGCGCCCCTGCAGCTGCCCGAAGTGCGCTACGTGCAGGGCCACCCGGGCTGGCACCCAAGGCAGCTGGCCTCGTG